>Ga0099850_1001784_pt1 | contig 10111 bp, 15 predicted proteins | sample CB_VirMetaG_5_FD_79182 | JGI IMG/M metagenome (GOLD analysis project Ga0099850, IMG submission 79182) | Freshwater to marine saline gradient viral communities from Chesapeake Bay - CB_1508_1D Viral MetaG | ecosystem: Environmental > Aquatic > Marine > Coastal | place: USA: Chesapeake Bay...
ACTTTGGGGTAGCGACTACGGTTTTGAACCTGAAGAAGAGCAGGAGATCCTGGACTTCATGTACGAGAACCGTAACAAGTTGCGTGAAATGAGCCTGCGTATGGCACTGAAGATTGCGGATCTCAAAAAGATCTCAGAAAAATGGCGCATGCTTGCAGAAAGTACTTGCATGCGGCGTGTGTAGATAGTATAATAAATGAGTAACAGAACAGATTTAGTATCACTTGCTCCTCTCCTCCTCCAGATACTAAATCTTAGCGCAGGGTGTTTACAGAGATGTAGACACCCTGTTGCATTTTGTGTATAATAAGATATGCTTTTATTTACAGTTGGCGATAGCTTTACATATGGTGAAGAACTAGAACACCCAGAGCAACATGCATGGCCTGTTCTGGTTGCTAAAGAGCTTGGATATGATTTAATAAATCGCGGCCGGCCTGCTACTAGTAATGATTATATGATCAAGGAAGTTATTAAATCAGTAACTAAAAATAGACCCGATCTTGTTATAGTTGCATGGTCTAGTGCAGGCAGAACTGAATTTTCAGACCATTTAGGTGTGTATAGTGTTTGGCCAGGGAGCAATTTAAATGTATGGAACGCTCCTGAACTAGCACATAGAAAACAATTAGTAAAGTATATAACTGTTTATAATGACTTGCAGCATGAGTATAGAAGATGGTTAAGAAATGTTGTACTATTACAGAGTTTCTTACGTGATCAATCCATAGATTATAGATTTGTAAATACATTTGATAATCTTATACGAGGCAATAAGTATATTGCCTGGTCTCCTGAATATACCCAGCTGATAGATACTGATAAGTTTATAGGCTGGCCCAATACGGGATTCATGGAATGGGCATATGGAACACCACATGGTCCTGGAGGTCATCCTCTTGAAGAAGGTCATCAACTTATAGCGGAGAAGATTATTGAAGCCTTGCGTATTACACATTAAAGATGAAGTTAACTGTAAGTTAGAAGGCTTGGATTTAGATACTCGCCGTAAGTTGAGTAACAAGTTTAAGTTTGAAATTCCTGGTGCTCGTTATATGCCAGCAGTGAGACTAGGACGTTGGGACGGCAAGGTTGCGTTCTTCCAAATGGGAGGTAGTACATACATCAATTTGCTGCCTGAAATCCTCCCCATGCTAGCCAGCGACGGTTATAATGTAACGCTTAACGATGCACGTGACTACCAAATGGACTACCCACTGGAGCCTGTTACAGAGGATAGTTATAGTGATCGTACCTGGCCCAAGAAACATCCGGCAGCGGGTCAGCCTATTGTACTGCGTGACTATCAGGTAGAAGTTATCAATAACTTCCTCGCTAACCCACAGAGCTTACAGGAAGTAGCAACTGGTGCAGGCAAGACACTTATAACAGCCGTATTAAGTCATAGATGCGAAGCACATGGGCGTACTATTGTCATTGTGCCTAACAAGAGTTTGGTTACACAGACAGAGTCAGACTACATCAATATGGGACTTGATGTTGGTGTGTTTTATGGTGATCGCAAAGAGTTTGGACATACACATACCATTTGTACATGGCAGAGTCTAAACATATTGCTTAAGAATACTAAAAATCAAGTAGCACCTATTACTATACAGGAGTTCCTGGAGGACGTTGTGTGCATTATGGTAGACGAAGTACACATGGCTAAAGCAGACGCACTAAAGACTCTGCTAACAGGTGTAATGAGTCACATACCAATACGCTGGGGACTAACAGGCACAGTACCCAAAGAAGACTTTGAAAAGATCAGTTTGGTGTGCAGCCTAGGACCTGTTATCAATCAGATCAGTGCAAGTGATTTGCAAGAGCGAGGAGTTCTTGCAAACTGTGAAGTAAATGTGTTACAATTAATAGATACAAACGAATATACCAGTTACCAGAGTGAACTAAAATATCTTTTAGAGCAAACTGATAGATTAGATTATATTGCTGGACTAATTAATAATATAAAGCAGTCTGGAAATACACTTGTATTGGTAGATAGAATTAATGCAGGAAAAGAACTTGAACAAAGGATTTCGTCTTCCGTATTTGTTAGCGGTGGAACAAAGGCACAGGAACGTAAGGACCATTATGATGAGGTTGCTGATGCGAATAATAAAGTTATCATTGCTACTTATGGTGTTGCCAGTGTTGGCATTAATATTCCTCGTATATTTAATCTCGTTCTTTTGGAACCAGGGAAAAGTTTCGTCCGAGTTATCCAAAGTATTGGACGAGGAATTAGACGAGCAGAAGACAAAGACTTTGTACAAATCTGGGACATCACCTCAACCTGTAGGTTTGCCAAGAGGCACCTTACTAAAAGAAAGGCGTTCTACCAGGAAGCGAAATACCCGTACAACATTCAGAAAGTAGATTGGCAATAATTAGAAAATGAGAATACTAACACTAGAAGATACAGCGTTTGATATGAATGAACTTCCTAATGAAGTAGACGATCTTAGGTTTGCAATATTAGACAACAGTGATCCTAAAAATCCAGACTACTTTTTTATTCCTTTAATTTTCCTGGAAAGTTTTAACAGTCCTGCTCTAGTATTAGAGATAGATGATAGTAGGATACGTTTGCCGGTAGATTGGAAAATACTAACAGGGGAAAAAGAAATAGGTGATTTAGAGATGATAAATCTCAGTAGCCTTAATGATAGAGGTTTTAACGCATTCAGTTTCAATCCTCTTAGTAGTTTTAAAGCTGATTATTTGCCTGTAAATATCGTAGATTTATACAGCGATGTTAAATGGTTCTTTCCCAAACTAAAGCAGGGTCAGATACTATCTATTCCTATTGAAACTGGTACAGGTCCACGCTGCGTATATTGTGCTAAAGATATCAATAAACAAAACGAAATTGTAGACATTACAAAGGCTTGGTAATGAATTACGATGAGTGGGACGGTCCTAACAGCAGTAGAATTATTGTAAGGCGTGATTACAGACATTTTGAGTATATGATCACCCCTAACTCACATAGTCATAGGAACATGATTGCTCGAACTCATCCTCTAGTAGAAGCATATTTTCGAGATAGAGATGTAGAGGTATCACGCAATACAGAAACTAGGAATAACAGACGATGGTATGTTATAATGTTTAGTAGGCTAGATGATGCTCAGATGTTTTATCTAGCACTAGCAGAGCATATAGACACACTAGGAGTTACCTTTGAGCGATTTAAAACTTAATACTATTCTTGCTGCCCTAGATCGCAAGGATATGAAGTTCTGGGATCAGTGTACGCCTGAGCAGCAAAAGAAGATCGCTCCCTTTCTACTCAACAGATACATGAGTATTGTTAAAGGCAATAAAGATCTACATGCTTATTATCTCATGGCAACCAACCAGCGTGTAAACGTAAACTACTTTGCACTTAGTAAGCATCCTAAACTAGTGTGGCAGTTACTTTGTACTGTTAGTCCTGGTATGGGTAATCAGTTCCACCAGTGGATTGGTAACAAAAAGAAAAATAATAATAACTCAGACATTCGCAAACAACTAGCTGCGTTATATCCAAACTATAAAGAAGATGAACTAGATTTATTAGCTAGTATTACTTCAGCACAGGAACTTAAAGAGCTAGCAGAGGCTAGTGGAGCATGATCAAAAAGGACACGGATAAAATTTTGATTATTCATTGTCCAGAAGATGCGGGCAGTGAGGCTCTAATAAACTGTTTAGCGTTAAGTAAGGATTTTCTCTTGCGGGATTTTAATGGACCTCGCGATATTGACAAGAAATATCTATTTTTAAAAAATAAAATAGACACATATAAAATTGGTGAAACTTTTAGCACTAGTTCTTCAAATCTTTTAGAATTAACAGACTATAAAAAACTTAATGATATACTCAACAGTGGTTCATATATTCCTATAGAAACTAATGACGATTCAAATTTGCAGTATGCTTTAAGAATATTTCCTAATGCTAAAGTATTGCAATTTACCAACTTTGATAAGTTTATTTTTTATAAAAAATATCAAGATATAATTGTTAATTATAACACAATAAAAGGTATAGATTGGCCTGACAGGCTAACACCTATGTTTGAAGGATTTCCAACCTGGGTTTTAAAAGAAATCCAAAAAAATTATAAAGAATTTTATGATCGTTGCCGTAATTGTGTTATCTCAGAAAATTTTGCCACTGAAGTTATAAGTGATTACGTATGGGATGCTGAATCATTTACTAATACATATCTTACAGTTCATAATTTAAGTTTATTATATGACAAGTTAGGTCTTACTGACTTCAATTTAGATAGAGTAACATATTTTTATACAAAGTGGAAAACAAAGGTTTATGATCCTATAATGGATGAATGCTATAAAATATCTAGAGGCTAGCGGCGAATGACAGACTTGCGTGATGTTATAGTTGATGCTATAATTAATCATAGTATGGAAACTAAAGATTATGTGTGCAAGTATTGTGGCAAAGGATACCGCAAGGAAAGCACACTAATAGCACATCTGTGTGAACCCAAGCGTAGAGCACAACAGGAAAAGGAGCCGGGAGTACAGTTTGGTATGCAGGCTTACCTGCGTTTCTATGAACTAACACAGGGTAGTGCTAAACTTAAAACATACGCAGACTTTTCTGAGAGTCCTTATTACAATGCGTTTGTGAAGTTTGGTAGGCACTGTCAGAACATACGTGCCGTAAACATACGTGGCTTTATTGATCATGTAATCAAAGAAAACAAGAAGCTGGATCACTGGTGTAAAGACGTTACATATCAGGACTTCCTTTTCCAACATCTAAAGCGTGAAAGTGTACAGGACGCACTAGAGCGTAGCATGGAAACAATGCTAGCATGGGCAGAGGAAAAAGAAAGTGTGTACAATCACTACTTCTTATACGCTAACACAAATCGTATCGTTAGTGATATAACAAAAGGGCGTATAAGTAGTTGGGTAATCTATAACTGTTCAACAGGTGTAGAGATGCTTGACAAACTAAACCCAGAGCAAGTTGAAATTGCGTTCCCATATATTGAACCTGACTTTTGGCGGCGTAAGTTTCACGACTACGTTGCTGATACAGAATGGGTTAAGCATATACTAAGTGAGGCAAAATTATGATATATGTAAATGGTGACAGTTATAGTCTTTCTAATGGTAAGATAACAAATTGGAAAGATAGACAGTGAAAATTTTAATATTTGGGCTACCTGGTAGTGGTAAAAGTACACTAGCAGAACCATTTGCTGATCTAGTAGGAGGCGTATGGATCAATGCAGATAAAGTAAGATCTCATTACGATGATTGGGATTTTACACTAGAAGGACGTATGCGTCAAGCATTGCGTATGCGTTATCTAGCAGATGGTGTTGTGCTGTCAGGTAAGATTGCAGTTGCAGACTTTGTGTGTCCCACGGAAGCGTCTCGTCTTGAGTTTGCGCCAGACTTTACGGTGTGGATGGATACTATCAAAGAAGGTCGTTTTGAAGATACAAATAAAATATTTGAAGCACCTCCTAAATGTAACTATCATGTCAGTGAATGGTTTACAGACACTGATAAACAACTTTTAGAAGTTGTTAACATATGGATGAAAAGAAACAATGTTTGATTGGCAAAAACCCACAGTAGAAATGCTAGGACGCTGGCAACCCTGGCACAGTGGACACACAGCACTATTCGAAAAGTGTATAGACATCACAGGGCAGGTAGCTATTATGGTTAGAGACGTTGGCGGCGTAATGGGCACTGACGCAGGTGCTGGTCGAACTGACACCATACAAACAGATAATCCTTTTGATTTTGATACAGTGTGCAAGAATATTGAAGGCCCACTTTTTCTAAGAGGTTGGATATGCGACGAAGACTATATTATAATGCGTGTACCAAACATTGTAGACATTAGTTATGGTCGTGGCGTAGGATATAGCTTTACAGAACATGATTTAGGTACTACAATACATAGTGTAAGTGCAACAAAGATTCGTGCTGAAATGCGTGAACGAGGCGAACTTGCTGAGATAGACGATCTCAGCGTAGATCATGTTGTTGTTATCGGTGGTGCTACAGATTGATTGATTTGCCAGATATTGACATTGATTTTGCTGATCGTACAAGTGTACTAAAGCATATTAGTCACACACCTGCACGATTAGAGACTGGTAAGCGACACAACACCGGTGTATACTTTACAGATATTCCTAGAGCATCTGATGGTCTTGCTACAATAGATCATAAACGTGCTGAAGAACTAGGATACTTTAAACTAGACTTACTTAATGTAAGTGTATATGAAGGTGTCCGTGACGAAGTACATTTAGTCGAACTAATGACTACTGAACCAGCCTGGCATAGACTGTGGGAAGACAGAGAGTTTTGCGAACAGGTTGTACACATTGGTAATCATTATGAACTAATAAAGAGTATGCGACCTGATAGTATTCCACGTATGGCCGTTTTTCTTTCAGTCATGAGACCAGGAAAAGCACATTTGAGAAATAAATCTTGGGCCGAAATCAATAAAACTGTTTGGGATCGAAATGTTGACGGATATACATTTAGACGCAGCCACGCCGTTGCGTATGCACATTTAGTGGTTGTTCATATGAACTTGTTGGCGTCTACTTAACTCGCTTGACTAACTGAATATTTCTTCGTTTTGTACGCTTTTTACTAAGGTCCTGAATATTAACACTGGGACCGTGTGCAATATTACTATCCTTTACATTTAGGTTTACTAATGTGTATCTAAATGGTTCCCAATCCTGTTTAATAAAAATGTTTATTGGGATAAGTCTATTTGATTCCCACCACCATATTTCACCTAATTCTAAATATTTTTGCTTTTCTGCGGTGGTTTTAAGTTTACTATAATCATATAAACTCATGACAGTGTCATCATAGTTTTGTATTATTCCTATTAATTCAGAGCCGCCGTATTCTACCAGACTAAGAAAAGGATATTTTTCAAAAATTTGTTTCTCGAAATTACTCATGACACCTGCAGATAAATATAGATATGAATATTGATCTCACCGCCTATTTATATAAACAAATTATTGTGGCTACAAAGGTGGATTCACAAGCGAGTAATACTATGACTATGTTTTATGCCCCTAACGTAAAGATTTATCGTGGCGTGGATAATGAATTCCGTGTCAGTTTTAAAAATAAAGATCAAAAGAAAATCAATCTGCTAGATAAAACAGTAACACTTACTGTCATTAATAAAGATGATGGCGTTTCATACTTACAGCGTAATGTGGAAGTAGTAGATGCACAGCTAGGTTTAGGTAAAATTAGAATTACAGAAACAGATCTACTCAACTTAGATGCCAAATATTACACCTATGCACTCAGAGTAACAGACGGTGAAGGAAACACAGATGTTGCTTATGTTGACGATAATTGGGGAGCAAACGGAACTCTTGAATTAGTTGAAGGAGTGTATCCTACATTTACAGCAAGTACCGAGGAAAATTTTAGTTCAGGCAATACCGGCAGCACTATCTATCTTCCTGCAACTGGTAATAGAAACGATGCTGTTCATACGGCTCAAGTTTACTTTAGTAGTGCATTTACAGGTACTCTTAAGATAGAAGGAAGTCTTAGCCCAGCCACTCAAGGTATTGGCAATAACGATTTTGTAACTATAAAGACTTTAAGTTATACTGCTCAAGAAGGTACTGTTAGTGTAACCTGGAAAGGTATATACAGTGCAGTACGGTTTACACGTAGCACAACAACAGGAACCCTTAGTAAAGTGCTGTATAGGCCCTAATGAAACTTATAGGATTTGGCTGTAGCTTTACATATGGTAGTGAGTTATTAGATCCCGAGTTAGCTAACTCATGGGATCGCCACCATGAAAATACTCCATATAGAGAGCGTCACAGTTGGTTAGGTAGACTAGCTGAAAAGTTGAACGTTAGTTACATTAATTTAGCAGAACCAGCTGGTAGTAATTTTTCCATACAGGAAAAATTCGCGGGCTATATTCAAAATAATGACTGTTCTAATACTATAATCTGTTTTGCATGGACCAATCATCTACGCAACAGTTGGTGGAGCGATGATAAACAGTGTTGGATACATGACGGCTTTATTAGAAATGAAAACGAAACACTGTTTAGTGCAAGTTTTAAAGAATGGTTAACGCATAGTCATAAACGCTGTGCACAGGTTACACTAAATGCCAAATTATTTGTTAACAGTGTATGTGAGGCAAAAGGTATTAAAATAATACAGTTTGATGCCCTATCTAATGTTAATAGTCCACGGTATTCTAACTACCATATGCAGGGTAGATCCATGCAGGATGTTCTAATAGCTGAGGGGAAAATGTTAGGTAAAGAGTTTTTGGCCAGTGGCGGCCATCCTAATGAAGCTGGACACACGCACTACGTTGACCTAATGATGGAATGGATAACTGCAAAGAAATTGCTATGAAACTTTGGCAATATGGATGTAGTGTTAGTTTAGGCGAAGAAGCAACCAAGCCATATGGTATGTGGATTGCTGAAACATATGGTTATGAATTTGTCCAACAGAGCGAAAGTTCAGCAAGCAATCCATATATAGCATTAAAGTTTTCTGAACAGTATACTCGAATTACACCTGAAGACTTGGTAATATTTGGATGGAGTCATCCTAGTCGCAATAGTTGGTACAATAAGCATACTAATCGATGGGAACATTTAAATTATATCCAGCAGAAAAAACGAAGTAGCGCACTAACTGGTAGTGTTATAGACTATATACAAAATCAACTATGTGAATATACTGAGAATGTAAATGATTGGTATCCTAAACACATAGTAGAAACAACTTGCACATTAAATAATTTAAAATATCTACATGTAGATTGTGTACCACGTATGGTAGATTATCTCATGCCAAACAAAAACAAATACATAGCAGATCATTTACATCCAAACGATCTAGGACATCAACAGATATATCTGTTGATTAAATCCAAAATAGATAGTATATTATATACATGAATTCTATCCAGCAAGTAGTGTTTGATCACTTGCCCAGACAGAAACGCTCGCCTAGTGGCTGGTACAGTTTCAATGCTGTATGCTGTCATCATCGTGGTGAATCACAAGATAAGCGAGGACGCGGAGGATTATTGCCTACTCCTGACGGAGGTGTCACCTGGCACTGTTTTAATTGCGGCTACAAGACCGGCTGGCGGCCTGGTAGACACATTAGTTACAAGTTTCGCAAGTTGCTTGATTGGTTGGGTGTAGAAGAAAATGAACGTCAACGCCTAGTAGTAGAAGCATTACGCATCAAAGAAACAGTTGTTCTAGAAGATGATGATGATCTAGAACCAGAATTTACGATCGAGTTTCCTGTTCGTAAACTGCCAGAGGGTTGTGTGCCATTGGCAGACGCTCCACAGGAAATACAGGATTACGCACAGGCGCGGTGTATGCCGGGAGACGAGCTATTGTGGAGTAATACTCAGCCTGGCAGGATGTATCGTCGTATTATTATACCCTGCACCTGGAACGGGCGTGTCATAGGGTCAACTGCAAGGGGAATAGACGACGATGCTCGCCCCAAATACTTTAACAACTATGAAGCAAACTACGTGTATGGCATAGACAGACAAGTGGAAGGTGGTAAGTTTAGCATAGTGTGCGAAGGTATCATCGACGCAATGACTATTGGTGGTATTGCTACATTAACTAATAGATGCAATGAAACACAGGCACAGATCATTGACACAGTGGGTAGGGAGATCGTACTAGTACCTGACAGAGATCGAGCTGGTCAAGCACTTATAGACGATGCACTAGAGTATGGTTGGAGTGTTAGTTTTCCAGAGTGGGAACCAGACGTCAAGGATGTGAATGCCGCAGTTGTGCGTTACGGTAAACTGTTCACATTAAAGAGTATCATTGATGCTAAACAAACTAGTAGGTTGAAGATAAAATTGATGAGGAAGAAACTTGGCTAGGGAATACACGCCAGACTTACAAAAGTTATTTTTGGAAATGATGATGCAGGATGCACAAAACTACGTCAGAGTGCAGAACATCTTTAACGCAGAGAACTTTGATCGCAGTTTGCGTGACGCAGCAGAGTTTATCAAGGAGCATGCTACAAAGCATAGC
>Ga0099850_1001787_pt1 | contig 10106 bp, 27 predicted proteins | sample CB_VirMetaG_5_FD_79182 | JGI IMG/M metagenome (GOLD analysis project Ga0099850, IMG submission 79182) | Freshwater to marine saline gradient viral communities from Chesapeake Bay - CB_1508_1D Viral MetaG | ecosystem: Environmental > Aquatic > Marine > Coastal | place: USA: Chesapeake Bay...
TAGGGAGGCACAATTTTCATCTAATTTAAGTAATAATATTGTTACTAATGATTTGAGATTGGATGTAACAGAAAATAATGGTAATACTATTAACGAGGCTGGAACTTTTGATGCTAGTTCAGGAGGTAATATGTACACAAGAAATTTAACAACTTCTTTTGCAAAGACTTCAAGTAAAGAAGCATTTTATCGAATAAAAACAACATTCACTGCGAGTGATAATAGTTAAAAATGACAGTAAGAGGAATATTAGGAACAACAGATTTTACTTCAGAGGGAGCAACTTATGAAGATCTTAACGACACTTTAAACAATCTAGCAACAAAGGTTTATAGTGATAATACACATGACACAGGAACAAGTGCAACAAGTGTAACAACTGAGACTGATATATTAACAGTAACTTTGAGTCAAAATGATTTGGGGGATAATGTTGATTTAATAATTAATGGAGCAGCTAAAGGATTTTGGGATGAATCTCCCTCAACTACAACAATATTTAAATTATATGTTGGTGGTGTTGTTAAACAAACACTATCTACTGTCGGTGGTGGAGCTGGGATTCAGGGTTATAGTACTGAGTGTTTTAACCATATTGAAACAGGAGTTGATTTAACTGCAGGAGATGTAATAGTTAAAATAACTGCGACTGGTTCAGGAGGTACAGGACGTTATTTTCGAAGAGGTTTAACAGTAACTGCTTATAATAATGTTTAAAAATAAAAGAGTTGATAAAATAATATGGGACTAATTAAAAATTATAAAGACCATTTAGGCAGAGAATTTCAAGCAGCTTATTTTGAAGTTGATGAATTAAACTATTTTAAAAATAAAGAGGTTAGAGTTACAGTAAGTATTTATCCTAGTAAAGAAACAAAAACTAAAGGTAATGCACCAGCAGAAAGACGTTTATTTAGATGTTTAACACCAGACACTTATTTTGACATAAATATTTTAAATGGTAATACAAATCCGATTAAACAAGCATACGAATTTTTAAAGAATGAGAATGAATTAACTGGCGCTCAAGACGATTTATAAAAATGTTAACTGATAAATGGATATTAGAACATAAAAGTTTTTTTATAAATAAACATATCGCAAATGGTATAGGACCAAATAATTCTCAGGGCAGACTATATCGTTTAATTATAAAACTTATTACTAATAAAGATAAAAGTTTTTTTTATGAAGCAAGTGTTGTGCATGACGTTTTATATTGGTTTGGAGGTAATGAAAAAGATAGATTAATTGCAGATTATAGATTTTATATGAAAATGTTAAAAGATTTATATGATAATTTAAAATTTTTAAATCTGTTTAGAAGTATATTTTATTTTATTGTAGCAACAATTTATTTTTTTTTAGTAAGATTTAAAGGAAAGAATCATTTTAATTATGATGGTAAAGATGCGATAACAGTTATGAAATGGGTTTTAGAAAATGACAAATAAAAAATTAATTAAAAAAGTAGATATGAGTTTGGAAAAAGTAAAGAGAGCAGAACAGAATACAGAAAGAGTTTTGATATTATTGGATGAAATGCGTATTGAGAATAAATTAAATAGTGTTGATGATAAATTATTAAATATTCATTCCGACATAAAAAAAATAAAAAAATCCTCAGATTTTACTACTTTGAAAACTATTTTAGGTTTAGGTTTGTTATTAATAGTAATTATTATGATATTTACTACTGATGCAGATTCTGATTTATTAATAAAAGTATTATTACAATCATTATTTGGTTTAAGTTAAATTTATAAAATATTAATATCATATAATTATTACCTAGTGATAGGTTTTTTGAAATATTTTTAAATTAGTATAAAAAAATTTTAATAATTAGTTTTAACCTCTTAATTAAAAACTAATTCTTTTTTCTATGGCGTAAGACTTATAAATTTAAAATATAATAATAATTATAAGTGAGAACGACTTACAATTAAAAAACTCACTTAACTTTTCTTTTTTTTTTTGTTTTTTGTAACTAAAAGAACATAACAAATTATTAAATAAGTTTTAGAATATAGTATAATTTAGGGTTTTGATAAAGGTGGGAAAACCCAAGAAAAAGATTATTTACAATAACATATATTCTTTTTCTATATTTATAAATTTAATGGTTTTCCACTGGAAATATTAACCCTTCCAAAGAAAAATGAATAACCACCTAAAAAAAAATGAGTTGGTAGATACCATATATAGTAACCAACTACCTACTGATATATTAACTGAAGAAGAAATCCTTAAACAAATTAATGTATTTAGGTTATTATTGAATAAAGAATATAAGTCAATATTATATATATTATTAGAAAGAAGATATATATATTATAATGATTTACGTAAGTTGAGGCCTAATTGTTGGGAGAAGTATTTAATGCATTTACTTCAATTGAATTTTATTACTACAACAAAATTAAGTAATAAATTAAAAGATTTTATCAAAAAAAAGAATAATCTAGGAGATTACCACTTAAATAAGATGATATTTTATAGTTTGACTGGCGAAGGACAATTATTTTTTAATGATAAGATAAAAAAGTATATTTATGATAAAGTAGATGATATGACAATTAATTTTGTTGAAGAAGACAAACAAAAATATCTCAAGATACAAAATGATATCTTAGTTTCTAAAGAACGTGAGAAAGCTTTTGAAGAACACAAATATAAATTAGCTAAATCCAAGCATGTCAGTTTATTGACTCCAGAGGATTTTATGATAATACAACAATACGAAAATGGAAGAAAAAGTTTATTTAAATGACTTTAATTTAAAATATATATCAAATGAGGTAAAATAAAATGAATGAACAAGAATTAAACAAATACATTGAACAATTAAACACTTCAACAGACAAAAATAGTTTAACAATTAATAGAGATAGTTTTAAACAAGTAATCGAAGCTTTTATGACTGCTCAAACTAAAGAATTAAACGAACTAAAAAAAAATACTAACATTTCCAAAGATAAAACACCAGTAAAGGATAAACCCAAACAACAGAACCCCAAACCTGATAAGTTCTTGAATGATAGTATTGGTTCTATAATAGAATTTGTTGTTGGAGATAAAGAATTAAAAGAAGAATTATATAGTTATGATCCTTATAATTTAGTTTTCAAATTAGAAAAAAAGTTTTTGATTGTGCCAAAACATAGTATTAATTATATATATATCAATAAAGAAAATGGAAATTAGCTTGACTTGGCAATGCCCGAAATGTGAATTATACCAAAATAAATTGTTTAGATTTCCTAATAATTATCTAATCACAGAACCAGACATACAAAAAAAGAAAAAGAAAGGTAGATATACTTGTCGTAGATGTGGTAATGTCTGGAATTTTACAAAATTAGAGCATTATAAAACCACCATCAACCCCAATGACGCTAAAAATTATGTCAAAGAACTAAATCTAAAAAATTTAATCTAATGTAACTATATAATAATTACAAACATTTATAATTATCCTCATATTATTATATTTATCCATGAGAGAGGTTAAAAGAAACATGCAGGATGAGGAAGTCCATAAAATTTATAAAAAAATTTTATTAAGACGTAAAAAAGCAAGAGAATTTTATACACACGTACAAAATAACTCTTTGATTTATAATATATATTTTAATATAATGGAAATTAAACCACAGAAAGATGAATTTAGTCAGGATTAAAATAAACGAATTGACAAAGATAGGGGATTGGTCTGCTTATAATGTAGAATTACTTGATGAAGATAAGACAATTATAATAAAGAGGGGGAAAAATTTAAAATCTATTTTAGAAGTTGGTAAGGAGTATATGGTTTCAATTAATCAGAACTTTATTAATTATGTTGAGCCTTTTGATGGTTTAGAAAACTTAGATGTACCTGTTACAAATGTATATAATACTGCTGAGAGTAAGAAGGAAGATAATTTAGATGATGTGTTTAGTACTTTAAATAGAATTAAATGTAAAGTCGAGAAAAAAGGTAGTTTTAATTATGTTAGTTGGACTGACGCATGGGAACAGATAATTAAATTATATCCTAAGAGTACATTTAAGGTTCATGAAGATTCGGAGGGATTTCCAGCATTTATTAAGTCCGGTGTTGGTGCATTTGTTAAAGTAAGTGTAATAGTAAATGGAATTAAATACACAGAACATTATCCAGTAACTGATAATTCAAACAAGCCTCATAAACTTGAAAGTTATACCTACAAAGATAAATATGGAAATGAACATATTGTTGAGGCTTTGAATAGTTTTCATATTAATACTGCGATTAAAAGATCTATGGTTAAGGCATTAGCATACTTTGGTTTAGGATTATACGTATATAAAGGAGAGGATTTACCAAATGAATAAATTAAAATCTATTAAATCATATGAAAATTATTTTATAAATAAAAAAGGAGAAATATTTAATAAAAATAAAAAATTAACACCTACTAAGAATAAAGGAGGATATTTACTTATTAATTTATATAAAAATAAAAAATATTATACAAAATATATCCATCGTTTAGTTGCTGAGACTTTTATTACAAATCTTAGGAGTTATCCACAAGTAAATCATATTAATGGTATTAAAACAGATAATCGAGTTGAAAATTTAGAATGGTGTACTCAAAGTGAGAATATGTGTCATGCTTACAAAAATAATTTGAGAGAGGCATTTCCTACATGGAAAAATAAATTTGGTCAAGAACATTGTAAAAGTATAAAAATTATTCAATTAGGTTGTAATAAAGAAATAATAAAAATTTGGGGAGGTGTCAATGAAGCACAAAGAGAATTAAAAATAAATAATATTAGTAAGGTAGTTAGAGGATTACAAAAAACCGCTGGAGGGTTTATGTGGAGGTATGCAGAAGAATGTTAGGCCTGAAATTAATTAAGGAACAAGAATATATTAAGTTGAAAGTTGGCACTGATGACATCGAACGTGAATTGAACAAACAAAAAAAAGAACTAAAAACTCTTAGAACAAAAATAACTAAATTATTAAATTATGTTAATGAGACTAGGATGTCTAAACAATATAAAGAGGAAATTAATTATAGGTTGAAAAATGAGTGAAGAGTTTGAATTTGATCCTAAAATGAAGTTTTTAATAAGGGAATTGGCATATTACACAAGTTTAAGTTATGATATTAATGCAATAATAAAAAACATTGAGGCTTTGGCGGTTGATGACGAGCCTTATTTATATGAAAAATACAGTAAAATATTAACAGAATTAAAAGAAGATGTTTTAGGTTCTCAACACACTATACGAGAGGAGATAGATTATCTAGAATCTGAATTTAAAAAAAAGAAATGAATGATATATTAATATTAAAGACTATCAAAGAAGATAAATTAAATGTTTATTTTTATTTTAATAATAATGATAATATTGTTTGTATTAATCGTTATAATTTGAAAATAAAATGTACTTGTTTTCATGGTAGTAATTTTGGTATTAATAATAAACAATTATGTAAACATAAGAGATTTATATTAAATAAATTTAACGATGGTAAAATATTAAGAAATGGTTGAAAAATATACAGGCACAAAAGGATTAAATTGTCATATAGCAATTAATAGGATAAAAGAGTTATTCCAAAAATATAAATTAAATTCAAAAGACGAAGAATTTTTAGAAGAAAGTATAAATTTTTTAGAGTTAAATTTCCCTTTAATAGATATAAATAGTCAAAATTGGGTTTTTATAAAAGACAAATTAACTGCTAAACAATTATTATATTTATTAGAAAAACAACAAAATGGTAAGAGATAATAGTTTAAAAGCATATTTAGAAGAGAAAAAGAAATTAGGAAAGAGAACTGAGGAGATATTAAAATACTTAAGAAATCATGAAGGTCAAACAAGTAGAGAGATTATGGAAGGCATGGGTTTTTTAGAGACTAATACTGTCAGACCACGTTTAACTGAATTAATCAAATCAGGTAAAATATTTGAAGGAGGCAAAAAGAAAGATAAAATAACTGGTAAGACAGTAACAACTTATTATTTAAAATGTTAGGTGACAAAAAATTACAAGAACGGAAAGAGAATATATATAATTTATTAACAAAAAAATATCAAACAACACACCAAATAGTAAAATTGGCAAAATTAAAAAAATTAATTCCTAAAACTGATAATATGATAAAAAAAATTTTATTAGAATTTGAAAAAGATAATAAATTGGAGAAATTGCAATTAAATAACATATTTTACTGGCGTTTAAAGAAAGATTAATAAATAACAGAAACCATATATTTATAAATTAAAATAAAATGGATAAAAAAATATTATTTGTTGATACTTACGGCATGAATCGAGGAAGAACTTTTGCAGAAATGTTTGAAAGTATGGATATTTGTTTACATGTCAATTATAAAGGTATAGATTCAAGCACTAAAGCGTTTAATAGATTTTTAACTCAAGAAGATTTAGATATGTATGATGCTATATTTTGTATGAGTTCTGAGCAACAAATGTTTATATATAGAAATTATGAGAATATAAATAATTGTTTCAATAAAGTTGTTAAAATTGGTGTTGAGAATCATTATACTTATAATTCTCCTGAATTAATTAGAGTTGCGAGTTTTTGGTTTGAAAGTTGGGAGAATCCTTTAATTAATTGTTTATGTACTTAATAAATGAATGATAAATATCAAAAATTAAGATTGGAAGAAAAATATATAAAATTTAAAAAAATGCGTGATGGTTATTTAAACCACAATCGGAAAGTCCCTGAAAGGATAGAGGAATTTTTAAACCATTATGAGAATGGAAATACTAACCATAAAAGAAAAGAATTGTTTGAGAGAGATTAGTCCCCATTATAAGAAGAATTTAAATTTAATAAGTGTTCATGATAATAATACTATTGAGCATGAATTAGCTAAATGTAAAGTATGTATTTATTTAAAAAAACAATCGAGAAAATTCTTAACTGAATGTAAGTTTGAAAATAATTGCAGGGCGGACGTATTTGATATAACGAAAGGTTTATGTTATGAGATCGTGCACTCAGAATCTTTAAAATCAATAGAATTGAAACGTAATATTTATCCCTATCCTATTATAAGTTTAAATTCTAAAAGTATAATTGATTGTCCTGAAGAGTCACTATATAAATATCTTGATTAGCGTTTTATTTATAAATAAATAAATTAATATTTTAATTACTATGGAAAAAGAATATATTATAAAAAAAATCATAGAACGAGATAATAGGACATTTATTCAAGGTGTTAAATATTTTGAGGAAGAAACTAATACTGATGTATTATTAAATACTTATTTTAAAAAATCAGAGGAATTAGATAAAATTTCAGAAGAGATAAACGAACTTTCTATAAAAGAAGAAGAATTAATCGAGAATTTGAAACCATTAAAATTATTTTTAGATGAGAGAAATTTACTTGATGAAGAAAACTCACTAGATAATGAGAACAATTCTGATACTGAAGAATAAGAAGAATAAATTATTTATAAATTTAAATTTATATTATCTTTGTAAGATTTGAAACTGCACAAATTTTTACAATCATTTTTTTTTTAAAAAGTATGGTTCTTGTAACTATACAATAATTACAAACATTTATAATTATTCTTATATTATTATATTTACTTAAAGAGGTTAAAACAAAATGAGTCGATATTATACAGACAAATTAAGTAGTTTGGGGATTTCCTGTTATAAAAGGGAAAGTTTATATATTTCAATTATTAAAAAAAGTTACAGACTTTTATCTAATACAGTTTTTGTTAATGGTGTTAGTATATTAGGTGTTGTTATTAGTACTGTGATGGTGTTTTAAAATGAATTATATTTTAGACATCAAACAAACAAAAAAAAAAGAGACATTTGTGCTTAATTTTAAATACAAAGATTTTAGTTATTGTAAAGCAAGTGACAATAAACAAGATTTAGAGAGTTTAAAAGATTGTATAGAAATAATAATGTTAGGTTTGAATAAAAATGAATAAGAATAATATATTTTTTATAGATTTTGAGACAGGTGGTTTAAATGCGTATAAAGACGCAGTAATAAGTTGTTTTATAGGTAATGAAAACGTGCCCGGAGAATATTTTGAGTTTTATCCTCAAAAGAAATTATATAATTATAGTGCTTTAAAAATAAATCATTTTGATTTAGACAGTTTATATGAGAATGGTGATAGTAGGGAGTTATTATTAGATTATATTAATGACATTAGTAAAGATAGAAAATATATAGTTTTTTGTGGTTGGAATGTTGGTTTTGATATTGATTTTTTATTGAATATATATAAAGATAAGGGTTTAAAAATTCCCTGTCCTTTTATTTTATTAGATCTTTGCGAGATAGCAAAGGAAAAAATAAAGAAAAAAGATAAACGTAAAAAAGATGACTTTGGTGTTGAGGATCATAAATTAAGCACTATTTATCAAGAATATTATGATAATTTTGATATTAATAAAAGTCATACTGCTGATTATGATTGTATGATGGTGGAGAAATTATATAATAAATTTAATGAGTTAGGGTGGTTAGAATGAAATGTCCTTATTGTAATAAATCTGATTGTTGTCCAAACAAACATTTTTTTAAAGGTTTGGACTATATATTTGATTTAAAAATCCCAATTCCAAAAAAAAATGAATTACGAAAAAAAATTTAAATGTCCTGAATGTAAAAAGTACTTAGATCCTGATTGTGCTTATAAATTATATAATTATGAGCGTTGTGAGTGTAATAATTGTGGCGTTTATATTCTTTGGTAAAATGAAAAAAATATTATATTTCAATTTATTAATATTCGGTCTATGGATTTTTTTTAATACATTATTAACATATAATCATGAGTTAAAACATCAATCAATAATAAATAATTATAATTGTAGTAGTCATATTTATAGTGGTATTGTTTTTGGCTATACTACTTTTGATTGTTATAATTCTAGTTTGAATGATGTTGTTTTTACACATAGTAATCAGATAGATAATCCTCATGAATATTCTGAGATAATTTTTATTAGGTTTTTTATCACTATTTTAATGATAATTTTATTATTTAGATTTAATAAATAGAAAAGTATTTAAATAAATAAATTCTTAAATTATTTATCTGAATGGTAATTTGGAAACTTATTATTATTTAGTGTCGTGGGAATCTCGAAAACCAAAGTATGATGAGGTTGATAGAGATATGAGATTTGTTTTCGAATAAATCGTTGCTATTCATACAGACATAATTATATTAGACTAGGCCAGTCAGTTTATTTTTATGTTGGCCTCCCACATTCGTTTATTATTTCTACAAAGGTTTATAAATATCTAAGTTATGATTTTATTTACATGGAAAAAAATCATTTATTAGTAGGTTTAGGCTTAATATTGTGCGTTTTATTAATTGCTTATTTGAGTTCACACTATTTAATTAATAATGTAGAAGTAAATAATAGCACTTCAAACGAATCTGAGGTGGTTTCTTCAAATGAAACTTTAGAGTTAAATATAACTCTTGAAAACATGACATTAAATAATACTATTGAATCAAATTTATCTATTGATTCTGTTAATAATAGTTTAAATATATCAAATATAACTAATTTTATTAATTCTACAAATATAACTGAAATTAATTTATCTAATTAATTCTTTATTAACTTATAAATAATTACAAACATTTATAATTATAATTATATTCTTATATTTATCCATGAGAGAGGTTAAAATGGAAAGATTAAAACAATGCAATAATTGTAAACATCTCTTAGATGAGAATTGTATGCAAGATTTAAAAGACAAAGGTTACTGTAAATGTAATCATTGTAAATGTAAAGTATATGACGAATAAGAAAAATGGAAAAATTAACATTTAAAGATTTAGAGGATAAATATTTACAAGAAGATGTGTCCTCTACAAATGTAGGACAATGGGATGGAATTTCAGAATTATGTTCAAGTTCAGAAGAGAAGAAGTTACTTAACACTCCCGAATTAGTTGAATTATATATAAGTAAATGGAGATTATATTCAAGTTCAGCAGAGAAGTTACTTAACACTCCCGAATTAGTTGAATTATATATAAGTAAATGGAGATTATATTCAAGTTCAGCAGA
>Ga0099850_1001788_pt1 | contig 10103 bp, 19 predicted proteins | sample CB_VirMetaG_5_FD_79182 | JGI IMG/M metagenome (GOLD analysis project Ga0099850, IMG submission 79182) | Freshwater to marine saline gradient viral communities from Chesapeake Bay - CB_1508_1D Viral MetaG | ecosystem: Environmental > Aquatic > Marine > Coastal | place: USA: Chesapeake Bay...
AACAGCAAACAAAGGATAAGCCCATTCAGGAGTCTTACGATTCTTGCTAACAAGATCAATCCATTCCTGATAGAAGGGAGTTAAGTGAACTACACAAGAATCAAGTAATCCCTGTTCAGGATAACCCTCATCAGGAGCACGGTTATATTCTTCCCAATATCTATTGTTGGAAAGATTAAGCATCTCCTCTTCAAGAAGAGCCTGATAGTTCTTTCTATTTTCCTGAACTTCTGGCTTTAGTAAATTCCATAACTCAGGCATAGATACCTCCTATCAAAGTCGATCTATATTAGTATTAATAACAGCAGCAATCTTATCAAAAGATTTTGACCCTCGACCAAAATCACCATCATTAAGACCCGCTAAAGTATACCACTCACCATTCTTTACATCATTAAACTTACCATTCTTAGCTTTAAATGAGCCGTTTGTGGTTTTCATACCAGCCCACTTCCTTACAACAACCGGAAGATAAGAAGTAGAAAGACCATACTTATAGCACTTACCCTCTACTATATTATTAATCTTAACAACATTTAAAGTCTTCTTCTTCTTTTTCTTTTGTTCCTTATTATAAAGGTCACAAAGAACACCAAGACAACAGAAACTATTATTATGGTTACGAAGATTAAATTTACCTTGCTTATACTTACCTGAGCGAAGAGCCTTTGTCCAAAGTTTTGCAATATCTTTCTTCATTGTATCTCCTATGCAATGCGTGATAGGTATGCGCATCCCACCATCAACTTAATGATTAGACCGTAGCAAGAGCGTGACGGAACACCTTCATGGTAGAATCCTGATTCAACCCTGCAAGATTATCCCATGCACGATTCTCTGCCGTAGCCTTGCGACCACGGGTAGCAATACGATGCTGGATATACTTACTAACAGCATTAGCAGCCATCCACATACTTGCCTTACTACCAGTCTCATCCCTTTCACGGTCAAAAGTTTCAGACCAACTAGATACAGCCTTAACAGCATTATCATAGTTATTCTTTTCTGCATCAGTTCTTGGATTGGTAACAATGGGGGTTTCAATAAGACCCCACACATCCATCCAGAACTGTTGGATATCAGCCTTAGTAAGTTCACGATTAGCAAGAACATCTACCGTTTCACGGAAGAACTTGCCACTAGATTGGAATTGTCGAAGAGCATCACGCATAGCTTGCTTCTTATCTTCCATAGTATTACCCTTGTGAGTAATTCGGAACATATTCTTTCCCTTCCTAGCGTTGGCAATAGCCATACTCAAAGTGTTCTGACAAACAATACGAACACTGGTTGGAAGAGCGGAGAAAGCAATACTACCATCATGGCTATTGATTAGCCCCATATACTCTGTAACAGTATCTCCACTAGATCCTGCAACATCAAACGAATCACCACGAAGGAGAAGAACAACCTTTCGGCCATTCTTAAGACTAAGTGCGGATTCAACCTTAACATCTCTTGACAACTCATAAGCCATCTCAAAGTGTTCTCTATTTTGGATTACCTGATAATCGCTAGATTGAACACTAAGAATTTCCTTCGTATCTTCTCGGACAATGGCACTATAGTCTTCTGAAAAGACCGTTCCAATGTCCGGGTGATCTGCCTTAACAAAACCAGTCTTGATAACATTCCAGTCAAGACCAGCAGCCTTAAGAGCATCTGATGGATTCATATCAGACTCAACCACAGTACCAAGTCGATGCCATGCAGCAACGCGATTAAACACAGCCCCATCATTTGACATAATTTCGTGAGCCATACAGTACCTTTCTGCGTCAACTGACGCTTAATCTAAATCAGAACGATCCCGAATACGGAACTGATCTCTCTGTTCCTTACGCTTCTTATCCCCCCATCCTTTATTCTTTTCTTTGTTTTTGTATTTGTATCTATCTTTATCTTTATGTTTATTGTTTTTCATAGTACCTCCAAAGTAGTGAGGCTACGGAGATTCGAACTCCGGTCAAGAGGATGAAAGCCTCCTATCCTAGACCACTAGACGATAGCCCCAAATATGGCCAAGGTGGGATTCGAACCCACACTACAAACATTTTAAGTGTCTTGACTCTGCCGTTGGTCTACTTGGCCGTATTCTTGGTTTGTTAATAAGCGTTCCTGAATGGAATCGAACCATTAGCCTTAGCATTAGAAGTGCCACGCTCTATCCAATTGAGCTACAGGAACTAATGCCATTACACCTTATTCAGTATAAAAAGAGGCTTTGTAACCTTAGCCAACTCATCAAAAATCTGACTAAGACGCTCCTTAATCAAGCCATCAATATAATCCTTAATCCATCGCATATCATCAGAATTAAGGGGAGGATTAATTGCCTTATGCTTTTCAAGACGATCATCAATAGCCTGATCGACATCTGCCATCACATCATTAATGACATCACTATGCATATCTGAGATAGCAGAATCAACCATCTGTTCCATGCTATACTTTGCATCCTCAATTTCAGATTCCATATCACTTTTCATGTCATCAATAGCATCACTAATCTGATCCTTGACTGCATCACTAGCAGCTTCCTTAAGAAACTCTTCCATCTTCTCAGCAAAATGATTCATAATCTGTCCTTTTAATAAGTATAGATTTCGTAAAAACTGTCCTTCCAATAAGGCCAGTAATAGGGGCGGCGGGATTCGAACCCACATGAGCGCGATTATAAGTCACGACCTTTTTCCAGTTCAGGCACACCCCAATATAATTAATCACGATAATGATAATAACCGGGATCAGCCCACGGACCTTCATCAAAGTTATCATCGTAATAATCACCGTCATGCTCAGGTTCTTCAGCATTATCACTAGAGTATTGTTTACAAGCCTTAAGTAATTTATCAGCAAAATCTTTCTTAAGACCGTCAATACCAGTTTTCATACAAAGATCGTGCTCATTGAAATATTCATGTACAAAGATATCTGTAATATCAATAGACTCAAGTTCCCATTTCCAATCTTCATGGATACCAAAAGCACCCCAATATTCGTAGGGACCAATACCATGATCAACATAATTCCAAATTTCTGTAGCAACAAAAGACACAATGTATTCGGTATCATCAACTTTAATATTAATCTCTTCGTACTCAGTTTCCTTGTCCATAGTATCTCCTAAAGGTAAAGATTTATGTATTGTAACAAAGTGCCCCCTATAGGACTTGAACCTATAACCAATTGATTAAAAGTCAACTGCTCTACCAATTGAGCTAAGGAGGCAAGTACCGTGGAGTCCCTATCAGTAGCCCCAACTATTCATCTAGTGGATATTTATATTTCATGTAAAGTAAAATAACCACAAACAACCCAATAGTTATTACATGAGAAACCATTTTTCTTCCTCACTATTCAGATAACAAGCATATGAATGAGCATCCTTCTCATCATCAAAAGCATCAACAACAACAGACATATTCTTGATTACTTCATAACAGCATTGATCTGGTCGATAATGTACCGTATATACATTCAACATACTTAAATCCTTGAGTCTCCATGAATAACAAGAACTTCACTAGGTTTCACTTGGTAAATCTCCGTGCAGCATCAGCCTTCCATTGATCCACAACACTAGGGTACTGAATACCATCTCGCATAATAGGGGCATAGATATCAATAATACCATCAAAGTGATCCTTTTGTGCCTGATTCCACGAATCATACAGATCACCCCAACGATAACTAATACCATTCAAAACAATTTTCTTAGACATTCAGAAGATCCTTCGTGTTGACATCAGATGCAAACTCAACCTCAACCTTGGTCTTTGTAACCATTACAGACTCTTGATCCAAATGCTTACAGACAGTAAAGTTACTGATCATCAGCAATCCTTTCCTTTACAATGTAATGTAAATCACCATTGTCAACGAGTTCATAATCAGTATCCTCATACATATCCTGAATGTTGAACATCTCAACCAACTCCGCTGGAATAGGACCATCCATATCATAATAGTCTTCGTAAAGACCATCAGGATCAGTACCATACTTGCCGACAAATCCCATTCCCGGCTCAAAGAAATAAGCCTCTACTGTCCAACCATCTGCAACCATTGCCTTATAAACTTCTTCGGGAGGACACCAAGCAGACTCAAAAGAAATCTCAATCTGATTCTTAGTAGATTCAAACTGAACCCAAGAAAGATCGTGTGCTTCCCACTTGGTTCCCCAAGTATTGATCGCCTTGTCATATTCCCACTCACCAAGTGGCAGGATATAATCGAAGAAGATATCCTTATTTAATGAATCCTTGAGAGCCTGAATCTTTGCAGAATCATTATGACTAAGGACAACACTATTCACGCACCAGTTAGGCATTTGCTTTGTCTCCTAGATAAAAGGAAAGATCATCACGATGACACGAAACAACATCAGATCCAACACCACCAACTTTCATAGCAGCACGATTAGCATCATACTTTGTAGCGTGGAATGAAAAAACTCTCCATTTGAGATTGTCTGAAGTACGATAGACAACCCACCAATCCATGTCCATATTAGGCGCACTAGTTTCCATTTGATTTCTTCTTCCAATTAAAGTACAAGATAACAGGAGTTGCAACGAGCAACCCAATTACCTTGATATACCAAGAAACAATAATATAGTCATCCATTTTGAACCTCATTTATAAAAGGATCAATACCAAGAAGAATCTTCGCACTTCCGATCCAGTACTCAGTAGCAATACCGTTACCATAGGTGAGATACCACTCATGGTTCTTTTGATAAATGCTACAGTTAGTACCAAAGATACTAAGGATAGCATTCAACCGATCCTTTGTAGTCCTTGTTCTCCAACCACAATCACGAATCCAAAGAACATAATGTCCCTTGAAATCATCATACTGAATAACAGCAATACGATTGTGGTGAAGAAGATACTCAACAATGAGATATCCATTCTCATCCTTCCAAACACAAAGTTCCGAAGAACCACGCTTGAAAGGCTTGAGATTACGAATCCCATCACGAATCTTACGATCAATCACTCTCATTGGAAACTTCCTTTATTGAAGGAATGGAATCAATCCACCGCATATCACACCAACCAGAAACCAGATCAACAACACCATCATCAAAGATTTTCTGCTTTGCCATAGCAATCAGAATATTTGGATCAGATTCCCTGTTGGTCATCGTAGTAACCCTAGTACTAACAGAAACTCCACAACCATCATTACAAGACCAAGAAACAAGCCAAGTTTTCATTTGTTTCTCCTAAAGATGGAAAAGAACAGACAAGTACATCGTAGGGTACTCTCCGAAGAGAATACCGTGGCGAACCACTTGTCTACCTTGATTCTGGACATATCTCGATACCCCTCTTTATCTCCTTTGTGTGGATGAGGAATCTACACAACATATGTGGTTATCTAGGCTACCACGCGAAATGCCTGAAACACTCCCATGATATTTCTACCATGAGAATGCGGGAGAGTACCGCCCTCCGAAGGATCAGAGTTGCTTTTCGATGATGTCTGCAAGAGAAACAAACGAAAACTGATACTCATCGTTCAGTTCTGCAAGACTAACTTGCTTCTTGTCTTGCAGTTCACTACGACTGGAAACAATAGGAAGATCAGCACAAAGATCAGCACTACGAACAACAACATCACAGTTGATCGTATCTCCTGTAATCATCTTGACTGCTGTGGGATAAATCTCTTCCTTGTCAAAACCTGCCCACTTTGCGACTTCATAAGGGAGAACTTCGTGATTGGTTGTGTTTTGTATTGTTGTGTAGTAGTTTCGTTTGCAAACAAAAACATTGAATGGATCGTCCTCATCGTACTGCCTCCATTCACTTGTGGTTGGGTGATCTTGAATATACAGATCACAAAGAACACCAAGACAACAGAACCCGTTCTTATCAGAAAGGTGACTCGTTGTTTGTGCGTACTTACCCGAACGCAAAGCCTCAATCCACCGTGCCTTGATTTTCTGGTTCATTGTTGAACTCCTTGTTTGATTCCCAAGATGAAACTTCAGAAAGAAGTGACGCAACTTCTTCTGAAGTTCTATATGAAAGAACATCGCCACCAAGTTTGCCATCAGGTGTAAGGAATGTACCTTCCTGATTCCAGACAGCAACCTCCGCAGTCTTGCCCTCATAGAACTCGGTGCTAGAAAGTGGAGGTAAACAGTTGCTTGCTCCGTAAGTAACAGGACACTTGTGATTGTTATCACAATAGTTTCCCCATCCCCATCGAACGGATACTGTATATCCATTCTCAAAGGTCATGGTAAACCCATTGTTGTGAGATTGTGTTGCAAGTTTGAACATTTGATTTCCTTACTTGATAAGGCTGCGAAGAACCCTGATCTCAATCTCAAAGTAATCACTCATCGCTGCTCTCCTTCCGAACGAAGTGATTCGATTGCCGCATCAAGGCTGCAAGCATCAGCCCAATCCCCACAAGTCAAAGCCTTGTCGGGATTTCGCAAGTGACCCATCTTCTCAAGAGTCCTTGCTTGTTCCGTATACCACCAATCCTCACGCAACTTCTTGATCGTGTCATTGAGTTGCTCAGTGAGGCCTTCGATGATTTCTTGCTTTGCCGCAAGCAAATCAGTCTTGTTATTGCTCAACACCTTGTGCAGTTCGATGTTCTTCCTCATTGACTCTGCAAGTTCTTCCATCTGCTGTGCCAAGCGTGAGCAACACGCAAGATACAAAGACAACTTGGAGAACTTGGTTTCCAAGTCCTCACGGTTCATCAGAGATGGAAGCACCAACCTCATCTCGTCAGCAAACTCCTTGCAATGTTGAAATGTACGGCTTCGAGACTTGTTCATTTGTTTCCTTTCAGGAAAGCATGAAGGATCGTGACACACCTGACACATCCAAGTCACCCTGCTCAATCTCAACACCGTAGTTGTCGCAGAAGTTCTTGAATGGATTGCTTTCGTAAATCGCAACTAGCGATTCGCGGAAGAATCGGTACAACCTAGTCATATGATTGGGCAAGCAACCAATGCAATCATGCACACCAACCACATCAAACTCACAGTTGGCAAAGCAGATATGCAAAGTTGCTGCGTCAAACGAGTGAGTGAAACGAGGCGAAGTGGCGGTGTTCATCTTACGCCAGTTCATTTCGTCGGTGAAGAAATACCACTTCACCTGTGCGCCGCCAAGAAACTGTGCGGCAACAATCTTGTCCTCCACTTTCTTTGTGGACTTGAGGCTGACATGGAAACCACTTGGGCTAACCCAACCAAAGCGATCACCGCCATGTTCACGGTGAACTTTGATGCACATACGGATTGCATTAGTCACAGCAAACGCAGCGGGAGCAGTCTCAATAACTGCTTCTCGTGCAAGCGTTGCCATGTTGAAGGCAATCTTGTAATGCTCTGATGGATTGTTGGATAAACGAGCAGGAAGCGTACCGGGTTCAGCAACACGCTTCCACTTGTCATCTACCTTTGCCCAAGTCTTGCGACCCATCATGGTTCCTGCGATTCCCTTGACGGTTCCACCGTAGCCAAGCACCATGCTTGATGACTTGACATCGTTTCTTGTCAGCGAACCAACCACATCGCTGTCGTAAGTTTCACTTGCGACACGCTGGAAGTTAGCCAATACTGACGAGTGGAAATCGCTAAAGGATTTCGATGGAGCCATGTTCGTCAGGCTTGCGAGTTGCGAATCACGAAGCATTGCTGCTGCGTGACCGTAGTTGCTGCAAGTCTGATCGAGCATCACAGGCTGTTGCGTATAGCCTGTACGCAAGGCTTCATCCCAAGCAATAGCCGCAGCCAACGCTTGGAATGTCTGTGCTTTCTTGCCGATGCCATTCCACCACAACGCACGATGCGTATGCGGATCATTGGCAATAGCAACTAGCACACTTGAGTTCTTACGAACCCAAGCAACACGCTCATTGAATGGCAACTTATCCAACTTACGAGCCTTGCCGACACCGCTAAAGCAGTTGGCGACATGAACTGCAAGCCAATACCATCCATGCTTGTTGAGCCTCTGCCTGCGACCAAGCAGAAGCAAGCCTCGCGTGAGGTCGTTTGCTTGTGGAGACAGCAGATCGCACGAATAGAAGATGCGACCTGAACCCTCAAAGTAAGTGGGGTTATAGAAGATGCGTTTGCCGATCTGATTGGACAGATCAAGCAACGCATTGTGATTCCACAACTGACGCTCACGACCATTCACATCAGGGTCGATTCGGTCAGCGAACACGATGTTGGCGACAGCAAGCACACGCTTGTTGATAACCCACGGCGTATTCTGCATGGCGTTAGCGGCAGCAATCGCAGTTGAAGAAACTTGCGACCACTTACCACGAACAACACCCTTGCGGAAAGCACGAATCTTGTAACCACCACGACGCTTGAGAGTGTGCTGAACGGGCTTGTCCAACATAGGAGGACAAGCAGTTCCCGCCAAAGCAAACCACTTACCGTACATTGCATACGCAAACGAAGGCGTGATGCGAACGATGGTTGAGGTATTGCTTTGATGGATAACAACCCACCCCGCTACCTGTGCAATATGCAACAGGTTCCAAGCAATCACCACGCGATGCCTTGAATCGTTGCCCATACCGACACGCTTCAAGGCGTTTGCAATAGCGTTGATTGGAGCATGAACTTCCACAACACCATTCATTGAGCAGTTACGCACAATGCCTTCGATCAAAGCCTTGCAGGCTTCGGTCTGGTGCTGCTGGATTTCTTGCAGCCATTGGGGTTGGCGTTGAACCTTGTTCAACACGCCGTCAACTGCCTCCGAGAATGCTTGCACGATCTCACCAATATCGTGAAGCACTCCCATAGCAATCGACTCCATCTTGCATCGGATCAAGTGAATCTCCTTTCTGTAGGAGTTGCGATACCGCCTACGGTGACGGCGTTGAAAGCCTCACACAAGATTTCTCCTGTGTGAGGGTTGAGCCACGGTTTGTATCAGTCCGTGAACTGAATGTTACCGACCGACAGGTTGGCCGAAGCGATCACCTTCGGAGTGGAGGCGGGAGCGTTGTGCTTGCTCACCTTCACCTGAAAGTTCTCGTTGAACAGGTCAACCATCTTGCTGAACCGCATCTTGCTGGAGCCGTCGATCACTCCAAGGTTGATGAGTTCAGCCTTGAGAGCCGCACGATCCTCTGCCTTGATCGCAGCCATTGCGGCCTTGATGCAGTTGGTCTTGAGAACCTTATCAATCACCGGAGCAGGAGCAGCGGGAGCAGCAGGGGTTTCCTGCTTCTTCTCTGCCATGCTGGCGATGAGAGACATCAGCCTCTGCAACTCGGACTGCATCGACTGAAGCGACACCACATTCTCCTGCTGAACCGGAGCCGGAGCAGCAGCGATGGGAGTAGCCTGCTGCTTGGCCTCACGACGAGCCTGCGAAGAAGCCTTGCCCTTGAGGAAAGCCTCAATGGTCATGTTCTTCTTCGCTGCACGACGAGCGAGTTCAGCCTGTGCGATGGTGTTGCCGTCGATTGCGCCAGAGATCAACTCCTCGGTGGTCGAGCCGAACGAAGGGTTGATCCGCAGGTTCTGCGACTTACCCAGAGCAATCTCCGGGTGAGCCTTGGACGCAACGGTGCAGGCCGAAGCCAACTGCTTGAGCGAAATCTTCATACAAGTAACCTCACTTTCTGTGTGGGTATCTAGTGACTTACCTACGGTGGTAAGTTCCATCTGCCTACGCTGGCAGGGAAATCACCACACGCATATTTCTATGGGTGTGGCGGTTGATCTATTGGGATAATCAGCCCATTCATATGCATATATGCGCGTAGTTGGGTGGGCATCATCCCGATCTATTGGGATAATCAGCCCTTTGTATGCATACGCATATACATATACGCATATACGCCTAGTCACGCCTTGGTAAGGGGATTCCTTGTGTAAAGAACCTGAACAGCATCCCCTTCCTTACGCATCAAGATTACTTGAGAATGCGGATACTCAAAGGAAATCCTGTCGCTCTCGTCCCTTGCATCTGCAAGAGAGTCGAACTGCTCTCTGTAAACAGTAGTGTTTGTTTCGTCCTTCATAAGGACAATAAACACAGGGCGACGATGGATAGAAATCATAACCATTGCAAGTCTCCGGCTA
>Ga0099850_1001789_pt1 | contig 10100 bp, 21 predicted proteins | sample CB_VirMetaG_5_FD_79182 | JGI IMG/M metagenome (GOLD analysis project Ga0099850, IMG submission 79182) | Freshwater to marine saline gradient viral communities from Chesapeake Bay - CB_1508_1D Viral MetaG | ecosystem: Environmental > Aquatic > Marine > Coastal | place: USA: Chesapeake Bay...
GCGCGAATCAACCCATGCCAGGGTGCGCAGGAAGAACCTAGTAAAACGATAGCGTTATGCAATGAGGTCAAGCAGCGACCCTTGGTGAACGCGAGGATGGGCAGCCTGAAGCACTGATTGGATGCGCTGCCATTGCGTCTCGCTGTAGAACGGCTGATCCTTGAACCAAGTGTGCGCGTCCTTGCTGAGCTTGCTGCTGTTGCAGCTGTGGCAGGCCGGAACGATGTTGCCGAGGTGATGCTGGCCGCCTCTGCTGATGGGCACGACGTGCTCCACCTCCAAGTCGCCCTGGCGCCCGCAATAGGCACAACAATGATCGAACCGTGCCCAGTGGCGCCACAGGTGCAACGAGCTGAGATGAACAGGTTCGCCACCACGCTGAGCAACCTTGCGAGCCTTTGATTTGGCTCGGTGGTAGAGCCGATGCATCGGATCGGTCATGAACTTCCATCGGGAGTAATCCCGCGCTCTGTTTTGCAGGTAAACCTTGCGATCAAGTGGGTGTGCCCGCCAATACTCGTACTGCTGATCTCTTACCAGTCGTGCGACAGAAGGCAAGCGGCCAGCATTCCTGATGGCGGCACGCATCGCAATGGTCTCAGCATCAGGTCTTGGCTGATAAGGCAGGCCATATTTTGAGCGTGATGGCCTGCCGTCTCTCTGATGCTTCTGGCGTCTTGTTTGGGCGGCAGCAGCCCGATAGGCAGGATCTTTTCTAAGCCGCCTCTGCCGTTCAAGGCTGTCGATTCTGCTGCAAAGGATGCACTGGCCTCCCTTTGCTTTGCGCAGGGTCAGTCCGTCATCGTGGATGTGGTTGCGCTTGCAGGGCACTCCCAGCTTGAAAATTGCTGGATCAAAGGGCTCCCCAGGAGCAGGCAGCTCGTATGCTCTCGACATCGCCTATCGGTAGTAGGTGGTCACGGCCTAGGCGGCTGCTACCGCGCTAGGCCACCACACTAGCGAGCGGTTGCAACGGCCCTCTCAAGGCTGCTGCGAAGATATGTGCCGAACCTTCGCTCGATGGCTTTGGCGCCGATCTCGTTGATGGGGAAGCGCGGCCGATAGGTGGCCTTGCGATCTGTGGCAAAGAAGTAGGGGAAGAGCTTCAGGCGTGAACGGCGGTAGATACCGACAGGTCGATCACCGCCCTTAGGAGCGCCGATGAAGAAGCTGCCAGATGCCTTGCCGTTGAGTCCTTTGTTGATGCGCTTGATCGTGGCCAGGCTGACGTTGCCGGATCTGTCGAGCTTGACCAGATCGGTGGGCATCAGCTGAGCAGTGGCTGGTATGCGGCGAGTGCCAACGATGTCGGAGAGGAACTTCTTCTCAAAGCCCTTCTGGCGACGGTCACCGCCTTGTATGCCGTATCGCAGGTAGCGGGCGCGGTCACGGCCCTGCTGATCGTTGGCGAAGACGACGGCTTCCAGGTTGCGCTTGTTGCTCTTGGTGACCAAGAAGGCAGTCTGCGTGAACTTGTTCGGTCTGTCAAAGTATTGGCGGGTAGCGCCGTTCAGGGCCTTGCGGGTGTCGAAGGCCGAGCTGTTCAGCGCCTGGCTGATTGCAAACGGGAGCTGCTTCGTCATCGTGTCCGTCCAGCGGACGGCCTTGGGTAGCTCGCTTTGGATGTCGAGGGAGATGGAGGCCATGGGGTGAAGCCCCGCCGGCTCTACGCGGCGGGGTGTGACTCATCCGGGTACAGGGTAGGAGGTCAGAAGGGGAACTCAGCGGCGGGGTCGTAGCCGGGGTCAGTCTGTGCAGTCTGAGGTTCAGGCTGCTGATCGTCGTCGCGCAGGGGGTTGCGGTAATGAGCCGCTTGGCAACATTCGACGGTGTGACGGCCAGGGCTATCAAGATCCTGAAGGGTCCATCGGCCTTTGTCTATGCCGTCACGAAGAAGCTTGACGAGAGCGTGTTGATTACCAAATAGCGTCATAAATCGTGCGCCTCCGAAAGCTGCTTGATCATCTGACGCTTACGTTGCTCGATCTGCATTTCGTGCTGGTGTTGATCGTTGTGAACGAGAGGCAGGTCATGGCCACCAGCCAAAACACCGCGATCAGGTCGGCGATAGAAGCCGAGCCTTCGACTTTCATCGGGGATGCCTGGAATCTCGTTGATGCGATCAGAGCGGAAGAAACCCACAGCCGGCACGCGATCGCGATCCATTTCCCATTTGTTGCGCAGGTGCTGCGCTTTGTGAAATGCCGCGAGCTGGTATTCGTCGGCGTATCTGGGATCTATGTCAGGCATTGCCGGACCACCTGACAGGTCAGGCTCATAAATCTGCCTGAGCAGTTCATTAAGCGATGGCATGAAGGTGCAGCTGACCATGCATTGCTGCACGGCGTAGGTGAACTGCTCAAGGGTCAGATCAGGGTCGCGGTCCATCAATGTTTGGTAGATGAAGGCGACAGTGAACTCGTTGCGGGTTTGACGGAAGTTGTCGCAGAGGACATTCCAAAGCGCAAGGAACTTGTCTTTTGTGAGTGAGGTCATGAGTCAAGCCAGGCCTGCATGGTCGGGGAGATCGGCTGATTAGGGACAATCCGAGCAGCAGGAGCAGAGCGCTGCACAGGGGCCGCGGGTATGGGCTCAAACACATCCCCCCAGCCGCTGCTGATCGCCCGTTCTAGGGCCTGTCGGCGCTGTTCAGGGGTCCACCCACGCAACTTGCCGCAGATGCGGTTCCAGACGCCCTCAGAGCGGGTGCCCTTTTTGGCAGCCCAGAACTCGGGCAAAAGCTGCTGGCAGTCGAGCAGGTCATCAGGTACTAGGTCGGCGCTGATGGCCTTGGACGCGTATGGATCGCGTTTCCCCCCTGCACCCCCCTTTTTTGAAGTAACAGTTCTATTAGTTAATTCTTGTTTATGTATAGAAGATATAGAGGTACTCGCTTCGCTGGCGCTCGCGAGTCCCAGCGTACCAGACGTGTCAAGCGCTCGATCCAGCAAAAGGCAGAGAAAGCCCTTCCTGTCTAGGTATTCGGGCTTTGCTGCATCGAGCTTGGCCAGCAAGGCGTCTGGAATGGAAAAGTTCAGCTGTGGCATCAGCGGTAGCCGTGGGCCATCGAAGGCTATAGGCTCCGGTAGCTCTGAGCAACCCATCGCCTATGTCTCTCGTGTTGCCTTCCAAGGGCCAGCTGCTGCCACCCATTGATGGCCTCCACATGGCAGCCGGCGCCCACCGCTACTGCTTCCGTGGTGACTGGCTGCCCTTCAGCGTCACCGGCATCGTGTCCAATCTGAGCCCTGCAGCTCGTAAGCAGATCGAGCGCACCAAGGACGGCCCTGATGGGTGGGAGGTACGCGGCACCAGCGTCCACGCGATCCTTGAGCAGCACCTTCGCGGCATCGCCAGCGGCGGGACGACCGGCGTAGTGATCGACGAACGCTGGGAGAAGTGGGCAGACCCGTTGCTCGATCACTGGCTCTGGAGAGGTTGCACGGTGTTGGCTGTGGAGATGCAGCTGTGTGACCCGTTGAAGCGTGTTGGCGGGAGCTTTGACTTCTTGGTGCGCACGGCGCAGGGGAACACGGTCCTAGGCGACCTGAAGACTGTGACCAGCGCCGCGGCCCTGAAGAGCAGGAAGCCAGCCGGTGCGCAGCTTGGTGCCTACGTGAGCATGTTGGCGACGTGGTTTCCGCTGATCACGGTGGACAAGTGCGTGACGTTGGTGGCTGCGCCTGGGGAGTGTGAGGTGAAGGTGCAGGAGCCGGCTGTGTGTGTTGCTGCGTGGGAGGAGGCGTGGGAGCGGCACCAGGCCGAGGAGCTGGTGAGGGGCTTCTGATGGCTCAGATCGACTGGACTGCGATCTTCACGCGGCGGCCTGATCTGGAGCCGCCTGGCTACGCGGAGACGGTGATCGACATGCACGAGCACCCGAGCGAGGAGGTGCGGCAACGGCGGCGTGATCGCAGCAGCGGGAGGCCGGCGCACTGGACGAGCCTGAAACACGGTGCGGACTGATGGTGGACAGGCGGGGCATGGTATGCCATACTGAAGAAGTCAGGGGGACAGCCCCACACTCATCACTCAGACCATGGCCGCCAACACCGCATTCCTGACCGCCGACATCCTCTACACCTTGGAAAAGGCCGGCTACACCCTTGACCAGTTCGTTGAGTTTTGGGGTGAGCTGCTGATTGTTGAGATTGCTGGCAACGGTGTTCACTGGTACAACCGCCGTCAAGTTGAAGCCTTTTGCGCCGCTTGACTTCAACGCGGCCCGCCAGAGCCGCACTCAATCTGGCAGCCCATTCACCACTCAGACCATGGCAACACTTACCTGCATCACCGCCACGCTGCTGGCACTGCTCACCATCCCGCTGGTGGTGATCCTCTGGGCCACTGAGAGCCCGCAGCAACGTGCACGCCGCTGGCGTCGTACCGGCAGCTCCTACCGCTCGATCGCTGAGCGCCTTGGCGTCTCGCACACAACGGCCCGCCGCTGGTGCGCTGCCTGATGATCAACGCGGCCCGCCGGAGCCGCACCCAATCCGGCGCACACCTACTCACTCACCATGACGACAGAGAACACGCTCCTTGACCGCTGCAATGTGGCCTACGTCAAAGGCCGTTCTGCAGCCGCATTCATACAGCTCGCTAACGGCGACCTGCCTCCCAGCGAACGAACTCGCCGCGCTGGCGTTGCTGCTGTGCTCGATCACCTAGCCGCTGAGATCGCCGTGATGCTCAAGCGCGCGCCGAATCTCACCGCACACCAGCTGATCACGATCCTGCGCATGGAAGCCGCAGGCGAGCTCGCAGGCTTTGAGCACGAGCCCGCATGAGCTACTCCGAGTTTTTGGAGCGCAAGCTCCACACTGGCGCCGAGCATGGCTTTGAGCCTCTCTGGATGCCATCTCAGCTGTTCGACTTTCAGCAATCGCTGGTTACATGGGCGATCCGCAAGGGCCGCGCTGCAATCTTCGCCGACTGCGGCCTTGGCAAATCCGCCATGCAGCTCACATGGGCCGAGAACGTCGCCCGTCACACCGACAAGCCGGTGCTGATCTTGACGCCCTTGGCGGTCTCAGCACAGACCATTCGCGAGGGTGAAAAGTTTGGCATCGAATGCCAGCGCAGCAGCGATGGCAGCTTGCCCAGCCGCATCGTGGTCACCAACTACGAGCGATTGCACCTGTTCAAGCCTGCCGACTTTGCCGGTGTGGTCTGCGACGAGTCCAGCATCCTCAAGTCGTTTGATGGCTCACGGCGCAATGAGATCACCGACTTCATGCGCAAGGTGCCCTATCGCCTGTTGGCCACCGCCACCGCAGCACCTAATGACTTCATCGAGCTGGGGACCAGCAGCGAGGCCCTCGGCTACATGGGCCACATGGACATGCTCGCCAGGTTTTTCAAGAACGACAACAACAACCTGACCAGCCGGCGGATGTATGGCGAGGCTCCTAAGTGGCGCTTCAAGGGTCACGCCGAGATCCCGTTCTGGCGTTGGGTCACCAGCTGGGCCAGGGCCTGCCGCAAGCCCTCAGACCTTGGCTTTGATGATGGCCGCTTTGTCCTGCCAGAGCTGATCGAGTCCGATCACCTGATCGAGACGCAGACCGTTGCCGAGGGGATGCTGTTTGCCGTTCCAGCGACAGACCTACGCGAGCAACGGGCAGAGAAGAAGCGCACCGTCGCTGAGCGCTGCGAGATGGTGGCCAGCATGGTTGCCAACACCGGCCAGCCTGCCCTGGTGTGGTGTCACCTGAACGAGGAAGGCGACCTGCTGCAGAAGCTCATTCGAGATTCTGTACAGGTATCCGGCAAGGACAAGGATGATCTGAAGGAGAGCCGGCTGATCGACTTTGCAGAAGGCCGCAGCCGTGTGCTGATCACCAAGCCAAAGATCGGCGCATGGGGGCTCAACTTTCAGATCTGCAACCACGTCACCTACTTTCCATCGCACAGCTTCGAGCAGTACTACCAGTCCGTCCGTCGGTGCTGGCGTTTTGGTCAGAAGCGGCCAGTCACCGTGGACATCATCCTGACCGAAGGTGAGCGGCGCATCATGGACAACCTGCACCGCAAGCGGCAACAGGCTGAGCAGATGTTCGGCCACCTTGTCGCTGAGATGAATCACTCGCTCAGCATCGAGCGCAAACAGTACAACACCGCACCTATCGAGGTTCCATCATGGCTGTGATCAACGACCGCTACGCGATCTATAACGGCGACTGCATCGAGGTGATGCAGGGTTTGCCTGATGAGTCGATTCACTTCTCGATCTATTCGCCGCCGTTTGCCGGCCTGTATGTCTACAGCTCCAACGAGCGCGACATCAGCAACTGCAGGGATTACGACCAGTTCATGGATCACTACGGCTTTGTGGTCCAGGAGCTGCACAGGCTGACCCTGCCTGGCCGTCTTACGGCTGTGCATTGCACCGACATCCCGACCGGCAACAGCGGACAGGATGCCCTGCTGGACCTGCCCGGCAAGATCATCGAGCTGCATGAACAGCTCGGGTGGCATTTCGTCGCACGCCACACGATCTGGAAAGAGCCGCTATGGGTGCGCAACCGCACGATGGTGAAGAATCTGGCCCACAAGACGATCGTTGACGATGCCGCCTTTGCTGGTGTGGCCTCCGCCGACTATCTGCTGGTCTTCCGCCGGAGCGGCACCAACACGATCCCCATTGCCAACCCAACGGGCCTTGACCATTACGCCGGCGAGTGCCCCATCCCGCAGGAGCTGCAGCGGTATCGCAACTGGAAGGGCAAGCAAACCGAGAACAGGTTCAGCCATTGGATCTGGCGCCGGTATGCCTCGTCGATCTGGGATGACATCAACATGGGCCGCGTGCTGCCGTTCAGGGATTGCAAGGATCCTGACGACGAAAAGCATGTACACCCGCTGCAGCTTGACGTGATCGACCGGGCCATCTGTCTGCGGTCCAACCCTGGCGAGACGGTGCTCACTCCGTTCATGGGTGTGGGCAGCGAGGTCTATGGGGCTGTGCAGCTTGGCCGGCGGGGCATCGGCATCGAGCTGAAGGAGAGCTACTACAAGCAAGCGATCAAGAACATGGAGATCGCAGTCGAGGCCACGCGCGAGCCTGATCAAGTCACCCTGATGAATCTGGAGGAGCTATGACCGTAGACGACTGGTACGACAACGACCGAACCCTCGACTGCGAGCACGACAAGCGCACCGTCATGCACCTAGTGACGGCCAAGCTCGAGCGGCGCCTGGCCTACTGGCGGCAGCGAGAGCAAGAGGAGATCCTCAAGCGCTACCGGATGGTGACGTCGATCTGAGCGGGCGGTTGACCCGTTGCCAGTGGTATGCCATACTTTAGGCATCGGGACGCACCCGACCCACTCAACACTCAGACCATGAACAACGCCATCGCTCGCTTCCAAGTCGGCCAGACCTACTACGGCAGCCTCGCCTGTGCTCACGGCAGCTTCCCTGTGATTTGCACCAAGCGCACCGCTAAGTGCGTCTGGTTCGAGCACGCAACCATGCCCGAGCATTACCCCGCTGCACGCGCCACGGTTCGCGAAGGCAACCGCTACGAGTTGGCCAACTTCCGTCGCTGGTTGATCGCTGCTGATCAAAGCGACACCAGCATGGACATGCAGCTCGCCTGATGCCCGCCGGGCCCTTCGGGGCCCTCCACACACCTACTCAATCTTCACCATGTTTCCCGATCGACTTCTCACCGCCGGTTTCATCCTTGGCCTAGCCCTTGGCGTTGCTGCCTTCACTCATGGTTCACGCACTGCTGACTCGTCTCGTTCGCTGGCTCCGCAGACTGTTCAACCGCAAACCAGCACCAACAGCTCCAATGGCTTGGGCGTTGGACCCTGACCGCCTCTCAGAGGACCTTAAGGATCCTCTCCTGCGGGCTGCCTACATCGACTATCTAGAAGCCTGCCTGACCATGCCTGCCTCTCGCTACATCCGATGAATCAACCGCCCATCCCACCACGTCTAGTCATGCCTGAACGCATCCGCGCCATAGCGGAAGACATCACGCTTGCCGATCTGCTCAATAGCCCCGCCACCAGCTGCGATGCCATCAGCGTGATCTGCAACATCGTGAACAACGGCTGGCTCTATGCCGAGATGAAGTCACCAGACGACATCAGCCTTGAGTGCGACCTGTTCGCCATCTCACAGGCCTACGGCATTGAGGCCCGCCACCTCGCCTTCGCTCACATCCGCGAGCGGCGCCAATTCACCAAGGAGCGCAAATGACACACCCTGAAGTCGAGGAGCTGATTCAGCAGATCAGCGATACCAAGCAGGCCATCAAGCTGATGGACGATCAGCTCAAGGCCTATATGGCCACGCTTGACGAGTACCGGGCCAGTGGCTTGCTCGATGGCTACGAGTGCGAGGACGGCAGCTTCTACGTCTGTGACTGCCGCCTGCTGCCGGTGACGCGCAGCAGCTGGACCTACAGCAAGGCCGTGAAGGAGCTGCAGGAGCAGGAGCAGCTCAGCGGTGCTGCCACACGCAAGGAGATCACCTACCTGCGCTTTGAGCTGCCGAAACCGTGATTCCCAACTACTCATTCATGGTCTTTGGCACCGCAGCGCCACAGGGCAGCAAGCGCCTGCTCGGGAAGGTGATGGTCGAGTCCTCCCGTCGCGTCCATCCGTGGCGCAGCGACGTGCGCACTGCTGCGATCCAGAACAAGCCCGCACGGTGGGACATGACCATGCCCGCACGCCTCGAGCTGGTCTTCTGGTTCCCCAGGCCGGCCAACCACTACGGCATCAAGGCCGGCATCAGCTACCTGAAGCCCACTGCACCGATCGAGCCTGTCAGCTCTCGCGTAGGCGATCTCGACAAGCTCTGCCGGGCCATTCTCGACGCACTCACTGGCGTGGCCTATCTCGACGATCGGCAGGTAGTGGAGCTCGACGCACGCAAGGCCTACCTAATGGGGCGAGACGCTGCCCCCTACACCCAGATCACCATCACTCCAAATGTCTGAATTCAAGATTCCCAACTTGGCCGGTGTGATCACCAAGGCTGATGTTGACACCAAGGGCAGCGGCTCCTATGCCGCCTCCTACGTCAACTGGGCGAAGGTGGCGCACCTGCTGCATGAACACGCACCCGGCTGGGAGTTCCATCTAGAGCCAGCCACTGACGGCGGTTTGCTGCACCGGGCGCCGGATGGCACGGCCCTGGTGATCGGGCATTTCGCCGGCCCTGGCGGCCAGCAGCTGGCCAGCTTCCCCTTTCCCTGCATGGACAACCGGAACAATCCGATCCAGCTGGACAAGGTGAGCGCCAGGATCCTCACCGACACGCACCGCCGCGCCATGTGCGCCTGCGCTGCCTTCAGCCTGGGGTTGGCGTTCGAGCTCTGGAGCAAGGATCCGGTCGAGGATCCCCACCGCGAGGAACCTGCTGCCAAGCCTGCCCAGAAGGCGCCCGCCAAGGCCGCGGCCAAGCCCAGCAGCAAACCCGAGCCCGCTGACCCAGCAGCAGCGCCAGAGCCCCAGCAGCAACCTGCAGGCGACCCGATCACCGAAGACGAGCGGCAGCTTTGCGTGCAGCTACTCAAGGACATGGCCGCCGGTGATCGCAATCAGCTGATCGCAGCCTTCAAGGAGCGCTTCAATCTGGCCGCCGACGCCCTGATCACTCAGTACATCACCACCGCAGATCATCGTGACTTCATCCAGCAACAGCTCACCGCGTGAGCACCTCTACCGCGCCGCCGGTGGCCTGCGCGCCTTCCTGCAGTCCAATGATGCTGACGATCTGTTCTTCAAGCATCAGTACGTCGCATGGGCGCATGAGCAGAAACGCAACGCAGAGTTACGGATCGCGCTCGACATCATCGACAGAAACATTTCATGCGGCACCGTGATCACACCACGGCAGCCATGACTGACCCTGAATTTACGCAGCGGCTGCGTGAGTACCAACGACGTTCCGAGCTCAGACGACTCGGGCACATTCAGGCCAGACTGCCGCCTGATCTGGCCCGGCGCTTCCGCCACTACCTGCAAACCACTGGCTTGACTCAAAATCAGGCCATCATCGCCATCCTTTCCACCTTCTTCAACTGATGCTCACCGTTACCGCTTGCGGCAACCTTGCCGCTGATCCACGCAACAACA
>Ga0099850_1001797_pt1 | contig 10085 bp, 12 predicted proteins | sample CB_VirMetaG_5_FD_79182 | JGI IMG/M metagenome (GOLD analysis project Ga0099850, IMG submission 79182) | Freshwater to marine saline gradient viral communities from Chesapeake Bay - CB_1508_1D Viral MetaG | ecosystem: Environmental > Aquatic > Marine > Coastal | place: USA: Chesapeake Bay...
CCTCCTGTCTAGTGTGTTTGCTTAGATGTGAGAATTAAGGAGATACGTTCTCCCAAGGACTCTGCGTGGGGGCGGGAGTCTTGGGTACTGCAGCGGAAGCTTGCTGCAGCCGCATGAACTGTAAAGCTTGTTTGTGTTGGTTGAGTTCTTCGTTAAGTTGTTTTGTCTGAGCATCTGCCCAGTTTTTTGCATTTGTTGTAAGTTCATCTAGAGCTGATTGTGTATGTGGATATACAAAGACGGCACCAGAGCCTTGTTTGACGCTGATTTTTTGTCCGTTGGTTCGTTCTGCGATGTCCGTTAAGTATGCGTGCGCCAGGTCAAAGGGGATGTTGGCGATTACACCAAGCTGAGTGGGATCCACAATTCCTTTGTTCGCCTCGTAAAGCGCCGCAAAACATGACGCTACCCGTGTTGCTGTTTCGCTTTTTTGCTTTTGACGTAGAGATTTTTCTGTAGCAATACCCGCTCCTCCAATGAGACCACCAGCAAAGGCGTACGAGAATCCCACAAATTGAGGGTTAGTCGCAGCTGTGGTTACGCCAACAACAGCAGAGGCAACTACTGCCAGCGTCAGACTAGGGTTTAACCGGATCATGTTTTTCGAAAGCGGTGTTCCAGCGGGTGTCGGTTGTGTCCTGAGCAAACTCCACTGGACTGGGGAGGCGCTCAGGTCCTTTTGCAGCACGGTCGGATTGTAAGTCATACGCTTTGATTCGGAGCCCCTTGATCCCAGGAACCCCATCATTTAACACTACTTTCACGTTCGGCAGCTTAAGGATATTTACCAGAGCTTCCCGTGTTCTTTCTACGAACCTGTGTTTTGCAGCTGGCTTGTACCCACATGACTTACAGAAGTTTGCATAGCTAGGATACAAAGCACCGTATGCGTTAGCCACATACATTCCTTTTTCTGCTTCATCAGTGTTTGGCTTGCGTGCTCCTTGGCCCACTGGGGTGATAGTGTTTGGAGCGTACAAACAACAGTCGTGGAGCCACGCCACAAACTGATTGTTGAACAGCAGAGCTTCGATGTTTGTACGGTTGAGGGAGGGGGCGTGCTTAGCCGGGTTTGCCAAGACATCTTTCATGGTTGCGTAATCCATGGAGAGTGCCCACGAGACGATGCCGCTCATCTCGGGCACAAAAGCGCCTTCGATTCGATCGTCATACACACTGATCAGCTCCTTACGCAGACTAGGGTCGATAACTTTGTCCATCACAATCGTCAATCTACGACGCTCTAGACCACTACTGGAGTCGTTTGATGTTATGTGCTCGTTACTCGCGATGCAGACAAGACACTCCGGCTTGAAGCTGATGATCTCTTTGCCGTACTTACGCTCAGCGCGCAGTGTGTCTGAAGCAGATGTCAGCTTTTTAAGGACATCCATACGCCTGTTGTAGTTTGATTCGTCAGTAAGAAGCAGAAGTTTCTTGCCGATCAGGTTGTAGCTCTCAAATTTGTTGGTTTCGATTACCTCCAAGCTTGACGTATGCGTACCGTGGAAACCAGCCAACGCAACCATCAACTGCTGCATGGTTGACTTACCAGTGCCGCCAGGCCCCACAAGGTGTAAAAAACGCTCACCCGCTGTGTACCCAGTCAAGAGAGCACGAGCAAAAGCTTGAATCAGGACCTCTTGCCCTTTATTAAGCGCTGTGGTGATCCAGCGCATGAACTCAGGACATGCAGCTTTTTGATCGTAGTCGTAAGGTAACTTGTGCCTCAGGTATAACTCTTTGTGTTTACCTTCCTCAAACTCAAGTGTTGTCGTATCGAGCACACCGTTTTCGAATGGGATGAAACCGCGTGATTTCGTCCAGATGCTGCGCCGACCTCCGTCAGCCGACTTCAGCAGTTTTGCTTTCAGGATCGAAAATACACTGTTGATCATCGCTGAGTTGTACTTCGGAAGCACACCTGCAGCGATAAAAGAGTCCAGAGCTTTAACAATGCGTCGTTTGATGTGCTGTTCGTCTTGGTGATACCAAATATCCTGATCTTCGTCGTAATGGTAAAACTGGTCTAAATAGCTGTCGTAGATAAACTGATCGCCTTGATTAGTTACAATGATGTCAGCTACATCGTTCTCAGAAAACTCCCTGTTCTTTGTGCTCCCCTGAAGGCTTACAAGTTGGCTTGGTGTTGATGGAACATTCATTTCAATTTCTTTTGCTTTAGTTGTTGATTTAGATTTAGATGTTGTTTGCTCTGGCTCGGGTGAACTCAGATCAAACTCAGACATGTGAAGCACGGCGTTGATTGCCGTTTCTCTTTTAACTTGTTCTAAGGAGGCTTTCACCTCATCGGAGGCGTGGGTGTCAAAGACAGATCGACTGATGCGCCTGATCTTTTTCCAGGTTCCCAGCTCGCCGAGTTCAGAAGCCAGGGATACAGCAGGCTGTAGGTTCTCTGGGTTCTTGATCGAGTTCAGGATCCGTTCAAACTTGCCATCGATGTCGTGCGGGTAACCATAGATATTATAGAACGCATCACATGCTACTGTCAATGGTGAAGTGTCTAGAGCGATATCGTTGGCACCGCACCAGTTGGACCACCCGATAAGCTCTTTGAAGACTGCCGCCATCGTTGAGCTGCGGTCTCCGACCTCCTGACCTTCGAGCACTGCTCGCACCGTGTTTGAAACCAGGCGGCCAAGACTGATGCCGTTCTTCCGAACAGTTGCTTGGTTGAGCCGCTCAAGTGGGTCGCACTCGCTGTCAGACTCCTCTGGAGGTAGAGAAGCAAAAGCCCGAATAGCCTCATTTATCTTTTCAGAGGGGATGTACTTCCCCGGCTTTGCAAAGATTGCATCAGCACCCCGTGGCCCATAGAAAAGGTTCGGAATCGTTGTTGCCCTGATATCTGAACCGGGGATCTGTGCATAAATTTGTTTACAAAACCACTCGTAGAAAGAGGGATTGATGACCGTAGATTCGAGACCGAAGACCAGTCGAAAGCGAGGCCACCCCTCTTTAGTCGAAGGGCTGTAGTATCCAAGAGTTAAATACTTTTTACAGATGTCGAGTTCAAGTGCTTGCTCGACTGTCAGCTCCTGCTTCTGGACTTTGTTCCCATCCTTGTCCTTGTAGTCTGCTTGGTTATCGATATCAACGATGATTAGACCAGCTTTGATTACGCCAGTTGCCTGTTTCTTGCGTTTCCCATCTTGTAAGTGCCACGCACAGAGTCCAGCTTGTTGTGCGAGAACCTCGGCCAGCTCGTTTGTGGTCAGCTCAACTGAGTCCCAGCCTGAGTTGAAGGCCGCGAAGTTGCCCCCCGTGGCGATCTTGCCTAACTCTGGGTCGAGGTGCCGAGCGACGCCAGTGTTTACGGAGCAAATGAACTTCATGGTTTGCCGTTGAGCGCTTACAGTATGGCCTATTATCGGGCACGCGAACCTTAAGACAGCTTGAAGAACTGTCCCAAGGCCGCTCTCCGAGTGGGTTTGATTCTACGTCTGCGGGTTAAGTTCGTAGTAGTGTTTTAAGACTTGAAGCCAACTTTCGCAGTCTTTCTCTACTTCTTCTTCTCTAAAAGTAAATACTTGTGTGTTAAATTCTTCTATTGCTGTAGTTACGATGATCTGAGTTTTTGTGATCTTTAAACCTAAACAAGCTTCCGCTGCTAGTTTGTATGCCGCGAGTTGAAGGCGTGTTTTCTTTGCCTTGAAGACCCCAGAGATCAGAGCTTTGCGCATCTGATCGTCGATCTTTTGATTCTTATTTGGGAATCGCAGTGAGTAGGGTCCGTTGCTGGTTTTGAAGTCAGCTAGTACGATGTCCGCGTTTTGATCCATGTAGATCAAATCGCAGCAGCCTGCGTAGCCGTGCCCCGTGGCCTCGTTGTAATAGTGGATACGACCTACGCCGTCGTCACCTACATACTTTGCCCAGCTGGGTTGATTAAAAGGTTTCTCACTCCACAGGACACGGCTGCCTTGCAAAAGGGTGTCCAGCAGTTCTGGAACACCTTTCCAGTATGGTTTGTACTGTTCTGACGGAATTACTTTTAAACCTCTCAGGTAATCTTCTACGCTGTTATGTATCCAGGTCCCCCTAGTAGCAGCTGCGTCAGCCGCACCAGGGTTCATGAGGTTCCAGTGCGCTAGTTTCTTGCGAGTGGCTTCCGTCTGCGTTGCGCTGAGAACAGAAGTTACAGAGGGGAGAGGCCGTGGGACACCACTGCAAACGTAATGCCGTAATCCATTGATCGTAACTCTAGTGTCGGACACAAGTTGTAGTGTCAATTCTTTCTTATCTTAAAACGAACTTGAGACTACAGGACCGTTATTTTCTTCTTCGTCGTCATCCTCGTCTTCGTCGATGAAGAACTCACTCTTCTGATACTGATAGTCCCTGCTTCGCTTATCCAGCTCACCCATGAGACACAGAGCGGCCGAGAAACCTTCGATCGTTATGTCTGCGCACTCTTCAGGCGCACGAGCGTTCCCTTCATAATCAACGCACTCTGTAAGCAGCTGATGACTTACTAGCAATCCAATCGCTGTGTCCAGCTTACGGTTCTGTTCTTTTTGAAGCTCGATTAGCTGGTCTAACCGTTGAAGGATCTGCTTCACAGCCGCAAGTCACCGGGTCGCTGCCAGGATAAGGCAAACGAGATTTTTGTGCTAACAGGGGCCGCGCCAGGCTTCTGAAAAATAAACCAAGCCGAGGTCACTACATCCTTTAGGTGAGTCTGGTCAGCTCTGAATGACGGCCGTGGACTCAGAATCTTCATCTCTATTAAAGATGAGTTCATCAAAAACTCTTCGCGACTTTTAACCGGCTCTAAGAACGTGAGTCGATCTAGGATGCACACGCCTTTCTTAGCCACCTGCAAGCCACACTCTGTTACGTACTTTGTGTACTCTTTCATACCTTGAGTTATGCACACAACCCAGTCAACGTTATCTTTGTGCTGCTTCCACCACCCAAGGTCTAACAAGTTTTCTTCGTCGTTGTTTGATACTATCTCGTTAATGCCGTGTCCTTCTAGTTGTTTCCGCAGCCCTCCTGAAAAGTCGGCTGGCAGCAGGACAGAGCCAGAGATCGATTCGGCAACGGGATCGAAGATGAGTTTAGGGACTTGATAGAAACTACTCACGACTTTTTACAGGGTGTTTGGTCTGCCACCGTGGTCTCCGCAGTGCAGAGGACGGTTTAGTTTAGGCCAGGTCTCCCAGCTTGGACGCAAAAAAAGAGCACCCTGGGGTGCCCTTCGTGTGCGCTTGGCGATGTGTCAGAAGTCGAGACCGGCTTTTTTCAGCGCAGCTTTCTGCTCGTCGGTCAACTCGGCCTTGCCTGCCGCTTTCTTAGCCTCTGGAGGCGGTGTCGATTCAGTTTTTGCCCCCGGAGCACCTGCCCCAGCCGGCAGAGCAGACAGGCCGCCCTGGAAGCCCTCTAGCCGTTTCGGGTTAGCTTCGATGAACGCAGCTTTGATCGCTGCGTGATCCTCCCCAAGAGGTAGCTCAACCAGATGAGCACCGGAGATAGTGCTACGTAAAGCAGATGCCACCAAATCTCCTGAACCAGCGTCGAGCCAATCACTGATGTCTTGGATGAGCTTTTTCTCTTCATCCGTTTGTGCAGGACGGTCGCGAAACTCTAAGACGTTGTAGTTGATTTTCGCACCGTCAGCCCCCGTGGTGGGGTCCTTCTCGTTGAAGGACTTCTGCACAAACTTTGTCTCAGTGATTACTTCGCCTACATTGATACGATTGTTAAAGAGCGTCTGGAAGTAGGAGATGAAGTTTTTCTGAGACGATTTACCACTGATGATGCTAGTGCATACACAGCGAGGCGGCAGCAGACGGTGACTAGGTGAAACACCAATGTAAGCAATACGAATGAACTCTTCATGCGTTCGCATACCGAGGTTGCCGAAATACGGCGTGAACCCAAGAAGGATGAACGAAATCGGTATCCCATTGCCGTTGCTGTCGACGATGGCCGCTTCGCTATCAGTGTCGGATTTCCAATAACGGCTTTGAAGATCGATCCGAAGTGTGTGCGGCGGTACTTGACAGAGGATGTCATCAGCAGAAAACTTGCTAGCAATAAAAACCATGGCCGTAAATCAGAGAGAGAAATCCAGTGAACCAAGAGCAGCTGTAGACACCTTACCCTTGTCGGGATCGGCGGCTTTTGCTGGAGCAGCTTTCTTGCTGCGAGGGAGGTAGAGAATCTTCTCGACCCCATAGTTAAGATACTTGCGTTCGTCTTTTTCGCTTGTATTCACTCGGCCGACGGCGATCGTCGGTGTGCCCGGCGCGAGCTTAGCCAACTGAGAGGACAAAGCATCCCAAGCTGACAGCTTGAACCACGATGTCTCACCTTTTTCGTCTTGCCACGCAAGCGAACGGTTTGTCACCGTGTTGTCCTCAAGTTGAGTCTCTTCAGTCGCAGGACCCAAGCCACCTGTGGCAACGAAGAGGTTGACAGCCAGGAGGTCATCCCAGTTGTCGCTCGTTACGACGAGGATGGGTTGCATCTGAAGCACACCGTCCGGTGTTGCTTTAGTTGGCCCGAGTGCGAAGATCGTTTGATCCTCTTCCAGCTTCTTAAGAAGTTTGCCGTTGTAGTGGTCTTCTTTGGTTGAGAGTTGAACCTTGGTCACGACGCGGCGGTCGCTTGAAGGAAGAGACTCAGCTAAGACGTGTACGACTTTGTTCTCGTCAGTGTCGGCTGCGTCAGTGACTCGCAGCCCGAGCATGAAGATGTTCACGGTTTAGGGTTCGGTAAATGGTTGAGCGATGTACCTTGAGTGCCTTGGCGATCTCCCTGACGGGGACGCCTTGACTGGAGAATGCTAGTACCAAACTGGCATCGGCGTCACTGAGCTTTGACGCTTTCATCCTTTTGTAAGAATTGTGGTAGGGGTTAATACACTGACGATCTCCACAGGACGGTTTAACGCAGTCGTCTCGGTTGATTTCTAAGTAATCTAGGATCAAGGGCCGCACATAGTACTTTGTACCGAGTGTGTAGATTACGGGGGATCCATTACAGAAAGATCCTTTCCATGGGTCACAGCACCCGTGCTCGAATTCGTTGAACGCAAGACGCTTGAACAGGGTCCCTAGACTACTTTCTTTTGCGCTTGTATAAGACAGTGAAAACGTAGTAGCTTTTAACGCTCGGGATATGTCCGAGCACTGCGCTTGAGCGTGGTTTGAGTCGTTTGCTGTGATAGCGATTTCAATTTTGTGCCGATCTCTTTGAACTGACAGGCAGTAGTCAGTGAACGTCATTCGTATAGAACTGTGCTGCCTCAAGGATACGCTTTCGGTCGTCTTCGTCTGCAGCAAAAATGGGGTACAGCCCAAGCCATACCCCAAACTGACCTTCACGAAAACGCTTGAGTAAGTTCACGAGTTTTTCGCTGCTCCACGCAGCGTAGCTCGTAAATCACGCAGCGATTAGATCTCCCAGAGATTCTTTGGCCTTCTCGCCGAAGTACATTCCTTCAGCCGCCACCCCAGAGACAATTTGCTCATCACTGAAACCAGCTTGTCGAGCACGCTCTAGAGCCGCCAGCCCAAAGCCATCCGGTTCTCCATTAGTTCCTTTGAAGGATCGCATCGTAGTTGCCATCGTGGTTATCGAAGCAGATATTGAAGGTTAACCTAGAAGTGCCTGAGCTTTCGCCCCAAGTCGCGTCCCTTGAGCAACTGCACGTCGAGCCGCTTCTGCAGCACTGATATTTTGATCTCTAGCCGCCCTCTCAATACCAGCTAAGCCTATTGCGCCTGGGTTTTGTCCTTGGGCAGTCTGCGAGGCGTAGCTCACAATAGCTGGGGCAGCCGGTGCCGGAGCCGGCGCTTGGTAGGTTTGACTACTGCCAACACCAAGAGCACTCGCTGCTTGCTGTCCAAACTTGAGGCCCTGCTGCTGTGCCAGGGACTTGATTGCTTCATCAGACAGGCCCCTTGCTCTCGCGGCCGTCAGAGCACTCATACCAAAAGCTCCCTCTATTGGTGTGCCGCCACCTAATCCGGTGTAACTCGTTAAGTTTGTCTGCAGTCCGAGACCTCGTGCTGCCTGTTCGCCAAACTTAAGTCCCTCAGCCTGTGCCTTCGCCAGAATATCCTCATTTGTGTAGCCGTAACCTTGCGCTCGTCCAACACCCATGGCACCAATAGCTCTAGCCCTGCCGCCTTCACCAATAAAGCTACTCAGCAAGCGGTCTGCTTTCTCCTGCACAAGGGGTTCTTCCTCCTCTTTCGTCTCAGTCGGCGTGGTCGCTGTGACAGATCCCGCAGTAGCTCCTGTGCCTTCAGGGGTCAAGCTAAACTCTGCAATACGAGCAGGTGTCTTGGGTGCTTTGTAGGTCAGTGTACTAGGGCTGCGACCTTTGTACATCGTTTGCATCCTGAAGCTAGGAGCAAACCCATCAAAGGCACTTGTACCTTCTGTATCCTCTTCGTCATTAAACAACGAAGCCAGGTCGAAACCAAACTTAGAGCCTGCTTTCCGAACGAAGTCTCCGTACTTCTGCGAGAACGTGGAAGGAGCGGTAGGTGTCGCAGTCATTTCGCCTGACTTCAGAGTTTACTAAGGACTTAGACTCAGTATAAGTTACATCCAGTAGTGCTGTTACTTAGGTTGTTCAAAGGTTTTGAAACCTGGGAACAAGGGGGCTGCTTTTTCTACTGGCTTCTCAGACTCAAACGTTTTGAAGCCGGTGAACGGTTGTACTGCCACAGCGCCTCCATAAAGTCGAGCACCTTCAGGTTCACCACTCTGCCCCTTACGGATTGTCTTTAGCTCTGGAAAGTATTCCAGTAGACTAGACTTCTCTCGACTACCTGGAGCTTCTAAAGGTATACCAAAGAAGTCTCCTGCAAATCTGGTCGCCATTGTACGGAGTCAGCTCTCCTTATTCTCGATAAAAAACCGCATAAGGTCAAACCCAGGGCCGACTGTGCTTTTAAGCACGCGCATAGTCATCTTAGCTTTCTCGTGACACGTAAAGTACAAGGCTTTATCCCTGTCGTATGTGTAGCGCACCAAGCTACGTCTCTCTTTATTTAAACAATCCTGGACGTATGCGGTGTCCTTTACTATCACCCACACCTCTTGGAAGCGCAGCAGAGGCATGGCCGTGGTCTCGCCGAAGGTGTACAACTTCGACCTCAAGGTTACCCGCCCACTGGTTTTTTTGACTACATCTTTTTTTGAGTCTGCACTTTTCTTTTTCGTTTCTTCACATTTGCCTGTCGCAGGTTGCTGCAACAGCTTTTTGAGGTTGCGTGCTTTATTAGCCGCTTGCAGAGCGCTGGGGTATTCGTCTGGTGTTATACAGATACCGCTAAGTAAACGAACACAACCTACATAACCTTGCTCAGTTTTTGCAGTAAAGATATCTTTACCTTCTACTGTCTTTAGGTTGTGTATCAACACAGATGTCTTTGATTTTTCAGCAGATGTTTTGAGTGTTTGATTTGTCTCTTCCTTCTTAATTTGTGATTCTGTGTGAATTTTCAGTCGGCCCTGCTCGTGCTCCGTGAGGCTCCTGTAGCCGTCCCACAGAACTAAAGCATGGTGCCGACGGTCTCCTCTTTTATTTGTTTTAACAAAGACCTCCTTTACCGTACCTACTCGTGTTGCGTTGTTGTACGCAGCTACTTGATCCTTAGTTTTCTTATCAGCAAACTGATTAACACACGTTATGTTTTTGACACTTACAGTTACTCTGTCGCCTACATTGAGCTTGCTCGGCGTCATAGGCGGTTTCTGTTTTGTAGTTTTGCTCATTTGTCAGCCCAGTTGTCTCCGTAGTTGGCGTCAGCTTTAGCGGGTACTTCTTTGAGGATGGTTTCAGCGGCTTCTTTCATGCAGCTCTCCAAGATGTTTTTGTAGTGCTCGACTTTATCCTCTACAGCTTCGAGCACAATCTCATCGTGGACGCAGGCAACCAGAAACGCTTCGTCCCCCAGATGTGGACTCAGCTTGGCTAAGGACAGCTTAAGGATATCAGCCCCAGCCCCTTGTATCAGCGTGTTGGCACACGCAGTCATCGTCGCGTCGTCGTACGACAGCAAGCGCCTGCGTCCGATTGGTGTCCTGACGTAGGTCCA
>Ga0099850_1001805_pt1 | contig 10066 bp, 9 predicted proteins | sample CB_VirMetaG_5_FD_79182 | JGI IMG/M metagenome (GOLD analysis project Ga0099850, IMG submission 79182) | Freshwater to marine saline gradient viral communities from Chesapeake Bay - CB_1508_1D Viral MetaG | ecosystem: Environmental > Aquatic > Marine > Coastal | place: USA: Chesapeake Bay...
ATACTGAAAGTCAGGAGTTTATTGATTATATTGGTGATATATTAATTGAATTATTAGATAAACAGCTAAAAGAGGGAAAGGTAGAATTTAAGAATGATTAATGAAAGAATAGAACTTACAATACTGAGGAACTTATTTTATACAGAAGCATTTGTAAGAAAAGTATTGCCATTTTTAAAACCAGATTATTTCTCTAATAGAATTGAAAAATTGTTATTTGAAGAAATTGAAAGATTTGTTGACAAATATAAAAATCCACCAACAAAAGAAACTATACTAATAGAACTTGGTCAAAGAAAAGATATAAACGATACAGAAATAAAATCGTTAAAAGAACTTTTAAATATAATTACACAAGATAGTGAAAAACCAGATTTACAATGGTTGTTTGATAATACAGAAAAGTTTTGTAAAGATAGAGCTGTACATAATGCAGTATTAGATGGTATTAAAATCTTAGATAAGAAAGATACCAAAAGAACACCAGAGGCAATACCAAGTATATTAGCAGACGCATTAGCAGTTAGTTTTGATAATCATATAGGACACGATTACATAGAAGACTCAGAAAGTAGATTTGATTGGTACCATACAAAAGAAAAAAGGTATCAATTTGACTTATCTTATATGAATAGAATTACAAAAGGTGGTGTACCACCTAAAACTCTTAACATTGCTCTTGCAGGCACAGGTGTTGGTAAATCTTTGTTTATGTGTCATTGTGCCTCTCATTTTTTATCACAAGGTCAAAATGTATTGTATATAACTTTAGAAATGGCTGAAGAAAGAATTGCTGAAAGAATTGACGCAAACTTATTAGATGTTTCTATGGATGATTTACACGTAATGCCAAAAGATTTATATGAAAATAAAATTACAAAGCTAAGAAACAAAACTGCTGGTAAATTAATTATTAAAGAATATCCAACAGCATCAGCACACGCAGGACATTTTAGAGCTTTATTTAATGAACTTGCATTAAAGAAATCATTTAAACCAGATGTAGTTTTTATTGATTATTTAAATATCTGTTCTAGTAGTAGATTTAAAGGTGGTAACATATCATCATATTTTTTTGTAAAGGCAATCGCTGAAGAACTAAGAGGTCTTGCTGTAGAATTTAATGTGCCTGTGTTTAGTGCAACACAAACAACCAGAACTGGTTTCGTTTCAACAGATATTGGTTTAGAAGACACGTCTGAAAGTTTTGGTTTACCAGCAACAGCAGATTTTATGTTTGCTCTAATTAGTAGTGAAGAATTAGAAGCATTAGGTCAAATGAAAGTTAAACAACTAAAAAACAGATATAATGACCCTAGTATAAATCGTGCATTTATTATTGGTGTTGATAGAGCTAAAATGAAATTGTATGATGTACAAACTTCAGGTCAAAATATAGTAGATAGCGGACAAACAAAAGAAGATGTGGTAAAATCATCTTACGATAAGTTTTCTGATTTTAAAATATGATAAAAGAATATTTTTCTACACCAATTTTTGAAACATTGATTAAAATTGATAATTTTAGTTTAGTAAATTTTTGTTATGAAAAATCAAAAGAACCAGGAGTTGTTAAATCTAATATTAATGGATTTCAAAGTGATTTATTAGATTTTAAAGAACCTATATTACAAAATCTAATAATGAATATATTATCAAATTGTGTTGAGATAACAAGTTATTATAATGCAAAAAAAGAATTAAACGCAATATTGCAAAGCATATGGATTAACATTAATCCAAAAGGTGGTTCAAATACTCCTCATCATCACCCAGCAAGTTATGTTTCTGGAGTTTATTATGCAAAAACTCCTCAAAATTGTGGTAGATTGGTGTTAGAACATCCAGCAATCAATTATGATTATCATAACAATAAACACACTATATCAGAATATAATGATAAAAATGCAGCTAGACTTTTTATAACCCCACAAGTAGGCAAATTAGTTTTGTTTCCTAGTTGGGCTAGACATTATGTAGAACCTAATGTTTCAAATGATGATAGAATATCATTAGCATTTAATGTGGGATTCGATTAAGGAGAAAAAATATGTCAAAAAAGCAAAAGGTTAAATTTCATAGAGGTGACCGTAGACCAAGGCAAGATAAAGAATATCCTGAATTGTCTTATATTACAAAGATGAAGAAAAAAAGACGTAAGATAATATGGCAAGTAATCGAATCACCAGAAAATATAGTCATATCTGAACACTTTTTTGAAGAAGACGCACAAAGAATAGCTGATTTTCAGAATAAACATAAGGTTTGGCAAAATAATGGTGGTATACCAAGGTTCCTTTTTATAAGAATATAGGTTGCCTTTCTCTCATAAATATGTTATAATAAGAGAGAAAAAAATGGCTTACACTGTATTTCCAAAATCTGCTAAAGAAATTAGAAGTCTTAAAACAGACAAATCTAAGATAAATGAGATATTGTCTTTATATAAGTATTTGACTTCAAAATATAGACAAGTAGATACACCTATCAATATTGATCCTAATAAAATTACAACTGTAAATGTAAGTAGAGATTTACAAGGATTAACAGAAATTAATAATATAAAGACACAATCAAAATTATCTGCCATTAAAATAAAGTTTGGTAATGGTTCAAAAGGTGGCCGTGGTGTTAATAATAAGGGTAACTTATTTGAAAATCAATATGCAACAGCTTTACAAGATTATCACGCTGGTGAAGATATAAATGATAAAAGTTTAGTACCATCAATTGAGGGTTTATATAAAATGTATAAACTTGGTAGATATAAAAATTTACACGTTAAACAAGATGGTGATTTAAATGTAAGAAGACCATTAATATTTGGACCTGATATAGTAATGAAAGCGTCAGGTCAACAAGGTAATAATTTAGGTCCTATCGTAACAGATATTACTTTAAGGGATAAACCAGGCGGTAATCCTGTATTATATTTAAGTTTAAAACTTGCAGGCACAACTACTTTTTTTAATGTGGGGGTAAAAACAATATTAACGACACAAGAAATTAAATCAGGCACTATTAAAAATCCAAATGGTAATAGAATATTAAAAATGTTTGGTATTGATAAAGACGATTTTTGCGAAGTATTTAATGGTACTATGAAAAAAGGTTATAGTGTTAATATGTGGCCTAAGATGAGTAGTTTACAAAAAAACCAATTAGAAAAACTATTACAATCTGGTATAGGTTACGGCTATCACGTTATACACAAATTGGGTGGCATAGTAAAATCTACAAAGATAGATGAGGCATATATGAGAAATGCAGCTAGACCACAATCACTTACAGTATATTATGGTGGTAAAGGTGGTGCAGGTAAAAGAATTGATATGGAGATTATAACTGGTAAATATGAACTAAAATTAAATATTAGAGATACGCAAGGCGGTGATGGTTACCCTACAAGATTAATGGGTGACTTTAAGTATCTTTAGTTATAAATAGTAGTATTGACAATTTAGATGGAAAGTGTGATTATATTAATGGAACAAATGAGAGGACAATGTTTAGTTTTAAGGGATTTATTACAAAGGGTCAGAATACCCATTTAGAACATTTAGAGGATTCTATAATAGATAGAGGCTCTAAAGGCGGTAAAGACGCTGTAATGTTTTTAAAATCTGTAAAGAAAATGCTTACAGGTAACATAGGTGGTAGACTTAATGTTACTGTAAAGTGGGACGGTGCGCCTGCTGTATTTTGTGGTATCAATCCAGAAAACGGCAAATTCTTTGTAGGCACAAAATCAATCTTCAATAAAAATCCTAAAATCAATTATTCAACTGGTGATATAATGAAAAATCACTCTGGTGAATTAGCAAACAAATTAATAGTATGTTTAAGAGAACTTAAAAAATTAGGTATTAATGGCATATTACAAGGTGATTTGTTGTTTACACAAGGTGATGTAAAAACACAATCAATAGACGATAAACAATATTACACATTTACACCAAACACTATTACATATGCTGTAGATACAGATAGTGATATAGGTAAAAGAATTGCAAGAGCAAGATTGGGTATTGTATTTCACACTTCATATTCAGGTTCAAAAATGGATAGTTTATCAGCAAGTTTTGGTTCATTAACTAGAATACCAAAATTAAGCTCTGTATTTGTTACAGACGCTACATATAGAGATACTTCAGGCTCAGCAACATTTAATAAAAGTGAAATGGCACAGTTTGATGGTATTATAAGAATGGCCGAAGGCTCTTTAAGTAAAGCAGCCGTAATTTTAAATCAGTTTGACGTTTCCGATCCACTATCTGTGGGTTTTAGATTAAAAACTTTCTTCAACTATTATGTAAGAAACAATAGTGAACAATCAAAAGTAAAAGAATTAGTTAGAATGTTTAGAGATTATTACGAAAACATTTTACAACAAGAAATAGACGCTGTGAAAAGAGAAGATACAAAAATGAAATATAGAAAAATAATGGAACAAGGTTTAACTTTCATTGATAGAAACCAACAAGGTTTATATTTTTCTATTGCAAGTCATATGAGTTTACAAACAGCAAAGAATTTTTTAATTAGAAAATTAAATCAGATACAATCAATTGGTCATTTTATTAGAACACCTGATGGTTTTAGAGTAACAAATCCTGAGGGTTATGTTGCTGTAGATAGAGTTAGAGGTGCAGTTAAACTTGTAGATAGATTAGAATTTAGTAGAGCAAACTTTAATATTGCAAAAGATTGGGTAAAAGGATAATGAATATTATTTTGATAGGTGGTCCAGGTTCAGGCAAATCTACTTATGCCAAATTTATAATAAAAGAATTTGGTATAGATCATATCTATCCAGGTGAACTATTAAGAAAAGAAAAAGAAAAGGGTGGAGAGATTGCTAAACGATTATCTGATTTAGGTAAAGGTGCTTTTGCTCCAAATGATATAGTTTTAAAACTTGTAAAGGACGCCGTTGCTAAAGCTAAAAATGGTTTTGTATTTGATGGCTTTCCAAGATATATGCAACAAGTTAGAGATTTAGAAAAAGAAGGAATTAAAATAGATAAAGTGGTTTATTTAAATGTAAGTCCTGAAGAAGTTATTAGAAGACTTACAGCAAGAGGAAGAGAAGATGATAAACCAGAGGTTATTAAAAATAGAATTGCTTTATATAAAAAAGAAACAGGTCCAGTTGTAGAATATTACAGAAAGAAACCTGGTTTTATTGAAGTAAAAGCTGAGGGTGGTGAACCTGAAGAAATTGCTAAAATGATTATTAATAAGTTAAAACAAAAAACATTTAAAGAAATGAAAGAATTTATAAAAGAAGGAGTTTACGATCCAGGTATATTTAAGGCTTTCTTTTTAGCAGGTGGACCAGGTTCTGGTAAAACTTTTGTAACTCAAACAGCATTTGCTGGCACAGGTTTAAAAATAGTAAACTCAGACGCAGCTTTTGAAATAGGTTTAAAAAAGGCAAATTTATCTTTAAGTATGCCAGGCGAAGAAGAATACTTTAGAGATATAATTAGAAGACGAGCTAAAATGACAGCTGCAACACAATTAGATACTTATGTAAATGGAAGATTGGGTTTAATTGTTGACGCTACAGGTAGAGATTTACAACTTGTTCAAAGACAACACGGTATGCTTAAAGCATTAGGGTATGATTGTTATATGGTTTTCGTAAATACAAGTTTAGATGTTGCATTAGAAAGAAATGCTAAAAGAAGTAGAACAATTCCAGATTACATTGTAAAGAAAAGCTGGGACGGCGTTCAAGCAAACATTGGTGCTTTTCAAAGAATTTTTAGTCCAAATAAAATGTTAATTGTAGATAATAATAGAAGTGAACAAGAGTTAGTCACACAAACTCTAAATAGTTGTGCTAGATTTATTAGAAATAATTTGAGTAAACAACCAGATAATCATATTGCTAAACAGTGGATTAAAAAAGAATTAGAGGCGAGAAAAAGAATATGAAAAACTTTAGACAGTTAAAAGAAAGTATTATAGATATACCTCGTAAAACTTATGCACCTGGTGTATTTGATGACGCTGATACACAAAATCCTAAAATAAAATCTAGTGTAAAAGAATTAATTAATTCTCAAATAAAAGAATTTGAAAAAGAATATCCAGTTTTGAAAACATCATTAATAGGTTCAATCTTAACAAAAAGGTATAGAAATGACGCTGATTTGGACATTAATATACTATTTAATGTGCCGAAAGAAAAACAAGAAGAAGAAAGGGTAAGACTTTCTCAAAGATATTTGTCTGCTAAAAATCCTGATAACATACAAGGTAAAGAAATACCAGGCACAAAACACCCTATTAACTTTTATTTTATTACAGATAAAAAAACATATCAGGAACAAGAAGACAAAGCAGACGCTGTATTTGATATAGAAAATAATAAGTTTATAAAAAGACCAGATGATTTTGTTTTTGATCCAAAATTATATGTAAAAGAATTTGAAAGAAAAGTACAAGAATTAGATGTAATTAAAGGTGAATTAAAAAGAGATATAATTGATTATGATGAATTAAAAGAATTACAACCAGATGATATACTAAACTTACAAGATAAAATTAATGATAAGTTAGAAGAAATAGAAGATGGCATTAATGACATAATTAAAGTTGGTGATACAGTTGACGCAGAAAGAAGAGCTGCGTTTGATAAAGATATGTCGCCAGATGAGATTAGACAGTTTGGTATTAAAAATAGATTACCTAAAAATGTTATCTATAAGATGTTAGAAAAATATCATTACTTAAAATTCTATAAGAAGTGTAAAAAGATTTTAGATGATGGAGAAGTAACAGACGCAGAAATAGATTCATTAAAAACAGAAGCAGTAACTTTAGATAGTATTAAACAGGCCGCTAAAAGATTTGCAAAAGGTGTTTATGACAAATTAAAAAGAATGGCAACTACTAAACAAAGATATGAATATGCAGCTAAAGTTTTACAAGATGTGATTGATAGAAAAGAAGTAGAAAGAGCAAGAGAAGGATTACCTTTAAGACACGATATTGGTTATTATGCAGCTGCTGTTGCTGATACTTTCCACGATATTGATCCAAAAAAATTAGTTACAATGGTAAAAGAAGATTTATATTCAGACGATAATCCTAGTGATACAGTAAAAGGCACAGGTTATGGTGATGAAGAAACAGCCAAAAAAACATTAAACATTATAAAGAGTGTTGATAAACAAAGACAAATGCAAATTGTTAATACTTTATATAATAGAGCAAAACACCACACTAATCAAACAGCAGGTATGAGGGCTGCAATGAACATATTTAAAAAATGGATTGAAGATAATAAACAAAATGAAATGGTAACTGAAGCTGCAGGTAAATCAGTTGCTTTTGCTTTTGGTAGATTTAATCCACCAACTATTGGACACGAGAAACTAATTAAAAAAGTTGCAAGTACACCAGCAAATGATTATAGAATTTATTTAAGTAGAAGTGAAGACCCACAAAAAAATCCATTATCACCTACACAAAAACTTTCTATAATGAAAAAGATGTTTCCACAATATTCATCTAAAATAATGATTAATAAAACAAATATGGTTTTAGATTTGGCAACTGATTTATATAACAAAGGTTTTAGAGAAATTAAAATGGTTGCAGGTTCAGATAGAGTTAGAGAATTTGAAACAATATTAAAAAAATATAACGATCAAAGAAATAGACACGGTTACTATAACTTTGATAAAATAGAAGTGGTGTCTGCTGGCGAAAGAGATCCAGACGCTGAAGGAGCTACAGGTATGAGTGCTAGTAAAATGAGAGCTGCAGCTGCCAAAGGTGATTTAAATAGTTTTAAACAAGGATTGCCTAGAGGTGTGAACGCAGACGATATTATGAAACAAGTTAGAAAAGGTATGAGATTGGCAGCTAGTTATGCCTACGATCAAAAAGCACAACCAATTGCTAGCTTAGAACAATTTGAACAACAACAAATTAGAGATTTATATATTAGAGAAATTATCTTTAATATAGGCGACAAAGTAGATTATGTTAAAGAAAATGTTGAAGGTACTGTAGTTAGAAAAAGTACCAACTATATTGTCGTAGAAGATACAAATGGTAACTTACATAAAGCTTGGATATGGGATTGTATTCCAAAAGCTTCTGATAAAGAAGTAGCATTAAGAGAATATAATTTAGATATTGATTATGGCTTTAAGGCTGTATCTGAGAAAAAAGATGATGGCCATACAGATAGTTTACCACAAGATAGAGATGTTAAAAAACAAAAAGGCACACAGCCTAAAAAATATTACAAAGATTTGTCTAAATCAGAAAAAGAAAAAAGAGCTGCACATTTTAGAAATACAGATACAACTAAAAATGTAAATACACCAGCTCCTGGAGATAAAGACACAAAAACTAAACCTAGTAAACATACTCAAAAGTTTAAAAAGATGTTTGGTGAATTAAAAGTTGATTTAGCGGATGCTTGTTGGAAAGGTTATAAACAAGTCGGAATGAAAAATAAGAATGGAAAACAGGTACCAAATTGTGTACCTGAAGCATATGAAATTGGCGCTGATTGGGCTAATCATACAAAAGAAATTACACCTGGTGAAACACCAGACGCAAAACCAAAACCTGTAGGAAGTCAAGCAGATGACGAAAAAAAGAAGAAAGAACTACATCCAGGTAATGAAGAAATTACTCAAAAAGATATAGAGGAATGGGCAGCTGCAGGTGAAACAATACATAAATATAGGGAACGATATGGCGAAAACTATCAATCTAAGATTGATGAAGTAAAAGCTAAAATGTTATCGTTTAAAGATTATGTTAAAATTTAGTGAATATAAAGATAAAATAAGTAAAAGTGTACATTATCACGTAGAAAATAATATACCATTTGCTGAAAATATCTATAGAGTACATAGTGAAGAATTTTACAGGTTGTTTAGAGAAGCAAGAGAGTTATATAAAGAAGGCGCTCTTGTTGATTTAACAGAATGGGATAAGATATTATTGGAAACTGATATTGGTGAGTTTGATGAGTACGAAGGACAAAAAGTACCACTAGACTGTCCAATACAAGAAGAAGATGAAAAAAATCCACCGTTGAATAAACCAAAAAGAGGTGGACCTAAAAAGTTTTATGTATTTGTCCGTGATGGTGATAAGATTAAAAAAGTCACTTGGGGCGATACGACAGGATTATCAGTTAAGTTAAATAATCCTGAGGCTAGAAAATCTTTTGCAGCTAGGCACAGATGTGACCAGCAAAAAGATAAAACAAAAGCCGCATATTGGGCTTGTAATTTGCCGAGATATGCAAAAAGTTTAGGAATGAGTGGTGGTGGAAACTTCTATTGGTAAACCATACTCAGACCAATTAAATTTGTTCGACAATAGTTTTGTTAGAACGTTTGATGATAAAGTTGATAATGATGAATTAGTTTGGCATAGAGATAGAAAAAGTAGAACTATTAAAGTGTTAAACGGCAATGATTGGAAGTTACAATATGATAATCAGTTGCCAATTGATTTAATAAATGGTAAAAAGTATTTTATTGCAAAGGAAACTTTTCATAGAATACACAAAGGAAAAGGTAAACTAGAATTAGAAATAATAGAGGAATAAAATGAGTTATAAAAAAGTATTTACAGAAGCTTATAGAGATGTTGTGAAGAATGCTATGTTAAAAGAGCAAGAAGCAAATAAACTATTAGAACAAGAAAAAGACCACGAAATTTCAATGGCGAGAGGTGAGTTAGAAGCTATCGCTGATAAAGCAATGAAACTATCCTCTATGTTACAAGGTAAATCAGACGAGGGCAATCCACTAGAAGCTTGGGTGCAATCTAAAATTACAAAAGCAAAAGACTATATTAATTCAGTTGCAGATTATATGGAATACAATCCAGATATGGCAAACGAAGAAACAATTTTAGAGTACACACAACAACAAATTAAACAAGCATACGGCATATTAAACGATCCTAGATACAAAGGTGGTAATTATGATGGTGCTGTTAAAGCAATTGAAAAACTTGCAAAAGGTTTATCAAATCATCCAGATGTAAAAAATGCTTTAAAAAGAGCAAATGAAGA
>Ga0099850_1001808_pt1 | contig 10065 bp, 15 predicted proteins | sample CB_VirMetaG_5_FD_79182 | JGI IMG/M metagenome (GOLD analysis project Ga0099850, IMG submission 79182) | Freshwater to marine saline gradient viral communities from Chesapeake Bay - CB_1508_1D Viral MetaG | ecosystem: Environmental > Aquatic > Marine > Coastal | place: USA: Chesapeake Bay...
ACAATCATGCATAACGTAATTTTTGGTTTCATTACAAATCCTTTTTATCTTTATTTATACGATACCACAGACACTCAAAAGTTCATCGGTTCTATTAAAAACATCAAAGTATAAATTCATATTTTTCACAGACATAATCTATAAGAGGTTTCATTACATGATAATTTTCTTTCATTGGACGAAGCATATTTGCTTCTGTGTAAAATCCAGAAAATAATTTATCAATGTCTATAGAAAACCAACTCCTGTCAATCCAATGAATCCTAGAATCTAAATGCCTATTCTCATCTCTTCTCAGATTTTGAACATTTCCAGAATATTCACTCAAATAAACTCTAAGAACAGATTCATCTGAAAAATTGGTAAATGGTTGATTCATTATATTTTCTTTATCATCAAATACCCTCATACCAATTAATCTTTTTACAAAGTTTTCATATGACAAATTCTCTGTTTTATAAACAGACTGAAAAATATATCCCTCTGCCGTAGTCGGAACCATAGGTGCTTTACCCTTTGAACTATTATCTGTATATACTTCAGATCCAACCAAACAAATATGATCCTTTCTTCTTTTCATCAAAAGATCAAATAAGTAATTTCTTTGCAAAGGAATAGTATCAATGTCATGTATAGAACAAACAGCACTCTCCTGTAAACTTGCATGATATGTTCTGCAAATTTTTCCTTGATTGCTTTTGGGTATACCTTGAATTAAAGGATACAGTGTAACTTTACCATAAGATTTTATTTTATCTATTAATGGATCATTATCTTTTTTATCAGTGACTAAAGCAAGTTCGACCTCAACATCAGGAAAAAATTTAAACCAAGCAGAAGTAACAACTGGCCAAAAATTTAAAAAAGTAGGTTCGTCATCACAACTAACTATAACCTTATCAAATGGTATTTTGGTTTTCATTAAACTTTCTCCTGAGAAAACACAAATCGCGATTTTGTCCAGTCCCCAAGTTATTTTCTCTTATTTCTAATATTTCGTAATTAGTGTTGTTCTCTAAAAATTTCAGTGTCCCAGACTTAACTTGAGATACATCAGTTTCCCTACTCCAGTCATCTAAACAAACATATTTTACTTTAAGTCTGTCAACTAAAGATAAATCATTTATAATATTTTCTTCTCTTTGTAAACCATCTACAAAACAAAAAATTATATCACCTATTTTTTCTAATTCATCAAACAAAGTTTTATCATCTGATCTTTTCTGTACAAGAATAATTTTATCTTGATACTCACTAACATTACTTTTCCACTTTTCCAACGGATATGGAATTATGTAACTAGGATGAATATCTTCATCGTCCCATGATTTCTCAAAAGGATCAACGACTATTACCATTTTAGATGATGGCAGTTGACAGAATAATTTTGTATTATATCCCTCTCCTGCACCTATTTCCATTATACAACCAAATTCATCTTTTAAGAGTTCGGTTAAATATTTTTCATTCATTATCATATTCATAACATTTCAAATATTGGTTTTTTGTCTTGATTATCTTGAAATATAACTTCCATGTTATCAGGAAAAAGTTTCATGTCAAGATATGTTTTTCCACTAGGTCCAGAAAGATATTTAGTTGCACCGTAATGTTTGCATAGATCAACTAGTCTCTCAGTACTTTTAAGACTTGTTGGATAATCTAAAACAATTTTTGTTTTTATATTCATCATATAACATAATTGTTTAATTATGTTGACATTAGTATCGAATAATCTGTCACAGATATAGTTATCTATTCTGTTTAAAATATCGGAATATTCATTCAGATTGCTTTTTATTCTATTCCAATCTTTTTCATAATTAACATATTTTTTATTAACTATGGGTTCGAGTCCTTTGTTAACACTCATCGTCTGCCATCTGCCTTTTATATTAAAACGATTTTGAAAATTATTTTTCTCAAACTGACAGTGACCCATAATTACAAAAATATCTGATTGTTCAATCTTCTGGAAAAAAGGATACCAAGGAATAAAATTAGGTTGGTGAATTGAAATTACCATTAAACCACTCCTTGAATTGTTCAAAATTGAACTCCCTGTGATGAAGATACCACAACCTATGGGAAGGATCAAAATTGTTGTACTCCATACATTTCCAACCTTCTTCAAACTTAACTAATTTTATTCCATGCTCTTCGCATATGTTTTCGGTATCAGCATTCCATTTATTAAATGGTGGTACAAATATTTTTGCATTAACTAAACTACAACTAACAAGAATGCTCATTTCTTGAACATCCTTAGAAAGAAGTCTATGATCAACATGAACAAGCCCATGACCAGCATGAATTACATCACTAATATTTTCTGGTAATCCACATTTCTGAACACCATAAAATAATCTATGATCACTATAAGCATTAAGTATCTTTGGAAAAATTCTCTGTGAGTTTTTTCCATTTTCACCACTCATGTCATGGACCAACGGAGAAAAACAAAATATAACTTCACAATCACTAAATTTTTCTTTTAACCAGTTTGCCATCTTATTGGCAAGGTTCATATCTGCATTAACACAAATATCATCAAATCTAAAAGTGTAACTAGTCACAATTTCTCCTTAGAACCGTAAATTGATGAGTGTTTGTTTTCTCATCAGTACCCTCATGACAAATATTGAAGTTATGTTTCTCTACGAAATAATCAACAATTCTTTTTTCATCTTCTCTGTATGTATCATCAACTACAATAATACCATCTTCACTTAATTTAAACAATTCATAGTTTTGAATAACATTCGATCTTTTTCCACCATCACTAGAAAGCGGTCCATCTATAAATAGAAGATCAATTTTTTCTGGAAGTTTTTCTTTTAATGGATTCGTGTCATACCAATTATTAAAAATTGGGGAATAAATGTAAGTAGCAGATTCAAAATAATTAACATATTTACTATTACTTTCAATTGAAAACAATTTCCACCTCTCAGATAATAATTTAGTGCTAATATTACCTGCGCCTATTTCTACTATTACCTTTCCTTCTTCCAAATTATTTTTTATCCAAGAATAACAATTCTCAGTAATAGATGAACCTCCAAAATTCATGACTTCTCCAATGCTTTCAAATCGCTTTCCCAGTTTCCGCCATAGTTGTCATTCTCATCGAATACTTGACCAACAAATTTTACCATAGGATCATCTTCTCGTTTCATGGGAAAAGGAATGTTCTCATAGAACTCATCGTGAACACATCTATCTTGAGCGATCATTGGATAGATCTGTCGCAAGAAATATTGATCACTACCTTTCAGATCCTTCTGTGTCTTCAGCCATTTTTCTGCCATAAACTGCATGTCTGGAAGCAGAACTGGTTTGCATCCCCACATACCTCCCATGATTGGAGTGTTGTGGTAAGGATGATCCCGCATGATATGAAGACGCTTCCCACTCTCAATCCATTCATCCACTGCTGCCTTCTCTCGAACACCCAAGCGACTATCCGTATCACGAACGATCACATATTCGACAGATGAATCCCATGCAGGCTCAAATCTCCAGAACATAGAGTGTGGAGTCCCTGGCGAATCACGAAACACAACTTCCGTGTTTGACATAGATCTCAGACGATCTGTAATCTCAGAAGGAACAGTATTACCAACGTAATACCGACATGTCCATTCTGGATAGATGTCTGCTGCTATCTCCGCGTTTCTAATCGCACCAACAGTGTAAAGAGGATTATCACCCCAAAGAGAAAATGCTATGAGTCTCATTTTAGAATCGACTCCGTTTCTTTACTACTATAAAGGTATTGATGCAAAACCTTGTCAATAAAAACTTGACTCTTTACCTTGGGATATAGTCTAAGCAACCAGTCTGCATCTTCACATGACTGACCGTTCGAGTCATACTTTTCTCTGAACTTTTCAGACTTGGATATTTCCGACTTGAACGGACACATATGAAAAGGAGGTCGCTTGAGGTCGTTGAAACTTATTCCATTAAATCGAAGTTGTTCCATTGGTGACCATTGATGGTTGATGTCAAAGTAAACATCGAAAGGATATCCATTGTAGTTACAATGTTGTTTAAAACAGATAACATCAGGATTCTCATCAATCGCTTTTAGAACTGAAGGAACATAATCTTCTGTGATGAAATCATCGTCATCTAGGAAACAAATATAATCACCTCTAGCCATCTCTAGAAGTTCATTACGTTTCTCGTAGATGTGAAAAGACTTGTTATCAAGAAGAGACAAAATCTCTACATCATTATCTTTGATCTGAGATTCTAATCTTGAAATAAGTTTTTGAAGTTTCTCAATCCTAGATGGAATTGAAAGTATCAGAATACTAAGTTTTATTTGCTGAGGATCTTTGGGCATAATGTTCAATCACTTTCTTATAAATTCTCTCATCAAAATTAGCAAACTCTATCGCTCGTTTCTTATTCTCATGCACAATGTTTAGTCTATCATGATAATACTCTGGTGTCAAGGCGTTTACCTTTTCCACTAATTCATCAATCGTTTGGAAAGTTATAATACCCTCTGGATTAAAGTAGTCTTCTATGTTAGGACATCCCCAATATATTGGCATAGTCTCTGATAGAAAAGCATCCACTATCTTTTCACTGAAGTAATGACCAACAGAATGATTCTCTATACAAACATGATAGATGCTATCGAACAAAGGTTCCTTCTCTCCGTTTGGCAAAGGAAAAGAATCTCTAGCATCTGGAAAAAAACATTTAGTGCTGGTGTAAAAACTTCTAGGAATCTTTATATCAAACTGTCTTTGCCACAACTGTCTTCTTAAATTGTAACCAGGTCGATCAATTCTATACCATGATGCAAGAAAACTCACTCCAAACTTTTTGTTATTGTTACGAAAAACTTCGACATCATCCTCATAACACCCCAACCCGTCTGGATGATTTATCTTTCCTCGGTTTAACCAAGTACTTCCATACGGGAACAGTATTGCATTAGGACAAAAGGTTATGATATAGTCATCTGCACAAAGAATCAGATCATATCTTTGATGATATCGAATCACATCATCAACTGTTGATCTGTTTGGAGACATCATTGATTCATTGGAAAGAACTAAAACTTTGAACGAGTTTTCGTCGTCAAAAGTTTCCATTCTTGTAAAGTGAATTTCTACTGGAAATTCATACTTTAAATCTGGGCGATAAAGATATTCTCCGTTCTTTATAACAGGGTCATATAGCATTTAGAGTGTCCGTTAAATAATCTACCATGTCATTATTTATTGTGTGATTATTACCAACGTAAATTCCGTTGTTGTGAATATATGAAGAGTTCTTATCATAGCGTTTCATGTTAACACTCTTCATAAATGGATGCTCATACAAACTACCAGCGATTATTGGTCGAATATGAATTTTGTTTTCTAGTAATGTTTTCTTAACTTCAGAGATTCTACCATCTTTTCTGATTACAGGAAAACAGAAGTTGGACATCCCAGTTCGATCAAAGTTATTTTCATACTTGTTTCCATCTAGTCTGTCACAAAATCTAAAATAGTTTTCATTTCTAATTTCTATTCTACTGTCCAGATCTTCTATCTGCTTCATACCAAGTATGGCATTGATCTCGGTAGATCTCATGTTGAAGCCTGGAATCAAGAAAGTAAAATTAGGATCTACCATCTCTTCAAGATGTTCCTGTTGCATTTCTTGAGGCAACTCTCTCATGAGTCCATGTGAACGGAGAAGAAGAAGTCTCTTGTAAATAGACTCATCATTAGTACAAACCATACCACCTTCAATGGTGGTCATATGATGACCATAGTAGAAAGAAAATGATGAGGTTTTACCAAAGTTACCAACCTTTGTTCCCTTGTAGTTTGCACCGTGCGCTTCACAGCAATCTTCTAGAATTGTTACACCATACATGTCACAGAGTTGTTGTAGTTCCTCGGAATAACAATTAAACCCCAGAAGGTGAACTAAGAAAAGATACTTCGGGGATTGATTCCTAAAAATCTCTTCGAGTACGTTTAGATCGGGTGCAAAGTTATTCAGATTTACATCACACAATTGAAGGTGATCATTTTTCAACATGATAGGAGAAACTGTTGTTGACCATGTGCAAGCAGAGGAAACCCAGAGTGCTTTACCATGATCTGGCTCAACAGCATTCACTGCAAGAAAATTTGCAGATGATCCAGAGTTACAAAAAACGGAATACTTACATCCTTGCCAGTTTGACCACGCATTCTCAAACCGTTTAATGTTTTCGCCATAGGTTAATTTATTACCAGACAGAATAAAGTTAGACATCTCCTCCAGATGATCTTGAGGAATTGCTTCATCCATCAACTTCCATTCATCAAAAATCTTTGTCATTTTCTAGCCTTTTTATAGTTTTTCACAAACCAATTTACTGTTTGCCTGATACCACTTTCCAACGTAGTAAACTCTGGATTCATCAGTTTCTTTAACTTAGAAGAGTCTGATGGTTTTCTGAATTGTCCAGACATCTCACCATTATAAGTGACTTCTCCCTTAAATTCAAATTCTTTTCTTATCAATTCTACTACATCGCCTATTTCATACTCTTCATCTGGAGAAATTATCAAAGGTTCTTGCTCATTATAGTTGTCCATTACCCATGCAACGATCTGGTGAAGGTCATTCGCAAAAAGAAACTCTCTTTTTTCTCTACCAGTTCCCCAGATTTCAACATTAGTCTTATTCTTCATCGCAGCATAAAACTTATGAATCAACGATGGTATTACATGACCAGAAGATATGTTGAAATTGTCATTAATTCCGTAGATGTTACATGGAACCAAAGAAACAATGTTCATGCCATATTCTTCCCTATAAGCCATCGCTTGAACATATTGCATTCTCTTTGCATGTGCGTAACCATAATTGCTGTCATGGGGAGGACCATTAAAGATCTGATCAACAGTCAAAGGATACTTAACATTGTCTGGGAAAATACATGTCGAAAGAAATGAAGCAATTTTATCGACACCAGAAACTCTTGATGACTCAAACAAGTTTATAGTCATCATCAAGTTTTCGCGAAGGAATGTTCCTTTTTTAGCAGAGTTTGCACCTATACCACCGACTCTACCTGCACAGTGTATAACATTCCTTACTTGATTTTTTTCAAACCATTCGAATGTTGACTTGGGAGATAGTAAGTTAAGAACCGAACTGCTTGGTTTTTTACCACCATTCAGCGCAGTTCCAACCAGTCCAGAACCACCTGTTATTAAATAGTCTCTAGTCGAAAATATGTCTTGCGATTGCATCATCAACCATCTCTAAAGATTTCACAATTTCCAAATTATTCTTCACATGAGGCAACATCTCCTCATACAACTCTTCAGACAATGTATTTAGATCAAAATCTTCCGTGAACTTTATTATACCATGCTCATCAAAAAAGTCACCAACATTATCACATCCCCAGTAAATTGGAATAGTACCCGTTGCAAAACAATCTGTTAGTTTTTCTGTGTAATAATTATTCTCTTTCTCGTTCTCGATAACAAGGTGAAAACGATAATCACACAATCCATCTCTCTTGTCATTCCATTTTGTATTTAAATCGTTTGACATTCCTATCCGTGGTGATCCAAAAGCACCACCGAATAGATCTAGATTGGAAAGATTCTTTTCCGCTATCTTATGTCTAAATCGGTGTCCCTCACACATAACCTTGGGTGAACAGAACATTGATATACTCTTTGTCTTTGGGTAGATATTCCACCCATCTTCTGGAATCCAAGGAAGATTACTGACTGGAGGACAAAGAATAAATCTTTCGTCGAGATCTAATAACTTTTCACTACATGTAAATATTCCTTCAAAGTTCCCTTCTTGGAAAATAATTTTATGATAATGAAACAAAGCATCGACGACATCAGGAACAATAGACGTAGACTCGCAAACCCATCCATATCTTTTCTTACTAGAACCTTTATCTATCTTATTCGAGAACAAAATCGCTTTGTCGATTAGAATCTGATTCTCGACTGGATCCGAAGTCCACTCGAATGTTTTTGGTTTTTTGTTTGAGCATGTAGAATGATTTAAATCAAACCCAGCACCTATACATTGTATTCGATTCATAATATTCCTGTCGTTTGAGCATTCAAAAGATCACCATCAATTCCCATCTTCTTCAAAACTTCCACCTTGTCAGGAACGTCTGAAAGTCCCATTTCGATAACAGTGTGTTCATTCGAGTGACCTGGCCAGACACAATATGTTGGAGGGAATACTCCGTACATACAATCTTCCTTATGTCTTTCGAACATACCAAATAAAATCTCATGATCGAAATTCACATCCATCTGCTTCAAAACTTCAGACGCTATATGAATCCACTCCCCAAGAAATGACTTGGAAATTTCATTGTTCGCAAAGTACAAAGGAGATGCTTTCATCCCAGCCAGATTTGGTATCGAAGAGGAGAATGCTATGTCAACATTCTTCAAGTTTTCGTTATAAAAATCCGCCGGATACTGTCTAAAAATAGTATCGACATCAATCCATGTAACAGGTTGATTATGCTCTTGTAGTTTGTCGAGAATGAACTGGGGTTTTGAGAGACAATTAACTCGATAAGATCCGAGCGATTTCTTTTCTACCAAGTCCAAATCTATTTTTAGGTCAGAACAATTCTTTCGAAGTCGTTCAGCACATTTTTCGTAATAATCGTTGTCGTCACCTACAGTATAAAAACTAATCACTTTCATAAATCATTTTCCTATGTGGTATTTCGGTATCAACTCCCACTCATGCTTGTTCTTATGAGAAAGAATCTTTATCTGTCCCATACTCGCAAGAGGTTCCTTTATTCGATCTGTGTCGATTATATCACAAAGTTCCCATTCTTCAAGAAGTTTTGCAATAAGATTTCTTCTACCTACATCGCTCTCTGAGATGTCACTTTCTAATCCATCTAGAATAAACAATTCTTTGAAATGAACAATCGCATATTCTCCCTTCTTGTGAAGAATATGGCAAGACTGAAATAACTTATTCTCTTTTCTAGAAGAAACTCCCATCCTTGTCAGAGTTTCTTTTATGATCAGAAAGTCATCTTCATCTTCTAATTTAACTCGTACACCCAATCCTTTAAATACATCTTCCATGTTGTTATACCTCTATTCACTTTTTAGTATTTATACTTTAGTGATTTTTGAGGTAGATGTCCTTCAGTTCATCCAAGAACTCAGTCTTGAGCAGAGGAATAATCTCTCTTGCCTTAGATCTGGAGATCGAAAAATGCTTCATCACAACAGACATTTCATCAGTCATCTCGTTCTTATGAGTCTTGGAAAATCTCTTGTTCTTCCGAATGCTGTTGAGGTAATACTCATACTGCATTCGTTTCGGAAGTCCAGAATTCATGTTCATCAGATTGGCATGAAGAATTGTATCTGGAAAATAGGATAGACACCTATTTACGATATAGGGTAAATACGACTTTTCAGCAAACTCTTCGTTTTCTTGAAAGAGATTATTCTTCTTATGATTAATAGAATTTAGGAAATCACTCAGGTTCATTTCGTACAACCAATAGATCAGAGAACTTCACGACATCCACAACAAAATCACCATCCTTGTAGAAGGCACCATCATTAGATCCGAGTTTCCATAGAACCTGATCCCCAGGCTTTACATCGGTAACTTCTGGACCAACCGCATATACTGTACTCCAAACGTAGTAATTATCTTCAATTTGATTATCGGTGTAGATAATACCTTGCTCGGTTGTCTTCTTTTCCTTTAGAGTGGTTTCTAGTGCTACTAGATCTCTTACTGGAACAAACTTTTTCATGAATATACACCCCTGTTCTTATGAGGAAATTTTACATTTGGTACAGGAAGATCTAAAAACTGACAGAGTTCTTCCCATCCATCACCATTCTCCCAACAAAGTTCGATATAGTTATCACTATCCTTAAAATAATCTCGAACCATATCATTATGATTCTCATACCTTAAAATAAAATCTTCTCTATCTGGAATGTCTTCTTCACTCACACCATGCATCTTCCAGAAATTAATATCACTGTCTGCTATCTTATCAGAATTTTC
>Ga0099850_1001813_pt1 | contig 10040 bp, 9 predicted proteins | sample CB_VirMetaG_5_FD_79182 | JGI IMG/M metagenome (GOLD analysis project Ga0099850, IMG submission 79182) | Freshwater to marine saline gradient viral communities from Chesapeake Bay - CB_1508_1D Viral MetaG | ecosystem: Environmental > Aquatic > Marine > Coastal | place: USA: Chesapeake Bay...
TTACTATTTTTAAAAAATTTTGACCACATCATAGCGCTGTGGCCTTGCATGACTCCAATTTCTAAAAAATTAACGTTTTCTCTCTTTGTAAAAAGCTTTTCATATGATTCTAAATAAGAATGAAAGCTTCCTTTATCTCCACATCCGCCATTAATATTTTTATATTTTTCGAAAATTTCTTGTAGAGTTTCCATTATTCATCCTTCTTAATTTCTGATAATTTTGTATATATTTTATTTGTTTGAATTGCGATTACATTAGCGAAAACACAACCGTCTTTCTTTTGACCCTTAATAACAACGATATCGTTCTTTTTTGGAGTTTTGCCATTTAAATCTAAGCATTCTTCTAGTTTCGTATTGAATATTTTTACATTTATTATATTAGTTTCATCAAAAATATCCATCGTCATATATTTATTTCCAGCTTTTGACGTGCGAGTTTCAGAATCATCACTTAGCCTTCCGATAAATTTGACGTTAAAATTTTCAGGCAAGCCGTTGATTTCTTCAATAGGAGCAAAATCCGCGCCCAATTGATCTTTGATAATTTCCCTCAAGCTCTGTCCATAAGTATATCCAAGAAGCTTATTCTCATAAAACCAGTTTGCGAACTTTTCAGATTTCTTATTTTTATCATAGATATCTGCGTATCCGGCAGATTTCTTACGGATCGTATCAATACGAGACTCTTTGATAATGGCTTTGTCCTTTTCATCTTTTTTCTCGGATATAAATTTGATTGTTTTAACTAGATCGTAATCAAATTGTTCTCCATACACGAAGCAGTATTTCTTTTCTTTCTGAGTGAGAAGATTCCATAGTTGGGCTTCATACACAACCTTAGTTCTTGACTGTTTAAAGCCTTCCAGTGCGCCAGCTTGAATCAAAGCGCAGAGAATGCCTAGATTCAGTCCCGCTTCATTCGCAGCGTTGAAAATTTCAAACTTATTTTGAAAGATCCCGATAAAGTTATCTAGTCTATCTAGAGATTTATCTGAAATACCTTTAATTGACAATAATCCAAACCGAATATCATTGCCTTGAATACTAAAGTCTTTTTTGGATTTCAAAAGATGCGGCGGAAGCAATTCGATTCCAAAATGCTTCATTTCTTTATGAATCTTTGAAATTTCAGAAATTGGATCAGGTTCATGTCTTGTCATCTTTAATAGAGACAAGAAAAACTGCTGCGGATATTTAAACTTTAGATATACAGTGATAGCTGCAAGAGCGGCATAACAAGCACTATGAGATTTATTGAAGCTATAATTAGCTGAATCTTCAAGAACCTTCCAGAGAATATCTCCTGCTTCTTTAGGAAGATTATTTTCTTTGATTTTATTTTCGATCTTTGCTTTCCACTTCTTAACTTCCTCTACTTTCTTTTTACCGACAATTCGACGCAAAATTTCTGCTTCATCAAGAGAGAAGCCGATCTTCGTAGACATCTTCATTAGCTGCTCTTGGTAAAGAGCAACACCGCCAGTTACCTTCAGAACATCATCAAACAAAGAATGAATGCTTTCATATGTTCCTGAATTTGTATAAAGAGCATATTTATCTACGAACTGTAAAGCTCCCGGACGAGCAAGAGCTAGTACGCCGCTAAGTTCTTCTAGATTTTTTGGCTTTACTTTCTTTAGAACTTTGAAATTCGTATCAGCTTCAATTTGAAATAGTCCATGAGGAGTTTTCAGATCTTGAAGATTTTGATAAATAAAGTTATCATTGACATCAATATCCAGAAGATTGATGCCGATATTTTTACATACATCATCTACAACAGAAACTCCGCGCAGACCAAGAATATCTAGCTTGATATTGAATAATGTTACCCAATTCATATCGTAAGACGATACAATACTACCGTCAGACGATCTTTCTGTTGGGCATGATTCAAGAATATGATCATAACAAAGAAGCACTCCAGAAGGGTGCGCTCCTTTATTTTTGATAAGATTCTTCAATTTTCTAGCGATATTATAAACTCTTGGGTTTTCATCACACCAAGATTTAAAATCAGTAGATTCTTCATATGCTTCTTCCAACTCTTTTACTTGCCCGAAAACCTTTGGAATATGAGAAGACACGACAGTCATCTCTGATTCTGGTTTTTCATCAATTACTTTGCCGCATTCTTTAATAAGAAGTTTACTACTGAGAGTATTTAGAGTAAGAATCTTAGCTGTTTTATTGACGAACTTCTTCTCTAGATATTCTAGAACTTTATGACGTTGATAATAGCAGATATCTAAGTCAACGTCGCACATTAAAGCTCCGTCTAGATATGTAATGTTATCTACTACTATTTTCTTTGCGCGAGATTTTGAGATGAATCTTTCGAAGAATAATCCATATTTAATTGGATCAATTTGAGTAACTTCACAAGAATACAAAATTAAACTTCCTGCGGCTGATCCGCGCCCTACACCAGTGGGAATACTATTTTCTTTACAGAAATTAATAACATCCCATACTAGTAGAAGATAATCTGTGAAGCTTAATTCGTCTACGATTGATAATTCATAATTCAATCGATCAATATATTCTGAAGTAAAGAGATTTTTCTGTTTTAAACCATACTCGCATAAAAGGCGCAAGAATTGTTTATTGTCGCAGTTCTCGTCCGCGTTAATTCTATTCTTATATTTTTTCTCAATATCGAAAGAAGGAAGTCTTACTCCATGAAGATCTAGTTTAAGATCTGAAAAATTATTATAGAAATTCATAGGTCAATCATGAATTTTAGTTTGTTCCAGACTTTGAGGTTCAATTCCAAGTCAACAAGAGCGTCGTGCAATCTCTCGTAGTCATGAGAAATACTAAACTCTTTGCCAAGAGCAGACAAGCTAGTTTTTACTCCTTTTCTGAAAACATTACACATCCTGTATTGATATTCAGTAATATTTTCGTCTTTAGTTGGCAGTTCGCCAAATTTAATTCCTTTAGCAATACAATTTGTATCAATAATTTTATTTACAAACTGCTTCCAAGGTTTATTGAACTTTTTACAAAGTCCACGAATAAGATAAATATCGAAGCCAAAGATATTATGTCCAACGATCTTATGAGCGGAACATAGCCAATCATACATTTGTTCAAACGCTTCTTCTGGAGAGATTCCTAGTTTCTGAACTTTATTTGGATCATGTCTGGTAATTCTTGCGGCATCTGCGCTGATTTTCAAATCAGTCTCCCATTTTACCAGCATATCTTTATGATTTACAATATCATTGCCTTTTACTTTCAGCATTGAAATCTGCCACGGTAGATTATTTTCTATATTTAGGCATAGATTAAAAGTTTCTACGTCAATAAAAACAAACTCGTCTGTTTTGTTAAACCTTAGAAGATGGTCGTCCATAATTAGATATTTTCAAAACAAAAACTATCACTTGCCATATGATCAAAATTAGGCTTGTTAAGATTGCTTCGATTATTAATGCATTTGAATGTAAGATAAGCCAAAAAATCTTTTCTTTGATAATAGTAAATACTTTGAGCTTTGATGATATTATATTTGTCTTTGACATATTTAATTACTTTGTCTTTCAATAAATCGTCAAAAGGCAAATCATTATCTTCAATGAAGAATGTGGGATTAAACGCTTCTAAATTGGGAACGCAAAGATGACCATAGAAAGAATTCTTATAAAGAAAACTATCGTAGAATGGCAAAGCGATCATTAAATCATCAGAATAATATTCACGCAGGATATTTAAATCGATTCTTGGGACATAGTAAAATCCATCGCAAGAAGCAATAGTTGATATTTTAATAAGTTTTTTATACCCTTCTGCATTTTTAGCAAAGATAATTATCTTGTATTCTTTCTTTAAAGAATCAGGACTCTTGTCTGAAATATCTTCAGTAACAGTTACCCTCAAACCAAAGATAAGTTTCGCGCCGATATCTTTTGCGTTCGCGTGAGCTTGAAGAAATCCAGATAACGAATCTTCAACAAGAATAACTTCTTTCAAGCCGTGCTTTTTAGCAATTGAAAAAATCGACACTGGCTCAACTTCAGAAATATCTCCTGCTTTTTCAAGTGTGAGAATAGATTTCCCAATTGAGTAATGCGATTTAAAAAGAGGAAGAGTCACGTTTCTACTATAAGCATAGTTATGGCGTTAGTCAAGTCAAAAGTCAAAATCATCGACTATTTGCTTTTTCTTTTGATGTGCTGGACATCCTGTATAAGTAGATTTTTTTAATGTAAAACCTTCTTTTACCTCTTTAGGCTTATTTTCTTCAAAATAAGTTTTAATCAGCTTACCTTCAGCATCTTTTAATTCATAATATTCAAATGGATGATAGTATGGGCATACCCAAGTTTTTCCAGCTTTGCATAGCCATTTTTTATCTTCATTATCTGCGGCGTAATTTGATTTAGCTGTTTTGTCGTCAAAGTTTTCAGCGATATTATAAATATACTCTAAATACTTTTCGTATCCATTAATCTGCTCGTCAGAAATTTCTATTTCTTGAAGAGGTTGTTTTGGAAATCTAAGGAAGATAAATTGAGTAACAATTTTTTTGATTTTATCAGATACGTTTTTAAAATTGTCTGATTTTTTAGCCGCCAAAGTATATGTTAACGCTTGAATATTACTTGTTAAATCATCATCTTTAAATTTTGCTTTGCTACTCTTATAATCTACGATCTTGAATGTTCCATCTTTATCATAAATTCCATTTTTATCAATAAATCCACGAATTTTATATCGGGGATTTTCATTTGAAATTAAAAATTCTTGTTCAGCTTCTCCGAGATTTGCTCCTTTTAGAAAAAAATCATAATCTAGCCCTGTGAGAATCATTTTATCTACAAGTTCATAATGCTCCGTTTCGTAGATATTTAATTTTTTTAAATGTTTGATAACAAGTCTATCTATAGCAGGGCTTCCTTTTATAGATGCCCTTTTTTGAACATTTACATAGTGTTTTTTATGTCTTGGATTTAATAGTAATTCAAAAACTAAGTGGCAGACAGTACCCCTGCTCGCCCCTGCGTTTTGTTTTTCTGGAAGTTTAAGGTGATAATTGCACCAATAAGTCCATGAACATGTTTCAAGAGTTTTAATTCTTGATGCAGATAGTATTAAATCTTTTTTTTCCACTCTAAAATTTCCTCAGTATTCATTTCTCCGAAATCTTTCTTATCAGGAAGATTGATATGTATTTGTTTATAATCGAAGAATTTAGCTATTTTATCAAAAGCTTTTTCCGCCGCCAAATTTCCGGCGTTATTTTTTTCAGAATCATTATTGAAGCAGATATGAATATTATTAACGTCTAATTTCAACATTAGATTGATGATTGAGTTAGAAATCTCTAGACCAAATGACACAAGCACATTTTTAATTCCTGCCTGATATAAGCTCAAGCAGTCCCCAACGCTTTCTACAATGATAACAGATTTACTTTGTTTAATTTCTTTAATTGTCTTTTTGGCGGGAAAGCACCATGAAGATTTATTACCGATATGTTTCCACTTCGGAACTTCTGTTCTATTCAGAATATCTCTACCAGAAAAACCAACGATTTGATCTTGATTATTGAAAATAGGAAAAACATATCTTCCAGCCATTTTTCCAGTATCTGCTACGCCGCCATCGAACTCGGCGATAATTTCTTCTGAAATATTCCTATTAACCCAATAAGAATGATCTTTCTTGAGTTTAAGAAGCATTTCTTTGTTGTAAATTTTATTTTCTTTCAATTTAGGTTTTACTTCTTCTCTCGTCTCAATAGAGAAATTCTTTTGAGAAATCCACTTTTTTACTTCTTCTACATCTTTTAGGTTTAGAGATAGTTGAATTAAATCTTCAATACTGCCAGAAATACCCTTACTAAAATCAATAAATCTACCTGAATCTTTTTTAACTGAAAGAACTGTATTATTATCAGAATCACGATATATCGGGCGCATTCTGTAATCTTTGACGCCTTCGATAATATTAGAATAACCAAGATCAACTAAGATGTCTTTAACATTCATAGAGTGCCACTATCCTCCTCTTGATTGTCTTTTAGTTCATATTGTTCATTTTCAATCTTAACAATATCATTTAGAGAACCTTTCTCTTCTACATCGAAACAATCAACATTAAAGTTTAAGAAGTTATTCTGATAAGAAAATTCTCCATCTGATGATCTACGTTTTACAAGATCATGATGACCAGCCGCGTCTCGTCCTTGAAAACGAGTTTTAATGGGAACAAGCTTGTGTGTGCCGAAATCTTCTCCATCTGCCGCGATTTCATCTAAAGTCTTGCGCCTGAAGATGCCAACAAATGAAGCGAACCATTGTAGACGATCAGACAAAGCGATAGCAGAGCTATCATCGATTACCATATTACCTTTTCTATTAAAGTTCTCACCGCTTCTATTCATTTGCATAGCGGTGATAATTGGGCAATTAATTTCTTCCGAAAGTTTCTTTAGCTTGTCAATCTTTTCGCCAATAGCTTGATGTTCTGCCCAGTTATGAGCAATTTTCTCTCCTGTTAATTTAACATAATCATAAGCTACAATACATTTATTTCCGCGCCCTACTTCTTTATAGTACCACCTTTTTACAAGAGAGCATACTTCATCAATATTTTTATTGCCTACTCTATAGTGATAATATTTATACTCTTTTACTTTCTTTATAGCTTCTCTTACCTTTTTGACCATTTCAACATTTCTGCGCCAATTACCAGTTTCAATATACCACATTGGTACTTTAGAGATAGAAGAAATCATACGAAACTGCATTTCTTCCATACTCATTTCTGTATCAAGGATAAGAGCTTTAACGTTATTCTTTAGAGAAGTCTTAAGAGCGATATCATTAATCCAAGTTGTTTTACCTTGCGCTGGGCGTGATACAATTGCGTAGATATTACCCGGTCTTAGTCCTCCGTATAACCTATTGAACTCAGGATACGGAGTAAGAAGACCAGAATCATCACAGATATTATTTCCACGTTCTTCTACTTTCTCTTCGATGCCATCGAAGAGATTCGATGGATTTTCAGCTATTTCGATTGATGAGATTTTATCTGCATAAATTTTGTCGCAATTATTAATGAATTCAGAGATTTCTTGTTCGCCATGTTTTTGCGCAAAACTCTTGAGTTTATCTCCAGTATGAAAAATCTCTCTGCGAATACGAAGTTTAATTAGTTCTTGAGCGGCTTCGATTGTCGCTTTTGGAGAAATTGAGATAAAAGAAATACTATCAATATATTCGAAGATATTAATCTCATCTTTAAAATAGACTCCCAAATCTTTGATTTTTTGTGCGGCAATTACTTTATCAATTTCTTGCTTATTAAGATAAAGATTCTTGCAAATCAAGAATATAGTAGAATGGACTTCGTTGTAAAAATCTTTCTCATTAAGAAAGTTAATAAGTTCGCTTAGAATATCCTTATTTCTAAAGATGCCTGCAACAACATGTTTTTCTACCTGTAGCGAATAAATATTCATATTTCTATGTCAAAACGTTCTTTAATGTAACTTGGCGATAAAGTTTTTAAGTCAGAATCTTCTATTTCCAGAACTTGGAAATTATTTTTTATTAACCATTCGTACTTTTCATAATCTCTCCGTATAGAAGATAGATACTTCGATCTAGAGTTATTATGGAAGAATTTATTAAATGCTCCATGTTGAGCCCCATTCACTTCCACGGCTATCTTACGTGTAGCGTTCACAAAGTCAACCTTCATTCTACTACCGTACACGGGAAATTCTTCGTAAACGATATGGCTAAACCAATATTTTTTAAGAAACTGTTTTACTTCAAATTGAATATTTGATCTAGATTTACCATCCCATTTTATTCTATATTTCGCAACATTTTTACTTATTAGCTTGCCTGATACAGAATACAGCCTCATCGCTTATAAATTTTGATGAACTTGTCAAAAAGATATTCCGTTAGCTTTGCATCATTTTCTAGAACTTTTCGCAGTTTTTCTTGTCCTTGAATTAATTTATCGACTGTGAATCCTGCTTCTGTTAGTTCGGCGTGAAGGGGCTCAGAGATATTTATCCATGCTCCTTTTACTTCAATAAGTTCCCACGCTTTTAACTGTTCAATAATTTCATATTCAACCCAAATACTGTTCCCATTTGTTCTTCCGTATTTAATTGGATATCTAACTTCGATACCTGTTTTTTCATTAGGCGTTTTACGGAAAAAGATTTTGCACCAGTGACCAATAGGATTTTTGTCTTCATCAAAGATGATATCCTTTTGATAACGTTCTTGAAATTCAAGAATCCAGTCAGAGTAATGTAAAGCGGCATTTCCGCCAGAAGCGTTTGTTACTTTTGGATCTCCTTTTACATATGGATTAATTTGAATTTTTGATCTTACTTGCGAGATCAATAAACAGATATGACCTTTACAGGTGAAGTAATTAGCCATTTTACGCAAGAATGTAGAAGTAAGAAGTGCGCCGCCAGCAGTTTTCTCCGCTTCAATAGCAGACTTTTCAATGTCATTTCTCGGAACAAGAGAATCTAAAGAATCAATGATGAACATATATAGTTTATCATCTGGATTATGTTTCGTTAGATTTCTGATCATATCGATCACAAATTCGAAATCATTTGTTGGAACAACTCTAAATTTAGAAGGATCAATATTAATTCCTGAGCGAGCAATCATGTCTTTAGACAGTCTTCCTTCCGCTTTGACATAAATAACCTGCCCTTTATCTTCGTTTACTTTTTGAAAGTTACGAGCAAAAGCTAAAGCATTAGACGTTTTGCCTCCTTCTGTGATTCCAGTTGATCTGATTACTCCGGGGCGAATTCCGCCGCCCATTTCCATATCTAATACAAGACTACCGCTGCTTACTACGTACTCAATAGGAGTATCAAATGCAAAATGATGTTCTGAATTTTGTTTTAAATACTTATCTAATTCTGAAAGTTTACTTTCTACTGTGTCTGAATTATTTTTTGGAGTTCTGCCCATATTTTAGGAAATCTTTAATTGATAGTATCGGTTTATTTATTTCGATATTCTCAGAGACTTTATCTTCTTCAAGAGTATATTGTCTTGAAGAGAAGTCAAGAAAATTCTTTCTTGATTTTATTGAATTTAACCAACGTTTCTTTTTGAATTCTTCAAATTGATACTCTATTATAGCCATATTTTCTGGCTTTATAAAGTATACTAATGAAGGAACTTTAGGAAGACAGACTTGCTCCCAAAAATCTTGATTCTTTGTTAAACTAGTTAAAACTTTTGCAGCTTTAATTTCTTTTCCGTAATTTATACCGACCTTGCTAGCGAGAAGAATATCAATGAGGAATAGTTCAAATGTTCTGTAAGAAACATCTTTACCGTTAACTACTCTGGTATACTTTGGCATTTACGAAGTCTACTATGTCTTTTACACATTGTAAAGGACTTTCTACCTTTAATAAATTTAAAGTATCAGAATCGATATATGGATTTATAAAATATCGGTCCCTAAATTCGTCCTGTTGATTACCAATAATTAAATAAGTTGGTATCCCTTTACCAAGAGATAGAGTTTTAAATGAGCTATCAGCAGCAATAAGTTTGGAACAAATCTGCAAATGACTCAAACTAACCCATATATCTTCATGATATACAAGGCATACGTTTCCCATTTTATTTAGATCCGCATATTTTTGCAATTCATTTTTAGTGCCGAATAAAAGATAGTTCTTGTCTTTACGCAGAATTTTTCTTACTGCTTCTTCTGAAATTTCTTTATCTGCGTAGCCAATTTTTTTATTTGCTGAACTAGAAAATGAGCTTCCAAAAGGATGAATTCCGATAATCTCTTTATGATTATCAAATGGAGATTCAACTTCATATGGATAACTAAAATCAAACTTACTATCCCGAGGGCAATCTATTTTTGTTTCGCTATTAATACATGTTTTTATAGTTTGAATGTAAGAATCTAGATCAGAAAATAAATGAAATTCGAAATTGTTTGTTTTAACGAACTTAGCGAAAAATTCTTGAGGTTTTGGATAATGAGACAATACAACAA
>Ga0099850_1001817_pt1 | contig 10034 bp, 4 predicted proteins | sample CB_VirMetaG_5_FD_79182 | JGI IMG/M metagenome (GOLD analysis project Ga0099850, IMG submission 79182) | Freshwater to marine saline gradient viral communities from Chesapeake Bay - CB_1508_1D Viral MetaG | ecosystem: Environmental > Aquatic > Marine > Coastal | place: USA: Chesapeake Bay...
AGCCTCTTCATTAAGTGCTATGAGTATCGGAGCAAATATCTCTGGATCGTCTCAAAGTATTCATACCTACCAGGAGAAATAAGACATGGCGTTTGATGATAAACGTGAAAGAGTTGGGGAAGGTCCTGATACGGGTGTCCCATCTCAAAATCGTAAAAATATAAAAAAAGCTGTAACAGGCTCAAGGGATCCTTCTAGTGTTGGGAGGGGATCTGTTATGGCCCTATTTCGAGGTGAAACATATGCTGATAAGCAGAAAAGATTAGCTGCAAAGAAAGATCTCTCTGGCAGTAATATACAGCGTTCACAAGGAGATAATGCTGCTCAGTTAAATACTGGGACATAGGATGCATCTGGTGTAGGTGCTCTTTCTAATACACCTGAAGCTCCATCAAGAACTTCTGGCGCACAGAGTACTTCCTTAGAGACTTTATTGGATGATCGTCAATCTTCCCCTGGACAGCAGGGATCTCGTTTAGGAGGCTATACTAGCTCTGGTAACCGTTTAAGCACTCAAGGAACTGGAGGTGGGACTTTTTCAACCATAGGGCCTCAACGTGATACCACAGGACGTGACAGCGCTATTGCCCAGTTAGAAGCTATGGAACGTATTCGTGAGATTGGTAACAGAGGGGGCACCCCTTCGAACTATGATAATACACCTACTATGTCATCTTATGAGAGGGAGTTAGAGGATCGCAAGAAAAGGATGCGTCAAAGTGAAATTTTAGGGAATATTGACAGTGCTGTCCGTAGAAGGGCTATGTCAGCTAGAGCTGGTGAAGCTGCTAAAGCTAAGTACCTAGGTCTTCAACAAGAAGCTGAGATCTCTCAGGCTAAATTAGCTCAAGATGCTAGCCAATTCCGAACCAGCTCTGCTCAAGCTGAACGTGGTCTCGACATTAAAGAACGTACCTTAGCTACTAATCGGCAAGCTGCCCAAGTTCAGTTGGCTCAGGCTAATGAAGGGGAGGCCCGTAGACGTGCAGAAGTAGATAGAAAGTTTTCCCTTGATGTGGCTAAATATGGGCTAGATGAAGCAAAGATGAGGGAGTCTGAAAGATCTAACAGGCTTGGTGAGCAATTAGATCTTGTTAAAGAGAATAGACAACAGTTTGAAACTCAATTAGAACAACAACGCGCTACCACTGGTAAAGTGGCTGAGATCGGTAAGTTCTTGAAAGGAAGGAAGGAAGGCGGCTATACTGATGCAGAAGCTATTATGGGGATCAGTAGGCTTGGTGACAACCCCTTAGACTTCTTCTCCCCTGAAGAATATGAAGTTGGAAGTCAAGAACGTCAGCTCTTATTACAACTTGAAGCTGACATGTTAGAACGAAAGAAGAGACAACTTGGACAATAAATAATGGTAAAAGATTACGATCCCCTTAATCAATCTCAGTCTTTCTCGGAGATTGACAAACGCCTAGGTGAGATACGTGCCGAACAGAAGAGTGTAGAAGATACCAGGAACAAAGAAGCTCAGGTCTCAAGTGTTCGTAGTAGGCTTGGTCGTGGAGCTGTTTCAGGTCTCACTCAAGCTGTAGCTGGAATTCCTCAGGGCCTTGCTGTCTTGCAAGGGGCTATTGATGACGCTCCCCTACAAGAACGTGGTCTGTATAAAGCAGGTGAGAGTCTACAGAAATATGTAGATGAAGACGTTCTTAAACTCACGCCAGAAGAACAAAATACGTTTGTTACCCAAGTAGGTAAAGGCCTAGGGCAGGTAGCAGGCTTAGCTGTTCCTGGAGGTTTGTTAGGTAAAGCAGGTTCTACTGGAAAAGCTCTAGCTTATGGTACTGGTACTATAGCTGGTTCCGGTATGGCTGCACATGAAGGTGTGCAGGACTACATCTCTACACGTAATCAACAAGGAAAAGAGATAGATCCTCAAGAACTTGGAGATACAGCTTTCTATAATAGTCTCCGTGGTTTAACGGAGATGATCCCTGTTACGAAATTCCTCAAAACAGGGAAAGGTCTTTCGGGGAGTATTGTTACCTCTACAGAGAAGGGTGGGTTACGCTCAATACAACGTGGAACCCAGAAGACAGCCAAGGCTAAGTTGGCACAGGTAGCTGGTGAAGCTGCTAAAGGTCTCACATACGAAGGAGCTCAGGAAGCTTTTGATCAGTTAGCGCTAAATGCAATTGCTAAAGGACTTGTCAAATATGACCCCGATAGAAACCTCTTTACAGATCTCAAAGAATCCGCAGAAGTTGGTGGAACAGTTGGTGCGATCTTCAATTCTGCTATGGGTGCATTGGGCTTACGTGCCCGTGGCCGCTATGAGCAAGCTGTACAAAACCAAGTAGATGCTGGTGTAGCTCAAGCACGTGATGAGACTATGGAGAAGGCTGTAAATCCTGATACAGAACAGGAGTACACCAACTCACAGATTAAGAACGTAGCTAGACGTATCTCTACATTCCAGAAGCTGAAGGATGAAGCTGCTTCTCGTCGTAGCCCTATGAAGCTTGATGCCTTTGGTACAGGCCCCTCTCCTGAGGAAACCTATGGAGGTGATAAAGGGTATTCTAATATCTTGGAGAAGTATGATTCTAGGATTGATGAACTTACATCCGCTATTGAAGAGAAATTCTTAGCAGTTGGTGAAGATGGGAAGCCTGTCAATAAAGACCCTATAGCGATACAAGAAGCTAAAGCTCTGATTAAATCAATTAAGGGTGAGGAGCATCTCAAAGGATTCGAACCTGCACCTAAGAAGGTGGAAGAGGTTAAGTCTGTAGTTGAGAATGGTGGTCAGCTGAGTTTATTCAATAAAGATGATACCCCCTCTAAGAACTTTGTTAACTGGGCCAAGGATAACGGCATCCATCTTGCCTCTATTGAAGGTATGCGTAATGCCCCGAAAGGCTCTACAGCTAATGATATCTTTAATGAGATAGAGATAGCATATCTCGAAGGGTCTAGTTGGTCTGAAGCTGAAATCCCTCCTGACTATAGATCTGCATCTCAGGACCCTAAAGTCTTAGAGATGATCAATGAGCTTGATAGGAAAGAGACTGAAGCAAAGACTGCTCTGGAAGAGGAAGGGTACCCTGTCGAGGAAGATGGGGAGGTTATCACCTCAGAAGGTTTAGTGGAATTCCCACAGCAAGATGAACTAGAACTAGAGGGATTGAATGAAGAAGCAGAAACAGAAACAATCATACCACAGGCTAGTGATGCACCAGTTGATATCGTACCATCGCAACAGCAAGAAGCAGAGGTATCAACCGATGAAGCTCAGGACACATTAACAACACCTCCCCCTGTACAAGCCCCTAGTACAACCCAGAGGGCTAAGAAGGCCGTAGCTACTAAGAAGGCTAAGAAGGCAGTTGTTGCTCCTGTGGTTGAGGAAGAAGCTATACCTGAAGAAGCTCCTGCAGTTGAGGAAGTCCCTCAGGTTCAAGATGTCCGTAAGAAGGATGGTAAGCCTTTCGCAGGTAAAGGCCCTGCCAAAGCTGCAGCTAATAGGGCTGAGAAGTCCACAGGCGTTGTCCACGAAGCTGTAGCCATTAAGCAAGGCAACAAGGTGGTTGGATGGGTTGCTCGTCCTACAGGGGATAAGAAGGCCTCTCAGGAAACTACACAGCCTGTTAAGAATACACCACCACCTACTCAATCCCAAGAAGTTCCTATAGAAGATCCCATCCACCCATTATCCGTGGGAGAGGGAGGGGCTATTACGCCTCAAAATCTAGCCACTCTAGAGCAGCGTTGGGTACGGATGCTTAGTGCATCTGGGGATCAACCTAAGGTACTCTCCCTCACCAGAGACCTACAATCATTCCTCTCTAACGAAGGGGACTTCAATACCCCTGAGGGAAGGGGCCTCTATGCTAGACTAGTTGATAATCTTACTAATGGTGAGATTGATCCATTCGAAACTTCCCCTGATAAAGCTGTAAGAGCAGCTAAGGCTGATATTGAAGATGCAGATAGAGGCGGCTATACAGCCCCTCAAGAGCATCCTGTAGATGTTGAAGAACTCCGCACTGATGAACTGGCTCAGGTGATTGTCGAAGAATCCCCTACAGTCGAGGAGGTTGTTGCTGAGCTTGAACCATCCTCTCGTATAGTTGAGATTGAAGATGAGCTTCAAGCGCTAGAAGAGAGGCTTATTGACTATGAGATGGAAGGTAAGAACCCTCAAGCCATAGAAGCTAAGGTTCGTAAACTTACGGCTGAAAGGGGGAAGCTTCAGTCTCAGGTTAATAAACAGAATGCTAAGCTGGAAGAAGATGAAGCTGTAAGGATAGCTAACGAGGAGGGGGGTATTGACGGGTCTGAAGACCTAGATATGTTCGACCCATCTATCTGGAGTGATGCTAAAGAAGCTGTATCTAATATGTTCTCTGTCTCTAAGGGTAATGATATCTATGCATATCATGATATCTCTGATGAGCAGATAGCGGGTAATAAGGCAGCTGTTGAGAGATTTGCTAGTAGATTGAAGATCCCTGCCTCCGAATTGAAGATTGTATACATCGAGAGGTTCGAGGACATTAAGGATAAGAAGCTCTTAAAGAACTTCAAGAAGAGATATAACCCTGGGATGAAGATAGGTGAAGGACTGCCTAACGCTATCATCACAAAAGATAATGAGAAGCCTGGACCTAGGACTATCTATATCTCTGGTAGGGCTAATAGAACTGTTAAAGAGATAGAGACCACCCTCCTTCATGAGATTGTTGGTCACTTTGGTATGTCAAAACTCTTTGGAGAGTCTTGGCAGAGCTTCTTATTTAAGTCAATTAGGAATACCCCGAAGCTCTTTCAGAAAGCCTATGATCTAGTAGTTGTTAGGCGGAAGTATTCACACCTATCTGCCAGAAATCCAATAGCTGATGATGCAAAGCGAATCACTGTCCTCCTGAATGGCCATCGTGTTGAGATGGACCAGCAAGTGGCTATGGATATCCTGGAAGAATACATCTCAATGGCTGCTGAGTCTATTGAGAGTGATAGGGTTGTTGATATCTATAAGGGCATTGGGGGCTTTGGTAAACGCCTAGTAGCATGGGTAAGACACATGCTTCGTTCCTTTGGTATCGGTACTGACCAGAGGGAATATAAGTTAACAGATGGGGATATCCTTAGCCTTCTCACAGAGGTTCATTCACTTACATTTAAAGACTCGATCTACGCCACTAATAATGTAAGAGACTTCCAAGTAAGTGTAGAGGGGCCTAATAACCTCGCCCTCATTACAGACACTCAGGGCACTTACTTCATAGATGATACAGGACTTGTAAGCTATATCAATGAGGGGGATGTTGATCGACTAAAGAAGGGCACTCCTTCTCAATTTGAAATAGTGGAGAGTATCTTACAGGCTCAATACTTTATTACTAAATCAATCTCTAGACTTAGCAACAAAAATGTTGTTAAGAAATCTGCTGTCTTAAATATCTTGAATCAGAAGGATATCACTAAGCTTGACAAGGGTGTAGTGGTACAGGTGTTGAACTCAGTAGAGGGAGACACTATTGCTAGATCAGACCTAGTGAGGGCTATAGATGCTACACTAGTACGCTTGAGTGTTCAAGAAACTGGTCATTATGCGGATTACGGTATCAATAATCTGGTAGGTAGGGGCACTACTGATGACATATTTGATCAATTTGAAATAGATGACCTCGTATCGGACAGGGCCGAGTACAGACGTACGTTATCTGGTGTTAAACGCGGGATAAAAGGTTTTGGAGCTTATTCAGCTGAACAACTTATTGCTAGCTATAGAAGGGAGCGTGATGCCGCTGAGAGTAGTGGGGCTGCGAGGCCTGTGTATTCTCGTGTTATAAAGGAAGGGATGGTAATCCCACCTATAGGTAGTGATCACCCTGAGGATATTTTACGGAGAAGTTTAGAGGCTAAACTCATACCTAATGAGAAATATACTAATAAGTGGCTTAGTCTTGTAGAAGCATCCTTAGAGCGGAATATCTCTTATATAGATGAGAGGCTTGCTGGAATATCTAAGATGCCTAAGTCTAGCTCTGTAATCCTAAATGCCCCTTTCGAAACCCCTAAGAATATGCATTTCCCTATGGCGGAGAACTACGCAGGCCACTATAGGCTCATGGACGTAGGTACTGATAGATATATCCTTGAGATACAATCTGACCTAGCTCAACGTGGTTCGAAACTATCTGTTGAAGAAATAGTAGGTTTCAAAAAGTATGTTGAAGATCTTACAAAGGCACGTAAGGGCCTGGTAAATGAGCTATACTTCCTGGAAGATAACCCTACCCTGATTACTTTAGACTCCTTGGAAGCGACTAATGAGTTATTCCGGTCTATAGTTAGTGCAAACAATATAAATCTCCCGGATTTCAACCTCTATGATAGAGACACCTCTCTTATGGTCAAGAGGTCTAGACTTCTCAGGAGGGGGGGCAGTATACGCCGTATGATTGATACTAGGTTATTGATGATCGAAGAAGAGGTGTCTACTGCTGTTGAAGACCCTCGATGGAATGATCAGCTCAAGCCCTATATCAATGAGAGATTGGTACGTGAAGCTGTCTATATGGCCAAGATTCAGGGCCAGGAAAACCTGTACCTCCCAACTGGAGATGTGGTAGCCAAGGTTGAAGGATGGAGGATGAGTGAGGATGCTTCTGAGTTCCTCACTTCCAATCTAGATGAAGCTGCCACCACAGAGTATAAAAGGGTGTCCAATTACCTGCAGAATAACCCTGGTAAGGTGCCTCCACTAAGTTTACGTCATGCAACTATATGGTTAAAGTATGAAACTGAATTCCCGAAGATGTATAAGAAGGAGTTCAATGTTGATATTAATGAGTTGCATACTGATGAATATGGACATGAGTGGTACTCTGTAAACTTAGCAGATGACTCCCATACTATTAAGTCTGAGGGGGCTGAGATGATTATCATGGCCTCACAACCTGTATATCAAAAGGATACTGTTAACCATAAGCAAGCGACTAGAGACAGTGCCAAGCTGAAGTCTAATTGGTGGCAGAAGTCTGGTGAAAGGGTTATGAGCTACCTACGGCAGAATGAAGTGGTGAATTACTTCTCTGCTATGGGTAAGATGCCTAATGAGACCTTGTATGATAATATCAACTTGGAAGCTAAGGGCCTAATCTCTAAATCTGACATTCAGATTAGACACTTGAAACGTGTCTTCAAAAAACACCAGGACCCTAAGGTCAAGGCCCAGATCCATAAGTTCTTCACTACACGCGGTGCTGACATCAATGATATCCCAGCTCTGAATAAGCTGGAACGTTCAATGATTGAGAAGGCTAAAACGAGTATCGAAGAGCTTGGTGAGGAGTTTGTGAAGCTTGGTATTCTCAAGAGGGATGTGTATGAGGCTAATAAAGGCGCCTACCTCCCTATCAGGTACTACCAGTACATCACAGCCTACCCGGGTGGTGGTAAGCGTCCTTCATTCATGAACTATTTGAAGAAGCAGAACAAGGATATCACTGAAGCTGATAAGGTGGCTATGGGGCGTATCCAGGACCCAGAGTTTGCAGTTATTGAAACTGTTGCTACTATGTCTCGGGATATAGCTCTGTTGAAGATGTTTAAAAACATCAGAGGTATGTCAAAAGAGCATGGACTCTTCTGGACACTTGAGGATGAGGTGTATGCTACTCTGAGAGGGCGTAAGGTTCCATTAGCAACTATTGATGAGCGTATCACCCACTATGAGCAGCTGATCTCTGATGGAGTTGGAGGTATCTTCAACTACACTGAAAAGGATATCAACCAGCTCAAAGCATTCCTTGATGAAGCTGTTAGGGCTAAGTCTGAGGGTGAGGCTGACTTTAAGAACTCAGTTAAGAGAGTTATGGAGTCACAGGGCTTAGAGTATAATGAGGAATCTTACAAAGACTTCCTATATCAGAACTATGTCAAGATGCCTAATGACTATGTCTATGGAGCTCTGAGGAACCGTTGGATCCGTAAAGAGATCTATCAAGATATCACAGATGCCTATGAGCACAATCAGGTGGATAAGAGTAGCACCTTCTCTAGGTGGTTTGCTCCAGGCGGACATATTGAAACAGGTCATCAGTATTGGAAGATGATGAAGGTACCATTCAACATCCCCTCTTGGTTCCGTAATAGTTTTGGTAATGCCATCCTTCTAGACATCTCATCTAATACCAATAGTGCTAAGCTAGGTAAGATGGTTATAGATACATTTATGCTCGCTATTAAAGGGGATCCGTACCTTTATAAGACGAGTGAACTGAAGGGCACTGCAAAGGACCCCTACAGGTTTAATAGAATCGCTATTGAGAAAGGACTCTTTGGTACCACGTTCTCTACACAGGAACTTTATCTGACACAGCAGACCACAATTGATGAGGCTAAGCGTAGACTTGCTAGGGCTGCTATGAAAGATAAGAAGATGGGTTTCTTGAAGGGATCCTTCCAGAGCTCTATGTGGTGGTCACAGGAGAGGTTCTATGAGATGTCAGAGATGGCTAATCAAATGTATGGAGGTCTGGAAGGTATCTTTAAGACTGTCGCTCTGCAGGACTATATAGAGACTTGGGAGTCCCAGAATGGGATGAGCATTGATCAGGCTGGTCCAGAGATGAAGCAGAAGGTCATTGATGAAGCGGCTCTCCATGCTAATGAAGCTATCTTCGATTACTCAAAGATTCCCAACTTCTTACGTATGATGCGGAGGTACCCATTAGGTGCCCCCTTCTTAACATTTACATACAAATCTCTTGGTGCTATTACTAGAGGCTTCGCCTATCATCCACAGAAGTTTATTAAATATGCAGCCCTGCCATACATCATGGCTCAAGCATTCTTAATGAATAATGATCTTGATGATGAGGACCTTGAGGAGATCAAGCGTAAGTTCCCATTGTGGATGAAGGATAAGATGTCTGTCTATATCCTCCCTTGGAAAGACGCTAATGGTAATTGGCAGGCTATGGACTTCGGTTATATGTTCCCTTGGGAGATATGGCAGAACTATGGACTATATGTTAAGAACCACTTTGACTCTACGAGTCCTGGGATGTCTTCGTTGGAGATGGCAGGAGCTGCTGTAAAACAGCTTGGGTTTGCAACAGGCCCTCTTCCCAATACATTGACAGCATTCTTCACTAATAAGGATGACTTCACTGGGAGAGAGATTATTACTACGGGGGCTCCAGAGTCTCAACAGCTGAATGAGCTGATGGGTTTCTTAATAAATATGTGGGCGCCAACATTCGTATCTCAGAATGGTTTCTTAGGTATGATGATGGATGAGTTTGGTATTGAGAAGACTCCATTCAATTCCGGGAGACAGGTAGACAAGTACGGGAATGATAGACGTACTATGGGGCAGGCTGGAGCTAGATTGTTCGGCTTGAATACATACTCTGTAGACCCTGAAGTATCTAATAGGCAGAATATTAAAGCTTTCGAATCACAAATGCAGAAGTTGAAGAAGGCTAGAACTGCCACTATGAGAGATAGGAACCTTGGTAGTGATACTAGGGCTAGACTATTGAAGGAACACAATGAGAAAATTAAACGTTTAAACTCTAAAAAATCTGATTACTTGGAAGGAAATTAACAGTGCCTGAGAAAATAGCAGCAGCATTAAGTCTTAAAAGCTCTGGCCTGTTTATGCTAGGGATGGTGGCTAGTAAAGACTGGATAGAAGGGAACTTCAGTGATCTGGTCAAACTAGCGATACTAGTGGCAGGTTTCGCTTTCACAATGCAAACCACGTTGAAAGAGCACACTGATGCCATTTCACGTATCTCCGTAACACAGGAGCATATCGTTGAGCAACAGGCTGATAATGTTAAAGCCACTAACAAGATTATCAATTCCTTAACGCTATTGGAATACCGCCTTAACCAAGTTGAAGGGGATTTAACAGAGGATGGTGTAGAGTTGAGAAACCATTATAAGGAAGGTCACAAATGAATGCTCCACAACATTACAAGTATTTCACTTATGAAGAGTTCCAGAGCCCTGATATTCCTGGAAGTGGGGTATTGATGGAACCTACATTCTTGATG
>Ga0099850_1001818_pt1 | contig 10032 bp, 11 predicted proteins | sample CB_VirMetaG_5_FD_79182 | JGI IMG/M metagenome (GOLD analysis project Ga0099850, IMG submission 79182) | Freshwater to marine saline gradient viral communities from Chesapeake Bay - CB_1508_1D Viral MetaG | ecosystem: Environmental > Aquatic > Marine > Coastal | place: USA: Chesapeake Bay...
CCGACGCTGTTGACGCAGGCTCGGCGTACCACGTTCTTCAGCGCCGCCTTGAAGTCGATCGGCTGCTGCGCCATCATCGAGTGTGCGTACAGAATCTCCAGCGTCTTGCCGAGCTTGCGCACCTGCTCGCGGCGGCGCATGCCCTGCGTGAAGTCGTCCAGCACGGCGCGCTGCTCCGCAGTCGGATCCATCACCGGTGCGGGCATGCCTGTCATCGGGTCGATCATCGGCGCGGGCGGGGGCCCGGCCATCGCCACGGCCTGCTGCGCCATCATCAGTGTTTGCGGGTTCTCATCCCACACTGCGAAATCGAGCGTGTCGCGGCGGCGCGCCACGATGCGCGGATTCTTGGCATACAGCGCAGCCGTCTTGCGCTTGATATGGCGGCCGATGATGTTGGCCGTGTAGTTGTTTGCCGGCCAGTCCTTGTCCGCGCCGCGCGCCGCGATGCGCATGTTGCGCCGCATCCGCTCGAACGCCTTCTTGTGGTGAAGCTCATCCTCCCGAACCTTTTCCAGGAGCGCCATGACGTGCTTCTGCGTGTCCTCGTCGATCGGCTGCGGCGTACCGGAAGGCGCGGCGTTGTCGTGCGCCGCTGGCGACATGTCTTCCTCGATTTCCATCAGAAGCCTCCAAATGCAGCACGTTCACGCTGCTCGGTGTGCCACCTGTCCTGCAGCTTGACCCAATTCAACGTCCCTTCGCGGGGAAGGTTTTTATTCCTATCACTCTTGGGCGCGTTTGACCACTGGTGTTGCATGCCGAGGCCGACGAGCGACAAGGTGTCGACAAAGTCGTCATGCGCGCCATTAGGAAAACTCATCATCTGGCTTATGGCGCGCTCGGTCCAGACGGCGTCGGACGGGAACAGCACCTTGCCCATTGCCACGCGGGCGGCGATCGACTGCGCACGCTGCGCCTTGTCTCCGATCGGAGTGACTTCGACCACGTTCATGTACCGCCCGGTTTCCAGCATCCGCTTGTTCAGGAACGGCCCGATGGACTTGGATATGTGGCCGCGTTCGGCCCACCACAGGAGCGGGCGCATGTTGCCCGTCGTCCCCATGTCGAGCATCGCCTCGACGACGACATCGGACGGTTTCTTGTCCCACCAGCAGTTCACCAGGTACAAATCGCCGTTCGGCGCGGCGCCGACGAGCAATAGCACCGTGAAGTCGTTGCGCTGCCCGGTCGCTACAGCATGGTCGGACGCGGCGTAGAATCGCAAATTGTCCGGCAGTTCGTAGGACTTGTAGAAGCGGATGTTTTCGCGGCGGAACAGGTCGCCGTCCAGCATGCTCGGCCGCTGCTGGTACAGCGCAGCGAAGCCGAGCGGATCCAGCGACTGCTGCTCGCGCAGGAACTCCTCGTCGAAGCGATCCGGGCCGTCCGGCCACAGCGCCTCGCCCGGCTGGCGGCCGAGCGGGTCTTCAGCCTCTGCCAGTGCCGGCAGGTTGATGATCTTGATTTTCTTCGCCAGCAGCGGATTGTAATTCGGGTTCTCCGGGTCAGTCAGCCGCCCGATCGGGTCGTCTGCGTGCCACCGTGTGAACGTCATTATGACAAGTTTATGCCCCATTCGCCGCGTCATCGCCACTTTCGTGAACCAGTTCCACGCCTGGTCGCGGACGGCCTGCGAGCTGGCCTCCTTGTCGTCCTTTATCAGGTCGTCCATGACGAGCAGGTGCGCGCCGCGGCCTGTCAGCGAGCCGCCACGGCCGACAAATGCGAGCATCCCGCCCTTGCGCGTGATGAGCCGGTCCGCGGCCTTGCCCTCGCGGGTAAGACGGTATTCGGGAAACACCTGGCGGAAAAGCGGGTTCTCGATGATGCGCCGCACGTCGCGGCCGATGTCCATTGCGAAGTCGTCATTGTAGGACGCGACGACCACGTTCTGCTCCGGGTGACGGCCAGAGTACCAGGCAGGCAGTCGCCGGCTCACCAGCTCCGTCTTGCCGTGGCGGGGCGGGACGGTCAGGATCAGGAACTTGATCCTCGCCGCTTCCACTTCCTCGATCGCCGCGGCGACAGCCTTGTGGACGCGCGCAGCGTGGTAGGCCGTTTTCGTGGCGTCGTCCGGGTGTTCTGGGTCCGGCGTGGTAAACCGCACGAAATCGAGAAAGCTGTCTTTTGCCTTCTCGGCCGCGCGCCGGCGCTCCAGCAGCGCGATATAGCGTTCGAGCTGCTCCGGTGTCGGGTTTTCCGGCAGCGTGTCGTTCGGCCTGCCGCCCATCACATTTCCACGACGACGCGACCGCGGTAGCCTCGCGTGCGATGGTAAATGATCGCCTTGACGGAACGCCCTGACACGTAGCCTTGCCGCGTGTGCCATGCGTCTGGCGGAATCGGAGCGCGGTGCGAATAGCACGCGACGCCTTGGATCTCCTTCTCGGAGTCGTGGTGAATGTGACCGGTGTGCCAGTGGCGCGTCGTGGACGCGGCCCAGGCTTCCGGCTGCAGCCGCGCCATGATGAGCGGGAGATCGGCCAGCTTTGCGCCATCGCCGTGCGTGGCGCCGAGCAGGTTGCAGCCGAAATGGTGAAACGAGAACGGCGACGGGTCGGTGTCGATCACGATGCCCGGCGTGTTACGATAGAACATGTGCGCCGCGATCCGCAGTCCAGCCGTGGACGAACGGTCGTGGTTGCCTTCCTTGAGGACGAGCCGCACGTTCGTATGCTTGTTGCGGATTCGGTCGGTGATGTCCGTTATCAGCGTCGCCAGCGAGCGCAGGCATTTTTCGTATCGCGTGTCGACATCCATGATGTTGCCGCTGTCCGGCGTCAGGTTCTTCGCGGAGTCTGCGTGCAGCAGATCCCCGATGCCGAGCACTAGCGCATGCGCCGCTGGCGGCGCGCGGTTGATCGCCTCGAACATGGCGGCGCGAATCGTCTGGTTCGCGATCGTCAGATCCCAGTCCGACCCAAGTGTTTCCTTGCTCCAGGCGTACATGCCGAGGTGCCAGTCCGCGAGTGGGTACACGACCAGCGTATCGTCGTCGCCGTCTGGCGGTGTCGCCGGGGCTGCGGACGGCTTGAAATCCGCGAACGCTTCCTCGAATATCCGGGCCTGTTCTTCGGGGTCGATGTCTCCAGCGCGCGTCTTCACCCACTCGACGATCGTGCGGCCTTCACCGTCAACGAGCATCGACTTGCCCTTGATGATGTGGCCTGGCGGAACCTGGTGCTGCGCGCCACGCGCCTCGCGCTGTTCCACGGTCGTGCGGATCGTGTTGCCGTCCGCGTTCGTGACACTCTTGACTACGGCGATGCGGAAGCCCGGCAGAACTGGGTCCGTACCCATTAAGCCGCGCTCTGCAGCTATACGGAGCGACCTGTCCATGACGCGGCGGTTCAAGCCGATCGCCTGCGCCGCCTTGTTAGCCGAACCGTGTTCCCGGTACAGTCGAACCCGTTCCAGCAGTTGCTCGTCAGTCAGCGAGTGCCAGGCCATCCGATCACCGAAGGGTCGCCAGTATCTTGTCCATGAACGCGCCGACCGTACCGCCGCCAAGACCGGCAAGCACGACGCCCAGGGTGATGCCTTTTTTCGCACCCTTGCCTTGCTGCACCATGTCTCGAATCTCTCTGACAGTCTGGCTGGTTTCGGCCAACTGCGACTTCATAAAGTCGACCTCGGTGCGCAGTCCGATGACTATGTCGCGCGTATTGTCGGCCATCAGAACGTCTCCGGTTTGGGTCTCATGTCACGGCCCGTCGTGAACACGTTTTCGGAGATCGCCAGCGCGTCAAGATTGGCATCACTGACCGCGATCTTGTGATACGATTTGCCTCCGAATGCGGGGATGGGCGTTTCGCAGCCCTTCGCGAGATTGATGATGAGAACGACGCGCGGCTCATCGCTGCGGAACACGAACAGGAACTGCTCGTCCGGGTTCTCGTTCCACGTCCACAGCCACGCATCCGCCTCAATGCGGTTCTGCTTGGTAAACCGGTCCAGGGTCCGCACGAACCGTTGCACATCGGCACGGCCATCCGCGCAGGCAAGCTGCGCCGGGTGCGCAGGCGGTGGAACCAGGCTCGCCAGCATGAAGAACAGTGCTGCGCCGAGTAGCACGAGCGGAAGCCACTCAAACCTGTTCGGTCTCATCGTTTGCGCCACTTGTCGAAGGCATATTTCGCAGTGTGGCCGCCTAGGTAGAGCGACATGTAGACACCGCCGAACTGCATCAGCGTGTCGAGCGCAAACGGCTCCATTCCGGGCCGGAACAGCCGGATCAGCGGCACGACGACGAGACCGTAGCAGAACAGCGACAGCACCAGCCACATGCCTGCAGGTCGCCACGCCCAGGTCCACAGCGGCCCTTTCTCCATCTCGGCCATCTGCAGGTCGTGCGCCATGCGCTGCTGCTCGGTGAACTGCGTGATGATGTCGGCCGCTTCCGCTTCGGCCTGCTTCACCGCCTCCTCGATCTGCTTGGGCGGCAGGCTTTCCAGCGACTTCGGGTCGGCGTCGGCGCGGCGCGCGATCGCGCCGATCACGGCGTCAGCCAGGTCGGCGCCCGCCTTGCCGACGCGGCGCTCCAGGATACCCTTGATGACTGGTGCGCCGACCTTGGCCGCGACGCCGATCAGGATGGATGGCAACAGGCTCATTTCTTGTCTCCTTTGAACAGCGCGAAAATGGCGTCGATCAGATCGTCGATCCATGTGCGCGGCGGATAACCGGACGCGGCGATCGGCTGCGCAGCGGCGTCGATCCCCTCGACATCGGCAGGCGGCTCGTCCGTCGCCTCGTCGTTCAAATACGGAACGCCGCCAGCCTTCTGGATGGCCGACAGATACTTCAGATAGTAGCTGGCGAGCAGTTCCCACTTGTCGGTGATATTCACCGTGCGGCGCGCGCCGCGCAGATCATCCTTGCCGTTCGTCGGCAGGTAGTGCGCGATTCCCTCGCCTTCCGAGCCGTTCCAGCGACCGTCGAGAAGACCCTCGATCAGCACCCGCGCCGACAATTCCGGGTCGAGCACCCGATCCGGGTCTTTCACCAGGTCAATGCCGATCTTTTTGCCGGTGTGGCGGTAGTTCGATTCCCACGTCAACTGGACGTGGCCCCGACCGTAGAAAACATGGCCGTAGGCACCGGGTTTGCCGTATTTCCGACGCGCCACGATGCGGCGCGCGGAAGCGTCCGATCGGGCGAATCCTTCGCGCACCGGGACCATTTTTCTGCCGGTTTCGTGATGGGCCGTGGCGAGGGCGTAGGCCAGCGTCTTGTCGCGGTCGTCGCCATAGTCCTCAAAGGCGTTCAGGATACCCTCGATGCCAGTCACCTGCTCTTGTGACAACGACCCGTTGAACAGGCTCTTTCGGATCTCGGCGTAGAAGGCCGCGCGCTTCATGGAATCACCTGCGTGATGCGCTTGAAGATGGTGTTCTGCACCCACGGCAACGACGCGGCCTCGGTGTGGCCGACGTTGCGCTTTTCGATCTTGTCGATGTCGTGGAAATCGAAACGGTTCTTGAAAGATTCGTGCAGGTCGGCCTTCTGCAGCCCGGCCCAGAACTCCTCGTAGTGCTTGATGTTGCCAAAGACCTCGGCGCCGAACTCACCGAGCGTCATGTCGATCCCGAAGCCGTATTCGACCGGGATGCCACGAGCGTACAGACGCTCGCACCCGCGCAGGAAATCGCGATCGCCGTTGCTGTGGCCGCCGCCAGCCACGCGACCGAGCACGCCGCGCTGGTGGTCCTTGATGATTGCGTCGAAAGCGATCTTTTCTCCCGCGCCGTCCGACGAGACGGCCCACACGTTGACGCCGACGCGCTTGCGGTAGTGGCTGCGGAACCGCGCCTCCATGTCGCGCGCCTATTTCGACCAGCGGTTCCAGCGCCAGAAGATCGACGAGCCAAGACCGGCGATCAGGACAATGTGGTGCTGCTCTGTCATTGCGGTACTCCCGCTGCGATCCGCAGCTTTTGCAGGGCGGCGTCGACGATCTTCTCGTATTCGGCGGGGTCGTCGGTTGCTGTCAGTGCATCTTCTGCTGCCTGTCGTATACCAGACGCCGTAGAAATCAACAACCGGTACGCATTTGCTTTCGCCACAATCTTTCCGGCGACTTCTGCCACTTGCGCGCCGCGCGCCGTTGCTTCAGCCACCAGCATCGACGTGTCATATGGCTGCGCCGTTCCCGCCATGAACGCGCGAGCGGCTTGCTCTTTCGTGCCCCATGACAGTCGCTCGGCTTCTGGCACGGACCCCGTCACCTGGTTCAGCACCAGGTCGATCCCGGCTGACAACCCGCTGACGGCGGCTGTTGCGTCGGCATAGCGGGGCGCGCGCACCGGCTCCGGTGGGATGAACGCACCGTTCTCGTCGGCAGTGTACCCGATGCCGACCTTGGCGCCGTGCTCGACTACAAGCCACCGAATGCCCGTTGGTGGTTCACCGGTCGGGGCGCCCAAACTGACCTGAAACACTTTGCTGTCATCACCGACCCAAACTGTTTTCATCAGTAGAACTCCGTGACCCGAATGACGCCTTGGTAGCCGTTGCCGCCCGAGTAATTAGTAGTGCTGGTACTCAGACCGCCTGTTCCACCTTCTCCATAAGCAGTACCCGGATTGCCGTTTTGTACGCTGTTTGTGGCCTTGTTGCCTCCGCCCATTCCCGGAGCGGCACCAGAAAACCCAAGGCTGTAGAAGGTTGTGCCAGTACCGCGAGCAGGCCCGCCATCCTGACCAGCGAACACAGCGTCACCAGTTCCACCAGTTCCACCGGCTCCGCCCTGACCACCCCAATTGCCACTCGAAGCGAGGACGCCGTTTCCACCAGAACCACCATTGGCGACACAGGCTGGATTGGTCCCGTCTCCGTCGAAGAACGTAGTGTTGCCGCCAGCAGAACCCGCGTTGTTTCCGGCTGTTGCTCCGGTCCCGCCTGCCCCAATCGTGTATTTGAAAGTCTGGCCCATGTCGGTGATGAACAGCACTGCCTTTTCGCCTCCACCTCCAGCGCCTCCGCAACCACCGGAGGAGGTCTGACCGTCAACGCCACCGCCGCCACCGCCACCGCCGATGCACTCGACGAAAAGCGCGCGGCAGTTGGATGAAGGCGTGAACGTCGCATTTGTGCCGGACGTCAGATATTGCGCGGCAGCAAGTTGTCGGTAGCCGCCCATCAGCGTGCTGACTTGCGCCGCGGTGAGTTCCTCGACTGCGCCGGCGCCAGCCGTGGCGCGTCCGAGGATGCGGCTCGTCGCCGCTGCCGTGATGGTCGACGAAGCCTGCGTGCCGGTGTGGTTTGCTCGCGCGAAGGCGTCGCCCGCAATGGATGTCGGGTCGTATGTCGCAGCGGCCATGTCGCCGCCGCCCGCCGCGTTCTGCCATGCCGGGAAACCGGAAGTCAGGCCGAGAACCTGCCCATTCGATCCCTTGGCGAGGTTCACCAGATCGCCAGACCCGTCGACATAGAGCACGTCACCGGACGCCAGCGTCAGTCCTGCCAGGTCAGCTACTGCGGCGGGTTTCGAGCCGACGTCGGACCACGCCAGCGTCGCCCATGACGGGGCCGTGCCGGTGGATTTCAGGAACTGCCCGCTCGTGCCGATGGCGAGATCGACGAGATCCGTGCCGTCCGAATAGATCAGGTCGCCCGCCGTTTGCGTGATGGCCGCGATGTCGGCCACGTTCGCCGGCACCGAGCCGACGTCGCTCCAGGTGATCGCCGCCCACGCGGGCGCCGACGCCCCGGCTTTCAGGAAATGGCCGCTGGTGCCGAGCGCCAGCGCGGTCGCCGCGCCGCTCGCGCCGTACAGCAAATCGCCATCCGTCAGCGTGATCGCGCTGAAGGACTCCACGATTGCCGGGACGTCAGTCAATTCGCTCCAGGATGGCGCACCGATCAGCGCGTCGATGTCGAAGATCTGCTCCCACTTGCCATCCGCCAGGTCCGTCGCGAACGCGCCGGAAGTGTGCGACTCGACGCACCGGTACAGCGCCACCGACGAGCCGCTCTGGTGGACGACCGTATTCAGCGCCACGTAAGCCGTGGCCGACGCCCATGTCGTGGGTGTCTGCAGCCCGACCAGGACGTCATTCGCGATTGCGTCGGCCGTGACAATCCCATTCTTCAGCGCGCCGTCCGAGCGGCGCACGTCCAGAATCGCGTTGACGATGTCTTCAGTCGCGGTCGCGACCTGCGCGAACTGGTTGTCGAGCTCGTCACCCGGCAACGGCGCAGTCGGCGCGGATGCCTGGTAGTCGGAGAAATCGTAGCCGGGCGAGAAAGGAGACGGGTTTGCCACTACGCAATCTCCATCAGGTACATGTTGCGATCAGGCAGGACGGTCGTCGCCCCAAGCCCGGCCACCGACGCGCGCAATTCCCACGTCCGTGCAGCCGCGCCGCCCGAATTGTCTGACAGGAAGCAGTAGAAGTAGCTGTTCACGACGCCCCCGGTCGCGCCGTAGACGTCGAGTTCACCGGCCGAAGACATGTAAGAGCCGCTCCGGTACAGGCGCAGCGTCAGCGCCTGGCCGTTTGATATCGTACTGCGGCCTCCGGTAATGAACTGGATGCAGCCGAACGCCAGCACCTTGGAGTTGGCGGTCGTGTTTGTGAAGGAGCGGGACGTCAACGAAGTCCAGGTGCTGACTCCGGTGTTACCACCCGGCGACGTAACAGTTGCGTCGGCTTTCAGCACTGCGGGAGACACGCCTGTCGCCGCGAGCGCCGCTATGGCCCCTGCCAGCTTCGAGGGTGAAATCGTGCTTTCGGTCGTGCTGGCGCCCGCATTCCACGTCGCGCCCGTCTGCGAAGGCGGGTTCACTTCCGCGCCAGTCTCGATGCCGTTCAGCTTCGTCTTGTCAGCCGCCGACATGAAACCGGATGCGCCGGTCGTCGCGGCGCTATGGCTGTGGGAGGCCGCGGCGGCTCCGATGCCCGCCGCGGTGATCGTGACAGCGCCCGTCGCGCCGTTCACGGACGAAACCGCGCCCGATGCGGCTGCCGCAGCGGCTGCCGCCATGTCGGCCACATCCTTCGGGCTGAATGTTCGTAGATCCGTCTCGGTTCCGGCTGTCTTTTCGCCTGCCGAGATCTGCGGAACGATGTTCGCGTATGCCGCCGCGATCGCAGCGTCGTCGAGCGTGTCCAGAACGAAGCTGAAAACCAGCTCCCACCGCGCAAGGTTCAGGTCGCCGGAGAAATCCACGCCCGACGTGTGCGCCACAAGGCACCGGTAGAGGCCCTGGGCGCCTGTCGTGACGATCGCCGTGTCGCCAACGGCGTATTCCGTGCCCGTCAACCACGTCGTCGGAACCTCGATGCCGATGAAAATGTCGCCGGCCAGGCTGTCGCGCGTCACGATACCGTTTTTCAGCGTCCCGTCCGAGCGCCGGATGTCCATGATCGCGGCCTGGTGGTTCGTCAGGACGGTCGCGATCGTGTCGAGTTCGTTGTCGACCTGGTCCCCAGGCAGCGGCGCGGTCGGCGCGGCGGCCTGGTAGTCCGAAAAGTCATACCCCGGAGTGTAGGTTGTCGGATTTGCCACGGCGCGCTCGGTAAATCTGTCGGAACGTGCGACAAACTACGTGCAACAGCGCAAAAAAGCAAGCCGCCCTTGCGGACGGTTTGGAGCTGGTCAGGGAGGAAGTGTGCCGCGGCGCCAGGAGAACCCAGGAAACCCGGCGCCGCGGTCTTGACCGGCCAGCGTGGAAGGGAGCGCTGACCGGTATCTTGTAGGGCAAGACGCCAATCTCGTCAATCGGCGTCTTGCGCGTTTTCCAACGGCGAGAACAACACTTCGCAGCCGTAGTTCACCAGCGCCTCGATGTCGAGAGCCGACAGAACCACCCCGCCGTGGTGCCGGTAGGCCGGAGCGTCCAGCCACCCAACGCCGATAATAACCGAATCATTGTCTTCGGTAATGTCGGCAAACTGGGGTGTGATGCCTCCCTTGGCCTGCGTCGGTGTTCGGATGATCTTCGACATGGGTTTTCCTTCTTTTCCGGTCTGATTGCGCCCCGGTGCCGCGGAATCAGCGCGGCACCGGGACTTCCTGCACGCA
>Ga0099850_1001826_pt1 | contig 10018 bp, 14 predicted proteins | sample CB_VirMetaG_5_FD_79182 | JGI IMG/M metagenome (GOLD analysis project Ga0099850, IMG submission 79182) | Freshwater to marine saline gradient viral communities from Chesapeake Bay - CB_1508_1D Viral MetaG | ecosystem: Environmental > Aquatic > Marine > Coastal | place: USA: Chesapeake Bay...
ATGCACACAGTTTTTATAATCGAAACTGAAAATGGAAATTTTGTTGAAAATTTCCACCAAAGTACTAATAAGTATGGTACAATCAATACTAAGGTTACATATACTAGTGACTGTAACTATGCAATGAGGTTCCATTTAATTGAAGAAGCTTCACGAGTGCAAGAACATTTACAGTCAATTGATATCAATTCAGATTTACTAGAGATGAAATCTTTATAAAAATATGCATCAAATTCATAGCTATTCAAAAATTTATCATATTGGTCATCCACTTGCTAAAGGATTGATTGGAATCCCGTTGCAAGTAGAAGAAAAAATTGATGGTTCTCAGTTCTCAATGATGAAACGAGAAGATGGAACTGTAGTTATTAAATCAAAGCAAGTCGAAATGGACCCATACAATCCGAATGGAATGTTTAGTCTAGCGGCTAAAACCGCTCTTGTATTAGACCTTCGCCCTGGTTGGGTTTATCGTGGAGAATATTTACAATCTCCAAAACATAATACTCTGCATTATATGAGAGTGCCAAAAAAGAATATTATTCTTTTTGATATTGAAAAGAGTCTATATAACTTCTTGTCTCCAGAAGAGCGAGAAGAAGAAGCTGATCGTCTGGGATTAGAATCTGTATCTACATTTGGTGTGAAGAAGCTTACTAAACCAGGCGATTTACTATCTCTATTAGAGAATAATTCTATTCTAGGTAATGAAAAAGTAGAAGGAGTAGTATTGAAACCTGTAGGTTATAAATTGTTTGGTTCTGATGGAAAAGTAGTAATGGGAAAATATGTACGAGAGGATTTCAAAGAAAGAAATAGTAAAAACTGGAAAACTACTGTTAATCCTGGTAAGAACATGATTATTGAAAATCTTGTTGAATTATTTACCACAGATGCATCCAAACAAAAAGCATTACAAAGATTGAAAGAGAATGACGAGTTAGAAAGTCATCCACGAGACATTCCAAAAATTATTAAAGAAATTAAAAAAGATCTAAGAGAAGAATGGGAAGAAGAAATTAAAGAAAGATTATACAAGTGGGCCATTGATAAAATTGAAAAAGGTGTATGCAAAAGTGTGCCTGAATGGTATAAAAAAACTTTAGTTGAATCAGCTTTTGCAGGAGACAACAATGAATAATCAAGTGATAATTATGAGAGGAATACAGGGTGCAGGAAAAAGTACTTATGTAAAAAATAATTTTCCAAATTCGTTGGTATGTTCTGCTGATGATTATTATCTAGATGATAAAGGAAATTATAAATGGGATAGTTCAAAAATTGAAGAAGCACATGAAAGTTGTAAATTCAAATTCATGTTAGCGCTAATTAACAAAGAACCATTAATAGTAGTAGACAATACTAATACAAGATTATTAGAATTTGAAACTTATATTAAAGAAGCTAAGTCATTTGGATATAATGTAAAAGTAATTAGGATTATGATTGATCCTATCGTGGGAGCAATGCGTAATGTCCATGGTGTACCATTAGAAATTGTACAGAAATTTCATTCTCGATTTGAACCCTATCCAACAGAACTAATTATTAAATAAAAATATGAAAAATACAAAAACTATTGATCCAGTTCTTCATGATGATTACAGAGGAGCATATATTCTAGAAAGAGTACATAATTATCTCTACATAGAATTTATTCTTGATACTACAGATGTAATCAACAAAGGAAAAAACGTAACTGAATTTGATATCAACATTAATAAGGGATTGTCAGAGGCAGAGATTCTTGTAAGTACAGAATTACAACATTTCCGTAATAGAATCAGGCACTTTGACACAGAGCTATACAGTGTGGTAGAATAAGATTATGGACGAGCCTGGACCGAAGATTACCCGAGCAATGGACAACTTGCTAAAGTTGGCTATATGCAATCCTAAAGTAGGAAACCATAGACTAGCAGCTGCAATCATATTGAAACATCAAATTATTGCATATGGTTTCAATTCTTATAAATCTTCTTACATACAAAGAAAGTTCGCATCCAATAAAGACAGAGTGTTCTTACATGCTGAAATTGCAGCAATCAAAAATGCTCTTAGATTTATTGATATTGATTCTTTGTCTAAATGCAAACTCTTAGTATGTAGAGCTTCAATGAAAGATAATAAATTACAATGGGCACTAGCTAAACCTTGTTCAGGATGCACAAGAGCTATTATCACTTTCGGAATCAAGAAAGTATATTACACTGTTGATAAAAGTTCTATAGAAACCGTGAGGTATTAAATGAAAAATGTCATCATGTTTGTTATTTCAGTTTTTTTCCAATGGTCAATTACTATCAGCGCTATTGTTTCAAGTTTATATTTTTTTGAATTGAATAGGATGATATTAACATATGTACTATCTAATGAATTTAATCATGTTACAATTAATGTATTCTCATTTCTAGTAACAGTGTTTACAATTTACGCAGTGTTTGAAATTTATAATATGATTTTTAAGGAGAAATAAAAAGATGATTGTATTTGGAATAATTCTAGTCTATTTAGTTTTTATGCATATCATCTGTTATGCCAGAAGCGGCAAATCATTATTCTATGTAGCTTCTAATTTTTTCAGAAAATTAGAAGCAGCACAACGAACTTTTATTACGTGTGTTCCTATTTGGTGGCAATATTATAAAAAAGAATATCAAAAAAAATTTAAAAAAGTTGCACAAGAACTAGTAATTGAATAATAAAAAAGAGCTACCATATGGTAGCTCTTTTTGTTTTAGATTGTTGTCTAAGTTAGAGTAAGTTCTTTACTTTGACCTTGCGGAAGTAACCTGAACCGTTAGCAGTTAAGGCACCTGCATTGTAGTATGGATTACCTTTCAGACCATAACGAGATTTGAAACCGATCTTTGGTTGGAAGGTATTTGGATCAACAGCAACTACCTTTTGTAGTGGAACGTATGGGCAGTAGAATAAGCCTGCGTCGTATACGTTTGTTCCTTTGTAACCTACAACTAACATATCATGTAAAGTTGAAGAATAGTAAGGATCAACGTAAACTTTATACTTACCGTTAAGAACACCAGCGTAGCTGTCAGTTGCTTCGTCTACGTTAAGATCAGTTGATAATGCTGGGGTGTAGTCAAGCTTACCAGCCATGGCTAATGCGGAAGCTACGTCAGCTGAAACAATAACCCAGTTACCACGACCTCTACGAGTATCACGAGCGATAAAGTTAGCGTCTCTTTCTAGTTGATACATGAGACCTTTGAATCTTTCAACAGACCAACGACCATCTGAATCTAGATCTAAGTCGAAAGTACCAGGAGTTGTAACACCGGCTTGAGCACCAGCTTTTGCCATTGTGTACACAGTGCGGATAATTTCACGATTGATTTCAGCCATGATTTCTGTGCTAAGAATGTTAGCAAGTTCTTTTTCAGCATCAAGGCCATGAACTGCTTTTAGATCTTGAGCCATTTCAATTGTATATTCTGACTTGAGAGCACGAGACTTAACATCTACGGCAATCTTTTCAATTGTGAAACCCATTTCAGCTGGAGTCAATGATTCAGCAGTTGCTGTTGCCATACCTGTACCAGTATTAAATCCGGTTGAACCTTCAAAAACATCAGTACCGTTATGAATACCTGCGCCTGAGAAATCAGTATCAGCTTCATTGTAAAGAGCTTCTGGTGAGCTAGTTAAGTCAGCATTATCAGCATAACGTGCCTTCATGTAGAAAATTAAACCAGTAGGCATGTTTAATGGTTGTACAGAGCAAATATCATAAGCCATGAGTTGTGGCATTGCTCTACGAACTAAGCTAATTAGAATTGGGTCGAAAGCACCACCAGTAGCAGCAGTACCTAAGTTACCAGCGTCAGCTACATTTGTTGGGAATGGAGCTTCTTGAAGAATTTGTTGTTGTTTAATCATTTCAACTTCTTGGTTTTCCAAGAGAGTTGCTACAACTGCTCTTTTGTGAGCATCTTTAATTGATGGTAGATCTGGATGATCTATAACATCTTTCCATTTATTAATAAGTGATTGTGACATTTTGTCTCCTTTTAAGGTGTAATTATTTTACAAATATATTTATAAAAAATTTTATTTTGACTATTATTCCCACTTAACTCCACGAGAAATTGTATCAACATATTTTCTCATGGTATTTGGTTTTTCATTATTTTCAGTTAATACAACACTGTCTTTTAAATTCTTATCTTGTTTGATAAGATTTTTATTTGAAAGAATATTTTCTTTCAAAATATTTAACTGATTTTTATAATCTTCTTCTGACTCAAAAATAACTACGTCAGATAATTTAGCAAACTTTTCTTTCTGAGTTTCAGTTAAATCTTTAGTGACACTTGATACGATTTCTTTTTTCAAATATTCTTTGTTCTCTTTAAGTAAAAGAGCATTTTGTTCTATTTGTTTATTGAGTTTATTTTCTGTAATCTTAACTTCTTTTTCTAATTTTCCTTTTAGATCTACAGTAGGAATATTAGTAACATTGTGAGTTGTATAAAATTGTTTTATATTGTTTAAAACTTCTTCTGCTAATTGAATTTTTACACCATTCTCAACTTCAAGTTTGTTGTTTTCTATCCATTGTTCGGCAAGGTAATTAAAATATGTATCTATATTGTTAATTACTGATTCCATCATGTCGTCATCTAAATCATCAGCTTCCATTTTTTTAATTTTTTCATCTTCCATTTCTTCATTGGCAGCCATTTCTTTATCAATGGATTGAGCAATACGAGAAGAAACAGTTGAATCGTTTGCTATAGCGTTAAACAAACCACCAAGCAATTTTACCAGTGGTTCGGCTAATTTGTTTCCATCTAAATCTGCTACTGTAGCTTTAAGAGTACGAACAAATTCTGAGATTTCTATATCAGCGGCTTTCATGATTCTACGCATATCAACATCTTTCGATAATTCTTCTACAGAATTATAAAATTGATCAACTACTGACTTAATTTCATCTTCTGAAGGAGCAGTATCAGGAGATTCCCCGGCAGGAACTTCATCTTCTTGCTCTGATATTTCTTCTTGCTGCATAATAGCTTTTGCTATTTTATGAGCTAGTGCTATTGTATCTTTATCTAAGGGAGGAGTATCTCCAGTAGATTTCATTGCTTGTGACATTCCAACTGCATAAGGTTGTTTTACAGCTTCTTCTAAAATTGTATGAACCTTTTCATTAACAGCAGTTTGAAATACTGACTTTAATTGTTTTGCAAATTCTGGCTCTAGTTCTGCGCCTTCAAACAATGTGTCGATTTTATTTAAGTTACCCATTAGATTCTCCTAAAAATTTATTTATATATTTTATAATCTTGACAAATAATCTTTGAATATTCTTATTTTTTCTTCATTTAAGTTTAAAGAAGAAGTATTTTTTATGTTTTTTTTATATCCTTCTAAAACAGGAACTAAAACTCCATCTACAAATAACCATTCCTTTTCTTCCATAACAGCATTCACAAATGCATCAGGAGCAGAAGGATCAGAAACAATATCAGCAGCTGTCATTAAGCGAAAATCATCTTGTACAGTATTAAACTCACCTTCCTGTTTAAGAGAACCAATACCTCTAGAAGAAACACCAAGAGATGCACCAGCTTCCATTAATGCTTTTACAATATTTCCATTTGGAGTATTAAGAATTTCAGCTTTTCCAACATAATTATTTCCTTCTTTTTTAAGAGAACGAATCATATGAGATACACGTTCTAAATTAATCACAGGAGTATCAGGATGGCCTAATTCTCCATATGCTCTATTATGTTGTATATATTCTTCATTGTAACGCTGGATTTCTTTATCCAATATTGTCATTGGATAAACTCTGCCGTTTTTATTCTTTATATCACCTTGGATAAAAACACCTTCAATAAAGTATTTTTTTTCTTTACCTGAATCAATTGATTCAGTAATAATTTGAACTTCTTGAGTAACTTCTTTTAATAGTTTCATTTATAGAACCCTGCTCTTTTGCCTCTATTAATAGAGATCTTACGTTTCTTTTTAATAGCTGATAATTTAGCTGCTCTTTTTCTAGATCCTCTTCTGCTAGAAATTTTCCTGCGTCTTCTTTCAGCAGGAGACATGCGAACTAATCTTTTACCAGATACCCTATATCCTTTTCTAGAAGATTTTAATTTTCTTCTTTGAAGTTTTCCTTTTCTTACTCTATCTGTTTTTACTAATCCAGCACCAGCTTTATAAGTTTTTTCTACAATCATATTAATTTAATATCCATTATGATGTTGCGTAAGGATTAGTTCTATCAAAATAATTCGGATCTTTTACTACTTGTATAGTAACGCTCCATCCTTTTTGTTCTGTAGCATTAATATATCCTTTTAATGCACCAGTAAATCCTGAAGCTGCTAATCCTGTTGCTCCAACATGAGCCCTATAATCTCTAATAAAATGTACAGATCCTGTGCCATTTAAACCCATAAAAGTTTCTGGAGTATCTGCTTCCCATTGCAATTGAATATCTGTAGTAGATGGCAATGTCCAATTAATTGAATCTATATAATATACATAGTAAGGAAGTGATTCTTTAGTATTAGAAAAGTCTGAAGGATCAACAAAAAATTCAGTAGCTCCAGTTGCTCCATGCACTCCATATATAGACACTGTAGCTCTGCTATCTGTTTCGCTAATTATTCTTCTTACTATTGACATTAAGTTATCTTCCTAAAATTTCTTCTTTTTTACTATTAATACGTTCAGAAATTTTCATTGCTAATATTTGATTAAATAAAGGTTCTATATTAGCTGGAGTTTTATTTAGTGAATGTGTTATAATTTTTTTATAGATATTTCTTTCTAATTTTTTCATATTTTAACCTCCTGCTGTAACACCTGCATTAGCTCCTGGAGTAGGAATTCCTGGTTCAGGAGATGGTGTTGCTGGTGTAATTTCTGCTTCTGGTTCTTCTGGGGTTTCAATAGGAGTTTCTTCTCCTGGAATAGAAGTTGGCATTGAAGTTCCAAAAACTCCTGGAATAGCTTCACCGTCTTCTCCTGATACAGGAGGTTCAATACCATTATCGATCATAATTTGTTCTATTTCAGAATCGGTTTGTTTCAGAAACTTCTTACGAATATATGTATTTGAATAAAAATCTTTACCCATAGAAGCAGCTGTTTGAGCAACTTCCATTCTACGAGTTTGTATTTCTGCTTCATTAAATTCAAGGAAATGATTATCTACTTTAAAATCATAAAACAATTTGGGTTTAATATCATTTTCCCATTCTTCTAATGTAACTATTTTTTTAAGAATTAATTGCTTGCCTAAAAGATCATCAAAAATATTAGTAAATCTAGTTCTTAATCTTTGAATAAACTTAGCAAATTTAATTTCTTCTCTAGAAATTTCTGTAGCTCTACCAGAACTTAATGTTGCACTTTCAGATTCTAATCTTCCAACAGGCACATTTAAGGACTTATACATCTTACGTTGGAAATACTTAACATCTGTTAATTCGCCTAAATTTTGACCAGCTGGGAGATTAGTAATTTCTGTACCTCTTCCACCTTCTCTTCTAGGCATCCAGAAATCTTCCAACATGGCCATTGTTTTTTTATCATCACGAACTTCGCCAGTTGTTGAATCATATGTAATTTTATTACGATACTTATTCATAATTGATTCAACATATTGTTCAGCTTTACCTTTTGGTAATTGGCCAACATCTACATAAAATATTCTACGTTCTGGTGCTCTTGCTAATCTGTATATAACAGTAGCATCTTCTAAAGAACGTAATTGGTTTAACGGTTTTATTGCTTTATGTAAAAACGAAAGAGTCATTGTTTGACCATTAGATTCATCTATAATTCCACTAGTAGCTTCAGCCACAGAATCTATAGGTAATCTTAATATATTTTGGGTAGATATATTAGGTTTATACACAAAATATTCTTCAATATCATCAATAATATCTACACCATTAGCGTTCTTCTTTGTTCTTACTTCTTTTATTTTCTTAATAGTTCTAGGATCTATATATGATATTTCCTGAATTCCTTGTTGAGGATCTGTTTTGTCAATGACTACTTGATAGTATAGTCTACCATCAATATACCAACGCTTGAATATTTCATAAGAATTATTATAAAAATTCAACATCGTTAGCATTTTATCAAATTCATTTCGTATTTTTTCTTTAATATTTGCAGAAAAATTTACATTTTCTAAATTTATATCTACTGGTGAAAACCCATCTCCAGTAGATATAGATTCATTTACTATTTCGTCAATAGCATTTTCTACTTCCGAATAAAGAGCAATTTCTCTGTATTTGTTAATAAGAGATATTTCATTATTAGCAATAAAATCTAAATTATAGTTATAGCTATAATGACCAAAACCAGCGCCGGTTTCAGACTTAATATTAATAAGTTGTGCTCCATCAGTATCTGATGGAGGCACAACTGCGTTTAGATTTTTATTTTTTTCTCTGGTTATACGGAACCCGAATAAATCAAATGGCATAATATTATTTATTTGTAATAATTAAGCACCAAGATCAGAAGTACCCACCGATTCCCACCAATTATAATTTAGAGTCACGGTGTATTCTTCGATTGCATCATTGCTTTCCCATGAAACATCAATAGGAGCTAAATCAGAAGGCCAAACACCTTCAAATTTATAACCTTTAACAGGAACTCCTACTTTAGAATATTGAGTAACAACAGCAGATGCATGATAAGTTGGATTGGTTCTTAGGTTTGAGTTGTGTTGATTAATAGAAGACATCCAAGATTCAAAAGCATTTCTTGTAACAAAGTCTTCGTCGTTAATAACAGTTATTGTCCATTCAGCAAATGTTTGATCACCTGCTACTTTTATTTTTCTTCCGAAATATGGAACTTCTATAACACCAAGAGTTTTTCCTGGCAACTGTGCAGCTTTACATGTAAAGTTTAATTTTGTTGTAGCTAATGCCCCACCAATACCACCTGGGAAGGTTAATATTACGTCGAATAAAGTTGGTCTAGCGCCTTCACCAATTAAAGCTGTTTTGAATGAATTTAGTTCAAATGGCATTTATTTTTCCTCTTTTAGTTTTTAAAAATTTTTAAGAGAGGGATATATATCCCTCTCTATTTTAAAATTGTCCAACTATCTCCGAGAACTCTACTCCAGTTCTTACGGCTACGAAATTAAGTTGAATAAAATTAATTGATCTAGCAGGTTTGATGTATATATCACCAACAAATCCATTACTGTCAATAACTTGTGGTGTATTATTTGTTTCGTCGCAGACAACTTTAAAATCATATATTCCTCTGCGACCTTTAACATCACGTAGATATGGTTCGACTAGACCAACAAATTGTGCTCTGGTAAAGGCATCATTTAATTCAAATAATGAAAACTTAGCAGCTGTTGCAATTGCTTTTTCTAGAGTAATGAACAATCTACGAACATTAATTCTGTCAAAAGCAGATGGCTTAGCTAAAGTTGTTTTATCACCAAAGAGAACTGTTCCTAATCCTGGTTGTGAAATAACAGGATTAATTCCTTTGAGATACATGTTGTCACGATTAGCTTTTGTTGGATTCCATGCAAGTTTAATTACATTCTTAATAATGCCACGATTATAACCAGCTGGAGAGAACCATGGATCATTTGTATAATCTGTTCTTGCACAAAGACCAGCAATATCACCATTTAAAGGAACCCAACGGAAAACATCATTATACTTGTCGTATTGATATTTCCAGTTACCGTCCATTACAGCATAAGATGAATTTGGATTAATTGTGGATGTTATATAGGTAATAAGATCTGCTTCTTCTTGTCCAGCATTGTTAACAACATCTGCTTTTAATGGAGAGAATAAAACAATACAATCTTTTCTAGATTCAGCAACATTATCAATTAAATCTGTAATTGTTGCATTTTCAGCAGAACCTGCAATAATTAAATTAACATCTTCATCTTCAGATTTATATAAATCATAACCAGCAATTTCATTAACAGAAGTGAGAATATTATCGTCTTTACCATTCA
>Ga0099850_1001828_pt1 | contig 10016 bp, 13 predicted proteins | sample CB_VirMetaG_5_FD_79182 | JGI IMG/M metagenome (GOLD analysis project Ga0099850, IMG submission 79182) | Freshwater to marine saline gradient viral communities from Chesapeake Bay - CB_1508_1D Viral MetaG | ecosystem: Environmental > Aquatic > Marine > Coastal | place: USA: Chesapeake Bay...
AGCATTAAAGCCGTGATTGTCAAGTATAAATTGGCGGTATTTTTTAGAGCGTGCCCATTTTCCAGCAGCAGCGTGCCATAGACAAAATCGCTGGCTAAAAATTGTGGAATCAATGCCCGTGTTATCCATCTTGTCAACATCAAAAGCGAGATTGTACGCTGTTAGGGCGGGATTGTATTTACCGCGTGCTCTTTCTAGCCAGCGATTCACTGCCGTTACGCTGGCAATCATACGCGAACCTTCCGCAACCATATTTTCATAAGTAGCGTAGCGTCGATCTGCTCCGCTACGCGACCAAATAGTGTCGGGTGAGGCGCTAGAATCAAAAAAGAGCGGGTGTTTTTCATAATCGGTAAAAACGCCATCTATTAGAACCGCGCATTGATTATGGATACGTCCTTTTCTATCGCAAATAACAGCGGCAAAATCAGCGACAAGATTATCTTGCGTAGTTTCTGTATCTATGATAAGGAAGAATTGTTTTTTAGCCATTTGAGTGCCTCAATTAAGTGAGTGCCTAGTATGCTCGAATTGGCTAGACTAGGCAAGTAAAAAAGTGAAAATAAATAAAATAATATGCTTGACATGCGCCTGGACGTTGTGGTAAAATCGGCGCCCCCAAATGAGAATCATTCTCATTTGGGTTTTGCTATGTATGCCGTTAGTGTCCTTGTTTTGAGGGGTGAAAGTGCCCGATTGCATTTGGCAATGCGTCTACCATTTTTCGCAGATATGTTTCATTATCTTCGTATATGTGAATTTCTTGTATGCTCTGGAATTGTCGCAAGTTTAGCAATTTGCGAATGCCAACAATTTTAAGCTCCGCACCTCCTCGCGTATCAGTCCGGTCGCGGCGAGCGAATTTTGCATTCGGTTGACCTAGTTTAGAGGATACAAATTCTTGCGTTTGCTCGCACCATATACGCGCCGTTGCAATAACAGTGTATATGCTAGGAATTGCCAACATGCGTTGGTATTCGGACGCCAGCGGTAGCAGAGAGTCTCGATACGTGTATTTTTCGTTAGCTATCCAATAATCCAAGTCAATGCGATTCTCGCCTTCAATTGTGCGATACCGATGGCTTGAATCTACAATGCACCCGTCCATATCCCAAACATTTAATCTTGTGAGCATGTTTTAACCTTTTTTGCAAGTGAGCGCCAAGTATGGGGGCTTGCGCCCCCATTGTCAACCTTTTTTTACGCTTCGCTTCCCATATTTTCGAGAGCTTGTGCCAGCTTTTCTAGGTCAGCTTTCGTCGCTTTGACAAGAGAGCCAACGCCGACGCCAAGTGAGGCTTCAATTGCGGCAACAATTTCTCCCTTGCGCGTGACAGGCTCCCCCGTTTTTGTTACGCTGGTAGGCTTGGGTTCATAGTCTAAACCTAGGCTTTTGATCTTGGCAATAACAGAACGAGGCTTAAGGCTATTTTCTTCCGCGAATGCTACAGCTTGCGCGTAGGTCCATTCAGCTTGAGATTCCAATTGTGCAACCAAGGTTGCGGTATAAACGCTAGACATTTTTTTGATCCTCCTACAGACCGGTTTGTTTGAGGTATTATAATGCCGGAATATGCGCCTAAATGCAAATGTTAGATGAAATTTTTTCATCGTTTAAACCTTAGTATTAGAGGCTAAATTAATCGAAAAAAACTGCTTGACAAGTAATGGATTGTTATGGTAAAATCGGCGCCTCCGCCCCTTAACACGTCTGTTGGCTTGTTAGTCGCCCCTTAACCTGGTCGTTATATTCATCGGGAAAACCTTCAAATAAATCTGCATTAATCGAAAAAAACTGCTTGACAAGTAATGGATTGTTATGGTAAAATCGGCGCCTTTTGGTTATAATAGGGAATTTAATATAACTAAATAGTTGTTGACAGGCCAGGCGTATTCGTGTAAAATCACCCATGAGGGGTGCGGGTCGCTGAAATCGGCGCAGTTGGCATGCAAGAAGCATGCCAGTTCTGTTATCTCATACAAAGGTTAAGTATTAGAAGATTATTTTCTCTGGTAATATTAATTAGTTCCATCTCCTGAAATTCTTCTAACATATGATCAAATTTATTCCAAATTTGCTCCTCTAAGTTTAGAAGAATTTCCTTGTCAGAGTCAAGATGTAAAGTTATCTCGACTTTTGCGATTTTTTCTAGTTCAGTTATATGCATGTTAAATTGCCTCCGGTGGTATTAAATCATTAGCTTCATAGCTTAGGGTGAATTCTTCGCCATCCCATTCAACCCAAAGGGAGGACAGTTTAAAGCCTCGACGCGCCGCCTCAACTATTAGTTGGCGTATAATATCGTCAACCTCATTGAGCGCATCCATGTCTGGTTGCTTGGGGAATTGTATAATCATAGTTTTATCCTAACAATATAGTTGAACCGATTAGCCAGCATAGGCCAATCAGAGTTATCGCAATTAGATCTTTATCTTTCATGGGATAACCTTAACATAATTGCTCAATGAGCAAAGTGAAAAAAATTCGCTTGACAAGCGAGTCCGACCTATGATAAAATCGGCGCCCTCACCTGGCACGCTTTTTGCATGGTGGGTGAGGTCCCTTGTCCTTTCGCAGTCGCGACCTGCCAGCTCTTAGGGAGTCAAGCTGATGTTTCTAGCTTAGTAGGCTTATCGAGGGCAATAATATTATTGCCCAAAATAAGCTGATCCACATGACCTCTTTGAGGAACCTTTTCGTGCATGGATCAAGCTTCATTGCTAGCCACCTGGTGAGCATAGGTTTCGTCGAATTCTGCGCCTGCAGCTTCCTTCACATCGGCCAACAATTGCTGGCCTTTGCCATAGGGCAGAATATGTTGTAGCTCACGAGCATGGTCAACCCAACGCTGAATGAAGTCAGCTTTGTTGATTTCCATGTCTTGGCCGAAAGTACCTTTAACTGTTATCGTGATCATTTCCTCGTTTCCTTTGCGTGTTTCCATGTTGTTTATATTATAGTAATGGTCGGGCATTGCAACAATTAATTGCAATTAATTTTTATGCAAGAGCCGTGCCAACTCTGAATGTCAAGGATTGTTTAGTTATAAGGGGCGGTTACAAGACTACCCTTTTGGCATATCTCTCTGACCCCCACGCATGTGTAACTTTTTTTAAAATCCAACTTCCCAGATAGGTGTTTATGTAACTTTTTTAAAATCCAACTTCCCAGATAGGTGTTTACGTGTGTAACTTTTTAAAATTCCCAGATCTGCCCTTCAGATCTGCCCAAAAATAAATCTTGACATTTTGCTCTCCCCACCCCATAATGGCAAAATGACTCAAGAAATTGTCCCAATTCAACCCGAACTGTTGGAGGTCGCTAATACCTATCTTCAAACGGGCTCCATTGTAGAAACTGCCAATGCACTTTCTATTCCTCCCGATCGCGTTGCCGGATACCTCGAAAAGAAAGAGATTCGGTCCTATATCGATCAAGTATTCCTAGACCAAGGCTACCGAAATAGATCACGCCTGGCCCAGCTACTCGATAAAGTCATAGACGCGAAAGTAGAGGAGGCCGAAGAGACAGAAATGTACTCCGATAAGGACCTAGCCGATCTAATTCATATGGCTCATAAGATGCGAATGGACGAATTGAAACTGCAACAGGCCCGCCCTGGCATTCAAATCAACCAACAAATCAATAATGAGAATCCATTCGGCCAAGGTAAGTATGGGGATTTAGTACAGAAGCTTTTAGAATGCCCGAACGAATAGAGAGATACTCGTTTATATTCGCTGCACTAGTTCAAATATTCGCCGTAGGGTGGTGGATTAGTGCCCTGAATGAGAACGTTACACGACAAGACAAGCTAACAACTCGCTTAGAGTCAGAGCTTCGAACAATCAACTCTAGGTTGATTCGTCTCGAAGTCTACATGGAAAAGAATGATAACATACAATAGATGGTGGCGTGTAGGACATAGAAAGTTCAAAACACGCGCTGATGCCGAGGAATTCCTATCGAAATCTCAAGAGCAGACGTTGCCCAAGACCGAATCGTCAGAGGAGGATTCCTCAAACTCCCAATTGAACCTTACTTGGGACTACTTGGAGTCAAACCCCTCCCCAGCCAAATAGCCATAATAAATGCACTTGACAGCGATAAATATCGCTTTGTTTGTGCGGCTATTAGCAGACGGCAAGGTAAGACGTACATAGCTAATATTGTGGGCCAGGTGGTTTCTTTAGCCCCTGGCTCTTCTGTGCTTATTATGTCGCCAAATTACTCGCTGTCTCAGATCTCTTTTGAGTTGCAGCGCTCTCTAATAAAGCACTTTGACCTGGAAGTTCGTAGAGACAACGCAAAAGACAAGGTTATAGAGCTAGAGAACGACTCTACCATACGTATGGGCTCAGTGAATCAGGTTGATTCTGTAGTGGGTCGCTCTTATGACTTCATTATTTTCGACGAGGCGGCTCTTTCCAGGGACGGAAAAGACGCCTTTAATGTCGCCCTACGGCCAACGCTTGATAAACCGGGCTCGAAGGCCCTATTTATCAGTACGCCGCGTGGGCGAAACAACTGGTTTAGTGAATTTTATCAGCGTGGATTCTCTGACGAGTTTCCTCAGTGGGTCTCAATACATGCGACTTACTTAGACAACCCCCGTATGAGCGAGGTTGACATAGAAGAGGCTCGTCGCTCAATGTCGAAGGCTGAGTTCGCCCAGGAATACATGGCAGACTTTACCATGTTCGAGGGGCAGGTTTGGAACTTTGACGCTGAAGAGTGCATTCAGGACCTGAGCGAGATGGACTTTAGCTCCATGGATATCGTAGCTGGGCTAGACGTTGGCTTTAGAGACCCGACGGCTTTCGTAGTCTACGCATACGATCACACGAATGGAATGTACTACGTGTTAGACGAGTACTACAGCGCTGAGAAGACCACTGCTAGGCACGCGGAGGCCATTCGGTCACTGATTGACCGCTATGGAATAGACTTTATCTTTATTGACTCGGCGGCGCAACAGACTAGATTCGACTTGGCTCAGGAATACGATATCTCGACCAATAACGCGAAGAAGTCGATAAATGACGGGATTGCGGCTGTGGGTGCTTTAGTGGATAATGATCGGCTGATAGTGGATCAGAAGTGTGTTCGGACTATTATGAGCTTAGAGCAGTACCAGTGGGACCCGAATCCGAGCCTACTAAACGAGAAACCGATACACAACGAATATTGTCACATGGCAGACGCATTACGATACGGAGTTTATAGCTATGAAACAAACGCGCATATGTTTTAGAGTGGGCGACCGAACGATTAAGTTGACGCCAGCAGAGGCCAGGCAACTACGTGCCGAGCTGAATGAGCTCTTTGCGGAGGCTTTCACTTTCACGCCTCATGTGCATTACGATACTGGTACTACACCTACCTGGTACACTACGACAGACAGCATTAAATATAAGTTTTATAGCCCTGAGGAAAAATAACTCTTGACTTTTTTCCTCTCACATAATATAGTTAGACAATGAGAAAATGGTCTCACGAAGAGGAAGCTTTTTAGCCCTAGAGGCCCAATGAGCAAAGGTTACTAAATATGTTAGAACTAACTAATACAGGGCTTTTAAATTCAGGAAATACAGAGACTTTCAAATGGCCGAACTTAAAAGGTACTTCGTAAAGTACATTCGGGATGCGTCCAAAGCTAGGTATCCCAAAGGCTCCGAGTGTCGTATTTGCGGAACTGATGAAGCCCTGGAGTTTCATCACTATAGCACTATTAGTGTACTAGCAAATACGTGGGTGCGAGCCCGAAAGCTATCTATAGATACGGCGGAAGACGCTGTGCAATATAGAGACGAGTTTATTGCCGAACATCAGTATGAACTCTATGAGGACGCTGTGACTCTTTGCAAGGAGCACCATGCAGGCCTACATAGAATTTATGGGAAAAATCCAAGACTTGGTACGGCTGCAAAGCAAGCCCGCTGGGTAGAGAAACAAAGAATCAATAATGGCCTGGTGGACTAGTAAAAAAGAAGAAAAGCTAAATCCTTCTCAAGAGGATATAGCCACTATATACGGTCTGGGCGAAATTGGCTCTCGTGAAATTCCGGCCAACTATACGGCTTATTATGAGTATCTAGAAGTAGTCAATCGCGGCGTAAATATGATCGTAGATGACGTATCGGAGATACCAATAACTGTAGGAGAGCCACTTAAAGGTGTGACGCCCGTAATTAAGGGCATTAGAAGAGTTTCTCTAGATAGACTACTTAATAAGGAGCCCAATCCTTTTCAGGACGTATCCTCCTTTAAGCGTAATATGGTCATAGACTATATTATAGATGGGAACATCTTTCTTTATTATGACGGGGCTTTTCTTTATCACCTTCCCGCTAATTTTGTTACTATTACTCCCTCTCCTAAGACGTTCGTAGAAAACTATAAGTTTCAAAGTACTGATATTTACAGTCCTAACGAGATTATTCATATCAAAGAGAATAGCTTTGATAGTATTTATAGAGGGACCTCTCGCCTAAGACCAGCTCGTAGAGCTATGCAGCTTTTAGGCCGAATGAGAGATTTTCAGGATAATTTTTTCACTAATGGGGCAGTTCCTGGGCTTGTTATTCGCTCTCCGAATACTCTTAGTGAGAAGGTAAAAGAGCGCATGATTCAGTCATGGGTTACTCGTTATAGACCAGATGCCGGCGGCCGAAGGCCGCTAATCCTAGACGGGGGCCTCGAAGTAGATGCTCTAACAGAGATAGACTTCAAAAAGATGGGCTTCGAAGAGTCGGCCTCCGAAACAGAGCGAACGATTCTCAAAGTACTCGGTATTCCGCCTATTCTACTAGACGGCGGAAACAATGCCAACATCAGGCCAAATCACCGCATCTATTATCTAGAAACAATTATTCCCATAATCAAGAAAATCAATACGGCCATAGAAAGATTCTTTGGCTATGAAATCACAGAAGATATAACTAATATTCCGGCCCTACAACCAGAACTAAGTGACCAAGGCAGTTATCTCCAGTCTTTAGTTAACTCTGGTATTATTACACCAAACGAGGCCAGAGAGACCATTGGCCTAGAGAAACTAGATGGTCATGATGATCTAAGAATACCAGTAAACATTGCTGGTTCGGCAGTCAACCCTTCTCAGGGTGGAAAGCCAAAAGAAGGAAACAAAGATGACTAGAAAAACAAAGGCTGTTGATCAACTTTCTGAGTATTTTGCTACTATAGGGGAAGTTCCTACTCGTAATGAATACATGCTAAGAAATGATGGCCCACTCTCTTTTCCAGCGATTCGCAGATCATGCGGGTCGTGGGTACGTATGATCGCCATATGTGACCGTACCTACCCCGATAGAATGGCCATTGCTAGAGGCTCCGAGGCTAAAGCAGCCCCACCAGCCCCAGAAATGCCCCCAAAGCCTGTAGATGTTCCTAAGAAGACAGAAGCCCAAGTGACTACTGCCTCCGAAGCTCTACAGAAGTTAAAGGAAGCCAATGAATAAGATGTTCCATATTGATTCGGTAATCAAAGGCTTCGAAGAGGATGATGAAGATCTGATTATTCGAGGAATGGCTAGTACTACCGATAAAGATAGAATGGGAGACATTATAGAATCAAGTGCTTGGAAGAAAGGTCTAGCAAACTTTCGCAAGAACCCAATTATTCTATATAACCACAACCATAACCGACCAATTGGTAAAGCCAAAGCCGTATCTATGACAGAACACGGGCTGGAGATTGAAGCTAAGATCTCTAAATCTGCCCCAGACGTTATAGCTCTTATTAAGGAAAAAATCTTACAGGCTTTTTCTGTAGGCTTTATGGTAAAAGACGCCGAGTATGACCGAGAATCGGACACGTTTTTAATTAAGCAGGCTGAGCTTTTAGAAGTCTCAGTCGTTTCAGTACCTGCCAATCAAGCAGCTACATTTTCAATTAAAAAAGAATTTAACACAGAAGAAGACTACCAAAAGTATGTCAAATCTTTTAGCGTTGACCTAGCATCCGGCCACCTGGCTGAGGATTCAGACGATGATACAGCTAGTAACACGCCGGAGGGCTCTATAGAAGAGCCACAAATGGAGAAACTAATGACACCCGAAGAAATTCAGGAAATGATGAAAGAAATGGCTCGTGAGCTTTCAAAAGCTAATGCTTTAGAAAGAGCCCAAGAAAAAGCAGCCGCTGAAGCAGCTAAAAAAGCAGCTGAAGAAGCTGCAGCAACTGAAGCAGCAAAAGACGCTCATATTGCAGCTGTTGTTAAGTCAGGCGCAGAAGAACTTGTAAAAGATTTAACTGCCCGTCTAGCAGAAAAAGAAGCTAAATTTGAAGAAATTATTGGCGAATTCAAAGGCGAACTAGAGCAGAAGTCTGAAGAAATTCAGAAAATGCGTGAAAGCCGTTACAACTTTACTGATCGTAAATCTACCAATGTAAATTGGGAAGAAGAGCTTTCAGACGAAGCTGTTGATGCACACATTCTGGGTGAAATGACCCGTAAAGGTCTTAATACTTCACTTGGTAAGCGTTGGGTTGAAAAAGCAACTAATGCAAACACTGGTGTTTCAGCACCTACAGCAACCGAAGAAAACTTCGAGACTATCGTATCAACACGAGTAGAGCGTGATATCGAACTAGAACTTGTTCTAGCTCCTCTTTTCCGTACTATTCAAATGAACGCAGCTAGCATGGTTATTCCTACAATGCCAGATGCTGGATACGCTGAGTTCTTGGCGACTGGTAGTACTGCAGGTACAGGCGCTAGTACCGCTTTCAAAGGTAACTTAGAAGCTCGTGATGCAGCCTCTCCAGGCGCTAATAGCGGTATTGCAATGGGTAACAAAGTGCTGACCGTTGAGAAGCTAGTTTCCAAGTCTTACATCGCTGATGAGACAGAAGAAGATGCGATTCTTCCGATTCTTCCTTTCATTCGTGAAAGCATCGTTCGTGCTCACGCACGTGCAGTTGAGCACTCAATTCTGTTGGGTGGGTCTGCTAATGACCTGATCTCTTCTGGCTATAATGGTCTTTTCAAGATCGCTGTAGATGATGGTGTTAACCTTGACCTTGGGTCTCCTGTAGGAACAGCTACAGCAGCTAGCTTGCTAAACCTTCGTCAAGCGATGGGTAAATATGGTCGTCGTCCTGGTGATGTAGTATATGTGGTATCTCTTGATGCTTACTACGATCTGCTAGATGACGCAGAATTCCAAAACATCAACGAAGTTGGTAGTGAGCGTGCTACTAAGGTTCGTGGTGAAATTGGTCAAATTTACGGATCTGCTGTAATCATCTGTGACGAGTTCCCAGCTAAAGTAAATGGTAACCCTTATGCGATTGCTGTTAATGCTCGTAACTTCGTAATGCCTATTCTAAGAGGTGCACGAGTTGAGCAAGATCGTGACGTTGAAAACCAACGTAGAGTTCTTGTCGCTACTCAACGTAGAGGCTTCGACCAGCTTTTCGCTACTGCTGGACAAGTTGTAGCTCATACTTGGTAGAAAATAAAACTATGGTGGGTCGAAAGGCCCACCAGGTTTTTACAAGGTGATTCAAATGGGATTAGATTTAATTACATTAGACGAATATAAGCTGATAGAAGGTATCGGCTCGTCTCAGTATGACGATAAATTTGATGCTATTATTACGTCAGTTAGTCAGCTTGTAAAAACTTATTGCGGAAACGACTTTGTAGACTATAGTGGCTCTCCAGGATATACTGAATATTTCGATATTCAGTGGGATACTCATGTTATTCAGCTAGAGAAGAGTCCAATTATTGCTATTAACTCAGTTTCAGAAAGAACAAGTCAATCTACTGCCTATGTGCAGATATATTCGGGAGGAGCAGGGTCTCCGGCTGAGTATAGCTGGTACTTCGATAATATAACAGATTCTATTTTTAGAACTACGGAATCTGGGGCTTATAAATGCTGGCCGCGTGGAGTAGGGGCTGTAGTGGTTAATTATACCTCAGGGTATGCTACTCTGCCAGAAGATTTGAAGCTAGCTGTTATAGATCTAGTTACTTATTAC
>Ga0099850_1001829_pt1 | contig 10013 bp, 12 predicted proteins | sample CB_VirMetaG_5_FD_79182 | JGI IMG/M metagenome (GOLD analysis project Ga0099850, IMG submission 79182) | Freshwater to marine saline gradient viral communities from Chesapeake Bay - CB_1508_1D Viral MetaG | ecosystem: Environmental > Aquatic > Marine > Coastal | place: USA: Chesapeake Bay...
AAAGTCTAAGAGCATGAGTAATCTCTTGGTTGGCAGCAAGAGACTCCTTATTCTCATTCATCCACTTGCTAATGTTCTCGGATACCTCTAGGAATCGCTGAAACTCGTCAGTGCCAACTATATCAAAGGTAGCATTGAAGGAAGCAGCTTGTTCAGTAAGACGATCAACAGTCTTGTTAAACTTTAGCTGCGTGCCCCAGGACTGGATGATGTCCTCAAATGCGTCAGCAGCGGTCACTAGATCGTCTGAGTAAATGCTCTCAATTAAAGAAGAGACTCGGGCGCGGTTAGCTTCCTCGAATCTCTTCTCATCACTGAACACTTCTCCTGACTCGACCACGATATTATCGAATACCAGCTTCTCACCAAAGTAATACTGGCCTTGGATAACCTGACCGCTCTCTGTAACGAATGTAGCGATTGAATCTACATCGTCCACGGAGAACAGTCTAACTCCTTCACGAATAGAATGTGATAAAGAGTCGGCAAGAAGATTTAGGTTTGATACTTTGCGGTTTCGCTGCTCGAAGAAGTCCATGGATATAGTTAGGGCTAGTTTCTATATAGCCTGCCAAATTGGCACATAACCCGTTAATTATCATATTTCTTTAAAATACGTAGCAAAGCTCTTGCTCTGGGGCTATCTGCACCCTCTTCTAGGATAATCTGGTTACGAAGTGACTGTAGTTCTTCGTTCTTCTTCTTAGGCTTGGCCGCTGGCTTAGGCTTGGGTCTGGCCTTCTCCACTCTAACGTCATTCTTAGCCTGATTATCAGCCACTTGCATGTCGTTCTGAGCTTGGTTATTGGATACAGCCATGTCGGTTTGGCCTTGAACCTGCGTCTGCTGCATCTGTCCAGCGGCCTGGGCCTGCTGCTGCTGCGCCATCATGTCGGCCTCACGCTGCATCTGCTCTTCCTGCTCCTTCTCAGCCTCTGCCATGAGCATCTCGATCTCCGTTTCCGTCATATCGTAGAACTCTTTATAGATGTAGGACTTAGGGAATAGACCAGTTGCCATAACATTGGTGATAACCTCTGCCTTCTGAGCATCCACAGCCATCTTACGCTTGATGAAGATGTCAGAACCATCAGGAAGAACAACTTCCATGCTGTTAATCTGGCTCTTGGGGTAGCCAATCATCTCCAAATGGCGTCTTGCAATGAGTGTAAAGCCTTGAGACACGCTTTGAATGACCCTTTGGATAACTCTAGCGAACTTTACGTCCAGTTGGTCGAGGTTTGCCTTGCGCTCGGCTGATTTATCGTATTCTACGATGTAATCCTTGGGAACTTTGAGGGTTGCTAGGAGCTTATCTCTGAAATACTTAACGTCATCGACCTCTCCAAGGTTCTCAGCGCCCTTTAAGGTGTCTACTTTGGTGCCTTGGTTACCTCTAATGGGGATGAAGAAGTCCTCATCGACCGCTAGAGGGTTGTGGCGGCTATCAACACGGTTCTGATTGGCGTATTTCTCCTTCTTGAAGCGCATTTTCATGGTTTCCATGAACTGTTCGGCCTTACCAGAGGGTAAATTACCCACATCGACGTAGAAAATGCGTCTTTCAGGTGCTCTAGAGAGGCGATAGACGATCATCGCGTCCTCCATTAGCTTAAGAGAGCGGTAAACTCGAATTGCACCGCTCATAATTGAACGTCCGTAGGGGTAATATTTGGGGTCAGACGTGTGAAGTCGGAAGTGAACTATCTGATTCTTGTCCAATTCGAGGTATTTGGAGTTGGAATTCATCCAATCTCCCTGATTTACCTGTCTTTCTGGTATTTCCTGTAGGAAAGTCTTTAGTTGACCGAACTTATCCTCGATTCTTAGGATGTAGTAGGGGTTCAGAACCTTGATCTTACGAACGCCTTGGTCCATAGCGTTGGCATTAGCTACAACTTCAATGAAGGAGTCACCATACTTACAGGTGCCACGGACGATGTCCCAGTAAACGTGGTCAAGCCTAATGCGCTTAAATAGGTTTTCAATCTCTTTAATGACCTCTTCTGAGTCTGACTTGACGACCCAACGCTTATTACGAAGGTCTTTTTGAGTAGATTCATCAGCATAGATGTCTAGAGCAGCCGTAATTTCAGGATACTCGTCCATCTTCTCGAACTCATCATACCTACGCTTACGGTTTAGCTCTGCCTCAGGCATAAAAGGCAGACCTCTACTGTAGCTCATCCCAGGCTGACCGAGATCGACTACAGGAGAGTTAGGATTTACAAGAAGGTCTCCTTCAACATTGCGCGGATCACCTTTGATAGCGTTCTTTCGCTTAACCTCAGTGCTAAAGAACTTTCCAAAGATCTTAGCCATGTAGCCTGTCGTGTATAGGTTCGACAGATCACCGTATCGGGTAGGGTTCCATGTGGTCATTCCAGGACCACTGTTCTCGTTCAGTCTCTCATCAGCCATGTGATGTCCTCATTACGTCCTTCTCCGAAGCTATACGACTTAAGAGGTGAGAGTGGTTTCTGTTCTCGGAACGTCTTATTCATAACGATCCCAGGATTCTCCTCTCTGTAACGTCTAGCTCCATAGATAGATAGTGCTAATGACATCACTAGGTCATCATTTTGACCTGTATCTGCTTGGAAACGACCATTATCGCTGATAATGAACGTATTCAACTCCATTACAGTGCGCTTGGAGTTTAATTTTACTTCAGATGTGCGTAGTGCTTCTTCCATCTCAATCAGCACTTGATCCCTGGTTTTAGTGGTTGTTTGGAACCCAGGCAGGCCCTTCTCATCGAACCACACGTTGTCATATTCTAATTGTTCCCACAGGTAGTCGATTAGATTGTTTCCAATCGTATTACGCTCAATAAGTATGGGAGCTACGTTATACCTGTTCCCTTGCTCAAATAAGATACGTGCAAACTCGTTTATGGGGGTGGTGTTGCTGTAAAACTCAGCTACCTGCTCACCCGTCTGGAGATCGACCACCTGGAATGCGGAGTAATCACGCTCACGACCTAGAGCTACGTCAGCAGCAATGAAGTAAGAGGTAGTAGGATCAGGATCCTTCCAGACATACATTCGGTTGTTGTAAAGCCTATAGAAGTCCTCAGACACGTTCTCTAGCAGTGAGTTAAGGATCTGTCCCTCGATGAAGGTATCACCTGTTCCTAGGAATTCACACTCATACTCTTGTAGCCATTTCTTGTGACTAAGGTTAGCGCGTGTAGTCTTCTCCCATTCATCAATATTCATGGGAGGGTCTCGCTGCTCCATCTCCTTGTATAGCCAATCAAACCCATCAACCCTGTTATACTCAGGGTGATCTTTCCAGTTGATTTGAATAGGGTTGAATGAGTTAGTCCCCTCTACAGCCCCTTCCCAGATCTGATGATACCAGTTGCCTATACCGTTCACAGTAGACAGCACGAAAGCACGACCACCAGTCGAGATGATAGGATATACAGCAGCCCAAATAGTATCAATATGCTCAATGAAAGCAGCCTCGTCAATAATGAGTAGTGATCCAGATAGACCACGGCCTGATTGTTTACCAGAAGGACGAGACTTAATGTGGCTATTGTTTTCTAGTTTAAGGTTGTGAGCGTTAATCTGAGTAGCCTTAGGTCGCATCCACTCAGGAGTCTCATCATACATGATCTTAATACGATCAAGAACCTCAGTAGATTCAGTATCACCCACAGATAGGATAACTATGGTTTGGTGTGAATTGAACAAGCACTTCCATACAGAATATGCAGCAGCGATAGTAGTGCATCCTGCTTGGCGAAACTTACGAAGTATGTTGAATCGCTCTGTCTCAAGAGCGTTAAGTATCACCTTCTGGAAAGGGTATAGCTTGAATGGCACCATACCACGTATAGGGTGGACGACCTTGATATACTTGCTAATGAAGTATATTGGATCTTTCTTGCACCTTAGATACTCTTCCTTGTAATCCATATCCTATTATACCGATGAAATGATCTACGCTTTTATCTGCACGCGCTCTAAGGAACTGACTGATACAGCACATAACCTCTCTACCTATCTATCAGACGCAGGAGTGAAGGTTAAGTTTCTGGTTAATCAGAAGTCTATCTTCGGAGGATACCAGAAGGCATTAGACTCCAGTGACGTGAAGGACGACGACATTGTAATCCTGTGTCACGACGATATCGAGATCATGTCCAGCAAGTGGGTCTTTAGAGACTGCCTCATGCAATGCCTAGCACACGATGCAGGATTCATTGGTGTGGCTGGGACTGCTAAACTTCTAGAGGATGCTGTTTGGTGGAATGGTCAGGCGTGGAGAGAGGGACATCACTCAGGCATTGTCTGGCATGGTCCTCATGCTCTAGAGTCTACTCCAACCTACTATGGACCATACAAGACAGTCGTGGTCATGGATGGCCTGTTCCTTGCAGCGTCAGGAAAGACACTAAGGAAGGTCGGTCTAGCAAAGCCCAGCTACCTAGAAGGCGAGTGGGATTACTACGATATCCACTATACCCTCACTGCCCACAAGCTAGGTCTAAAGAATAGAACAGTCCCTATAAATGTCCTACATAACTCCAGGGGCGAGTTAGCGGGAAGAGAGTCTTGGCACGTCAACAGAGCCAAGTTCATAGAAGAGCATCGCCTGCCGATCACTGCTTCTTGATCTTATTGATGGCACGTTTGTTGAACATGCCCTTCTTCTTCATCTGCTTAAACTTCCTAGCAATAGCATTTAACATACCAATATATAGTCATGACCGAGAAAGAGATCGCACTATCCTATACTTGTGAGGATGCTCTAAACAAGTGTAATGGTTTCGCCACAAAATGTGCAGAGGCCAATAAGGACTTCCAGGAGGCTCTTGCAAACGAGTCTAACAAGCTCTCTGAGGCAAGAGCTAAGTATGCCCAGCTAAGATACTCTCTGTGGCGCTACAGAGCCTTAGACAAGCTAGAGCGCATAGTCAGTGCCATCACTGTGATTGCCGCCCCTAAGACCGAGGAAGGGACCTCCTTTCTCGACAAATTATGGCTCTTCGCCAAAACTATGTGGACATGGGCTCGAAGCGGATTTAAGATGTCAGACGAGCAAACTCAACAAGCTAGGCTCGAAATTTGTCATGCCTGTCCTCACCTCATCAAAGACAAGGTTCAATGCAGCATGTGCGGATGCATGATGAAGAAGAAGGTTACCTTGGACGGCGCTTCTTGTCCTTTGAAGAAGTGGTAGATTCTATCTTAGCAACCCACTGCTTACTAGCTCTGAGGTTGCTCCAATAAACTCGAACCTTCTGCTTCGCCTTCTTGCGCCAATAGTTAGAGTCCTTGTTTCTAAACAAGGCTCTTGCCACCTAGAGGCACGTTCTTACCTTTGTTCAAGCCCTTCCTGATCAGGCTTGCAGTGCCCGCTCCAATCTTGGTTACTCCTCGACTGAAGTTTCGGATCTTGTCAGCACTTCCTGACTTGCTGGGCAAAGTATCTGCATACCTGTTTGCAAGTCTAGAAACAATCGAACCCCTCTCACCTGCTGCTGCCGTTGCGCGAGCAATACCCTTGGTTCCACGCATGGAAACCTCTTGCTCAGGGGTTCCACGGGTTCCTCGGGTGTTGGCGATAGGTTTCCCATCCTTGTCATTGGCCGTTCCAGGAAGATCATCTCCCGTAGAACCAGGAGTTTCTTGAGGTCCAACCTCAGCAGGGTTGGTGGACTTGCGTTGGTTACGCTTGCTCTTACGTCCTCGTCCTTTGGCGTTGTTCTTCTGCTGTCGAACACTCATCTCAACCAAGCTCGAAACGAGTCTGGAGTATAGCTGCTTCTTGGTCATTTCCTGATCCTGATTCTAATCTTGCTACCACCTGAACTAGGTGGACGGTAAGTTCCAATCTTGCCCTTAGGCTTGGAACCCCCACATCCTCATTTGTAGGCGCGGTCCATGTTTATATATAGCTCTGAGCAAAACTAGGAGTCCCTAAAACGTTAGGAGTCCCTTGAATATATGGGACCCGTTATCTTTGTCCTACATACATCCATACATATAGCTGCTAGGGGATACCCCTATGGGACCCGTTTCCGCGAACGAGTTTGCGCTTTTATCGAGATTCCCCTTGCATTCTCGCGGGGGCAGGCTATAATGAGGGCATGAACGACAACACCAGCACCACCGACATGCTCCTCATCGCCTTCCTTGCCATGAGCATCCCCTTGGTCTTCACCCTCCTCTCCTGCATTTCTCACGGTTGACGCTTGCACGCAGGCGCACCACAGCCTACTATATACCCATGAAAGATAAGGACGAAACCCTGGGCTTCTGCATCATGGCTCTTCTGTTCATCACCATCTTCCTAGTCTAATGGACCGCCATACACTCAACCTTGCCAAGCGTCGCAACCACCTAGCCAATAGGGAGTTCGCACGCAGGGCTCACACTATCACCAGCAAGAAGCGTGCTAACAACAAGAAAGCCTGCCGAGGATGGCGTTATGTTGGATGAACGAGATATGGAGCTTGAGCTTAAGCACCAGCATCTATCTGATGTTTTTGAAGAACTCAAGAGGATTCGTAGCAAACTACTGTATGGTGATGAGCCTGCATATGTTGTGGAGGATATGGTGCAAGAACTAATCTGGCGTGTCGGCCACTACATTGGAGAGTTTTGATGGACAAGGTATACATTCTGTGGCATATCGTTCGCTACGAAGGCAAGGATATTCTGGGCGTCTTCAAGACTAAAGAGCGTGCCCGTGAATTTGCTCTAACCTATATCGACGAAAGCCCTTATGATTGGGAAACTGACGAATGGCATGAGGATGCGTGGTGGAACCCTGGCATGGACGCAGACCTGAGGATTGACGACGAGTTTGTCCTGCCATAATGGCAGGGGCGGCGGCCCGCGCGTAAGTCCTTATATAGCAAGCACTTACGACGGCCACTTTCCTGAGGTTTAGCCTTGCAGGCGCACCACGCTTACCCTACTATAGGTGCATGAGCTACGAGCAAGACATCGACATCCAATGCGACTGCTGCGGCGACTACTTCCTCCCCTCGCAACTGAGCAGCGACCTCTTCGCTGGCTCCCTGGTCTGCGAGTCCTGCGCTGATGCGCTTGAGTTCGAGGCTGAGTTCCACTCTCGCAACGATTTCGATATGGGCGCTTGACGCTTACCCTTCCCAACCCTACTATACACTCATAAGGAAACTTCCCATGAACATCAACTTCAACTCGCGTTACTTCACCAACCGTCCCACCTTCCAGCGTGTCCCTGGCTACTGCAACTCCAACTACTGCATGGTCCGCACGGTGCGGAGTGGCATCACCAGCTACTCCATCGTCAACTCGCGCACGGGTGAGTTCGTCAACTCGGGTGTGACCCGCGACCACGCGGTCAAGGTGTGGAACCGCACGGGCATCTACGGCCTCCCTCCGATGGTAAAGTCTGCCTGACGAGGCACTCGGGAGGGTAGCTAACCTTCCGAGTATAAAGAAAGCGAGTGGCCCTCGGGAAAGGGCTGACCCTCGGGGGAGGCATCCCTCGGGGGTCCTTTCTTATGCTAGTCCTACCTGCCATTTTGGCAGGGCCAGCGCCCCGCGCGTAAGTCCTTATCTATCAAGCACTTATGACGGCAACTTTTCTCAAGTCTACCCTTGCATCTGGTCGATGATAGGTTATAATAGGGCCAGTCAAGAGGAGATCGGGCCTCACGCTGCGACAGCGTTACACGCCCCTCCACATAAGAAGAGAACCCCAGGAATCGGAAGTTTCCTCTTGACGCCCCACCCCGCACTCGTTACAATGCACACCATGAACAACAACGACCTCTACACTCAGTTCCTCCCCTTCGCCAAGTCCACCGCTGCCAAGTTCTGCGCCATGCCTAGCGTGGCCTCGCAGATGGACGCTGACGATATGGTGCAGGAGCTTATGATCCGCCTGTTCGACAAGATCAACGAGTTCGATCCTGATAAGGGCATGAAGCTCTCGACCTATGGCTGCCAGATCATCCGCTGGCGTGCTGGTGAGATTCACAAGGCGTGCAAGGCTGCGGTCGAGCAGGGCAAGGGTTATATGCCCTCCCTCAACGCTATGGCCGAGGATGATCGTTCCGACGATTGGCACCCTGCCCACTATGATGATGCCAGCGAGCAGTATCTTGAGGGTCTGTCTGATCGTGACCGTGATATCATCCTGCGCCATAGCGTCAACGGTGAGAGCCTGCGCTCTATCGGTCAGGACTACGGCGTGAGCGGTGAGGCTGTTCGCCTGTGGCACAAGGCTGCTCTGGCTCAGGTGTCCTTGGGGCTGTAAGTCCTGACCCCGCAAGGGGTTACACCTGCCATTTTGGCAGCGCCGCCCGCCCGCGCGTAAACCCTTGCAGGACAAGGACTTACGACGATAACTTTCTCATCATTTCCCTTGTGCCCCTTATCTCTGGCCCCTATTATACACGCATGGTTACCTTCCTCACTAAAGACGACATCGCATCCCGCACCCCCTCCGCGTTCACCCGCACTCCTCACGAGTGGATGAGTGATCGCTATGTTATGGTCCCTACTGAGGACCTCATCGACCAGATGGACACCCTGGGCTGGGGTGTGGTCGATGCCAAGCAAGCAAAGACCTATGGCGGCAAGCGTTCCGCTGCCAACAAGAAGCACCTGATCGAGTTCGAGAGCTATGATCGCAGCATTCTTCTTGACGATCCTCGCACGGGCGAGAAGGTCCACCCTCGCGCCCTCATCACCAACTCCAGCGACGGCACTTCCAAGCTGTCGATGGCTGCGGGTCTGTTCGCTATGGTCTGCTCCAATGGCCTTGTGGTCCAGACCGTGGACCTGGGCGCATTCTCCTCCAAGCATATCGGCCTCACGCTTGAGAGCGTGTCGGAGGCTCTCGATGGCCTCGCGTCCTCTCTTCCTGGTATCACTCAGAGTATGCAGGCCATGAGCGAGCGCACGCTGGACCATGATGAGCAGATCGTGCTGGCGTCCGCTGGTAAGGTTGCCCGCTGGGGTGCTGATTCTGGCATCGACCCTGAGATGCTGCTCTCTGCTCACCGCACCGCCGACATCGGCAACGACCTGTGGCGCGTGTTCAACCGTGTCCAAGAGAACACTATCCGTGGCGGATTCAAGGGTGAGGGCCAGAAGCGTGTGGCCCGTGAGCTTACCAACCTCGACGCACTCAACCGCGTCAACCTCGACCTGTGGAACGCTGCCGAGCTTATGCTCGCTGCCTGAGTCAAGATAAATCTAGGGAAAGTGGCCTTCCTAACTCCTTGCTCCGCAGGGGGTTAGGGGCCTGCCATTTTGGCAGGGGCGGCGCTCCGCGCATAAACCCTTGCAGGACAAGGACTTACGACGGCTCGAATCCAGGGATTATGCTTGCGACCCTATCCTCCCCTTGCTACTATAGGGGCATGAAACGACACGCTATCCACCTCGCCAGCATCGTGGCTGGTCATGCTTTCCGCTTGGGCTATTACCATCTCGCCCCTCGCCATGCGGACAAGCTGCTCTCCGTCTATATTGGGCTTCGTCGTCGTCAACCTCGCATGGCATGTGGTAACCATTGGGGTAACCATAAGGGTAGCAACCAAGCTCCCCTCCGTGCTTGCCAAGGTTGAGATTCGAGCCTAGTATAACCATATGTCCCTCACGACTACTCGCTACCAGAAGTCCATCAAGCCTGTCCCGACGAATCATGTATTCATGCTCAAGTCGGGTGGCAACAATAAGAAGCTAGGCCGTCGCATCAAGAAAGGTCCGTGGTCTGGTGCCCCTATTTATTCTCTCACGCTTACAGAGCGTGATACTTGCCCTCGCACTTGCCACCATTGGGACGATTGCTATGGCAACAATATGCCCTTCGCCACTCGTTATAGTGTGGAGGATTACGATGCTTTTATTGAGCGTCTAGAATGGGAGATCGACACTCTTATTGCCAAGCATGGCAAGATTGCTGTTCGTCTCCATGTGCTAGGTGATTTCTTCTCTGAGCGTTATGTGACCTTCTGGGATGAGATGCTCTGTAAGCATGATGGTCTTCTC
>Ga0099850_1001830_pt1 | contig 10012 bp, 9 predicted proteins | sample CB_VirMetaG_5_FD_79182 | JGI IMG/M metagenome (GOLD analysis project Ga0099850, IMG submission 79182) | Freshwater to marine saline gradient viral communities from Chesapeake Bay - CB_1508_1D Viral MetaG | ecosystem: Environmental > Aquatic > Marine > Coastal | place: USA: Chesapeake Bay...
ATTAATGACTTTGTTTTACGCTCACAAAAAGCAAAACCTTTAGTCATTCCTCCAAGAATATATTCTACACTGTCTTTAGACAAACAAAATGCTTTAGTCAGGCAGGTAGTTACTCAAACATTAGCAAATGACCTCGCCCGTGACCAAATAAATGCTGTAGTTGGACTTGGAAGTGTTGCATCAGATGATGAGTCTGTTTCACAGTTAACAACTCGACCTGGAAGTCCAGAAGCTGATTATCCTTACTCAGATAACGAAGATGAAACTGATGCTAATGTTCCTGAAAATGATGGTGATACTGGCGAGCCAACCAGAGAAGAAATAATACAATCTTATCATTTAAGACGTGGACAAATATTCGGAAGAAATGCATTTGGAGTTACTGATCCTATGGCTATGAATCCGTCTATTAATGCTCCACCAGCAGTGCCTACAGAGCTATTGCAAAGTAGAATTACTGGTTTTGGTCCTCAATTTCAGTCGCCACAGCCACTTGGTGGACGTGTAAACAGACACACTCATTTTATTTCTCCAGCAGGTTCAGGACTTTCTGCAGCAGATAGTATGAGATCAACAAATGGAAATGGCAACGGATCACACTATGCAGATCCCATTATGAGCGGAGGCACTAGTAGAGGTCCAATAAGTAGACTAAACTTAATGACGGGAGATGTAGTTGACAGAACAGACATGTATCGCCCTATGGGCTACCGATCTTAAATGCTGTTTTTCGTAATGCAATATAAAAAAATGTGTACTTATATTATAATGACTGATTGTTCTTTTACCTCAATTGACGAAATGCCAAGATACGAAGCACCGAATCCATTTAAATATGACAATCTTACTTTAGCAAAACGCAAAAAGGAAGTTGAAGCAGCTTTTAGAGACTATCCACATGTTCCTCCAAGTATGATTGAAATGGCTTGGGACTTGATACAAAACAATTCAGAAGAAGAGATTGCTGACATTATTAATAGTGGGAAGTGGAGCAACGCACCAAAAAAAGAAAGAGCAACAGGAGGTGTAGTAAAAAGTATGGTAATTGAATAAATTTATTGTCTATTATTATATAAAATGTCAGAGCAAATTGTATCCAGTTTTAATATATTTGTAGACAGTGACAGAGGAAGTCCCAATTCCATCTCCAAAGGTGATGATTATCACTTAAATCTTACTGGTGTAAATCTGGACGCTGAAAAAGGACAAATCATTAGATTAACGGTGAATAACTTTAGCATGTATAAGACCTTTACTAACGTAAATGCCCATAATAGCAAGTTTATATTAAGGAATAGTCAAGCAACTACACAACTTGAGCTACCTCACAAAAATCACGATACAATTAGAGCAATCGCCCAAGATTTTGCCGAAACTCTAAAAACTCAACTTTTAATAGATGCTAGTGCTGGCTCTGCAACCTCAATAGATATTTCAAACCTTACACCTGTTGCTAGTGCTGGAATAGCAGGAACGTCGCCTAATGTAATTTCATTCAAACTCATATTTAAAGATACCAATGATACTCCAACCGCTCATGGTGTCAGTAATGTAAAGGTGCAGTTCTATGAGAAGTTACCAACTACAAATGACGACTCAGATGTGTTTAGCCTATTAGGAGGTAACCGAATCCATGACAACACCGACACAACTACAAATAGCATTACTGTAGCAGTAGGCACAAATGATATAACTTTTACTTGCTTATACCCTGCCCAAAGACACACTGAACAATTTGTATATTTGAGAACTAATCTAACGAGCAATAGTTTAGCAACTTCTTCTCTTGAGGCAGGTAATCATGATCACGATACCACGAATGTTCATCACACAAACATTTTAGGAAGATTTGTAATTGACTCCGAAGTTGTGCAATATGCTGCTGGAACAGGGCGAGAATATTTTATTGACCTTCCTACTCAACGACACGTCAACAACATTCGTCTCTACCTTACAGACCACCATGGAAGAATGCTTTCTACTTTTGGCCCAGAACAGACTACTTTAGGCAATTTAAATTTTAATTTAGTTCTCCGTTGTGATATCATTCAGCGAAGAGCTCCCAATGAAGGTTTCACACCACCAGTTCAACGAACAACACCTGCCAGATTCTCCAATCCTATATTACAACAAGATGGACATACACGAACCTAGTCAAATTAGATAAATTATAATATTATAATTAAAATAATTGTCAATATTATAAACTATGAGTTACAGTCCGCAACTTTCGTATTTTTTAGATCGTTTATCGGGTTTCTCTACTAACATCTTTAAATTAGAACCCCAAGGAAGCAACAGCGCAAAAGCAAACAACATCATCCGCATAACTCTTCCTGCGAATAGTTTAGTCAATTTCAGAACTTTTGCTCTCCACTTTAATGCTGCAATAACTAGTGCTAATGATGAAGGTCGCCTTCCTAACAAAATTGATTCTTTAGTTGAAAGAGTTGAAGTCACATTCGGTGGCGTTCAGGTATCGGCTGGTAACAACATGTACAATGTTCTCCGCCACGCCAAAGATGCACTCATGGGTGATTCCACAGACCCTATTCTAGGTCACCCTGAAGTTGTTCGTGCTGAATCATACCACAAAGCAAGTGGTATAGCATCTAACAAGGAGGTAGCTGCTCCTTATGTTATTGACAAATGGGAAGGCTTTTTAGGCACAGTTGAACCAAAAATTGTAGATTTATCATTACTTCCAGAATGTGTAGTTTCCATTTATTTAGCAGAAAACGCCGTTTGCATTGATGCTGCTGGAACTGCTTTAGCTACAACTACCTCCACAGGATTTGATATATCTGCTGCATCTCCTAATCCCATTTACAACCTTACACAAATTTATGCTACTATTGAGACCATTGGTTTAGCAGATGGAACTTACGATTCCATGATTTCACAAATGATGAGCCAGGTCGGATATTTAGAATTACCCTTCAAACAATATATTTCCTTCCAGGACACTACTGCCAACAACATGCGCTTCTCGGTTGCTACCCAGTCGTTAGACAGATTATGGCTTGTTCATCGTGATACAGACTACAACACTGCAGGAGGTGCTGTATCAGTCACTGGACACAAAGTTTCGGGTGCTTTTGTTGATGATGTTGCAGGTCAAACTGCTGCAGATATTGATATTGGCATCCCTCAATTTGATATTGGTGGTTCATTAGACTACAACAAAGAAAAATATGTATCAAAATACTTTAATTTTGTTGAACCTGCTGGTGGTGTATCCAAACATCAGCTTCAATTGAATGGTGCTTTATTCCCCCAGTATCAAGCGTCTGTTGAAGACATGTTCCAAATCAGCAAACAGTCTGTATTAGGTGGCAGACATCAGATGAAATATGGACTTCGCACTATGCGTGACAACTATGCTGTCTTTTGTGTCCGCCTTAACCTTTGCGATAGTGAGTTCAGTCGCCAGCTAAGTGGGCTTGACACAAGATCAATAAACCTCAATGGGTTTTACAACATGTATGGCGTAACTGGTAATGGCAAAGGAGTGAACGTATTTGCTGAATGTAGCTCTTCGTTAAGAATAGGACCCAATTTGGCGATAGAAGTACTCCAATGAGCTCACAAAATTAATTTTTATTTTCAATATTTTAAAAATTGATTTAAAGATAAAACGGAATGATAAGGAATCGAATATAAGAAGAAGTATTATGAAGATCATAAAGATAAATCAAATGAAGTTCTAATATGCACGTGTGGTTGTGAAGTGAAGCGGCGAAATATGGCACGACATCTCAAAACTCAAAAGCACATCCAACTAATAGAAGCACAAAAATAATAATTGCACTGATTATTTTATTATATCTATATTTAATAAAATGATCATACCTTCCCTTTATTCAGGTTTAGAAGGAAAAGAGACAGTTCCTACGGTGTCGCTCGTACCAACTGCCTCATTCAAACGAGACAATTTACTCACTAAAAACCCACCTTTAGGGTATGTAGATTTACTTAAAGATGGTCAACGGCCCGCAATGCATAATGCCACAACAAGCATATCAACTGCAAGACGAGTTCTCATGTGCAAGAACGATCTGAGAGTAAAGGTTGGAAGACCAGCCAAAGATAGATTTGCTTTAAATCAAACGACAGGTGTAGGAAGAAAGACAACATCAATTTTCCCTAGAGAACACAGAAACAATGGCAGAATAATGATACCATCTGATTCTCATACTGCAGGAAGATTAAATAAATTAGGCATTCCAAAATAAATCTCAATAATATATAATATGCAAAGAATATCACATTCAACTGGTGTAGCAAACAATATAATCGAACCAAATTTAGTAGATATTGAACTTGACGCAGGAAGTGTTGCTGGAAATTTAACATCATATTCTATCAATGGTATCACAACTACTCTAAACAGTAAATTAGTTCAAGTGTACACAAATATAACAAATCCACCCGTTAGTGTTGGGCAATATATTGTTATATCGTTTTTTACATCTTTGAGCAACATTGACCCAGATGAGATCAATGGAGTGAGAAAAGTTCTTGCTATAACAGGTTTTGACAACAACCTATTGACCATTGAGGCGGATACAGAAGCTTCAGCAACTGGAAACGCAACTCTTGGTGCTGGCAGTAAAACTTTTACCATTAAACCCATTCTCAGTGTAATGAACAACAACACAATCCGATTTTATGTCACAAGTGATGGTGCAAGTAGATATTTAAATGTTCGCTACCATGAAAATGGCATAGATTACACTAAAGATATAGTGTTACTTGATGTTTAACCATAATTATATTCTACATCTGCAACTCCGGTGAATCCATTTACCGAGCCATGGCAAAATATCCTTCCTCGAGAAACGCATATAAAATCAAATCTGACATCTCTGAATGTGCCATCATTCGTGCTATCATCTTGCTCCTTAACGTAAACACCAAAAGATGATGTTGATTTCGAATGATAGGCTATCATGTAATCGTCAAGATGCGATCCTATTGCACCACCTGTAGTTATAGATTCAATGGTCAAACTGATCGTGTAATTGGTCGATGTCGGTCTACAAGTCTCACCAAATCCTATTAAGTATGACCCAGTGCCAGTTTTTACAACTGAAAATTGAGGTTGATAATAGTTAAAGTCTGGACATGGCGCTGTAGGAGAAAAGACTGAAAAACCAGAGTCTCCAGGCCTTTGCCATTCAAGAGTACATCTCTGTCCTCCTGAACTCTCAAACCAAAAAAGTTGGAATTCATAAGCTCGTCCTGCTATCATTGTAAAAGCTCCAACTGTCGTTATGTATGCTTGAGTAGTGTCCATAAGACAAACAGTAACCGCAGAATCAAAGGGCAAAGTGGAGTCACGGATTTGTAAACGTGACCCATCGTCAGATCCAACACGGAACGTATATAACCCTGTATAAGGAGCATAACTCACCCACGACCATCTTACCATAAAATAATCTGAAACGTTCAAGTTTCTAAGTGTAAGATTAGAGTTATTTTCAAAGTATATGATGGAAGGCACATAATTGGTGTAATAGGAGAAGCTTCCGACACCAGGATCAGCTCCAAACTTGTAGAAGTTCGTAGAATCAATGCCAATGTGAGAGATTACATCACCAAAAGATGAAGCAGAACTAGACCATCCGTGCCATATTTCTATTTGAGCGGTTCCAAGTTGAGTATAAAGGTAAGAGGGATACATGGTTTGCTGTGTTCTGCTCACCACTTGATCGTTAAATAAATCACAAACTACCCCACTATTCACGAAATTCGTTGAGCCTGTAGTGGCAACTGAATCGAAAGGAGTAAGCGGATGTTTTCCTGCTATTGATGTTGTGACAGCGTTTACACTGTTATATACCCCTCCCGAGGTAATCAAGTTATTAGAATTTGAAGTAGGAGTAGTATCCACATCAACTACATTCACTTTTCCAGCTAACTGGGCTGTTAGTGATGTTCCAACAGACGTTGATGATCCTCCTGTATATAATTCAGAGCAAAAGATGGGATTGAAGGCATCACCTGCAGCATTAGCCACATTTAACCCATTCAACGCAATACTACTTTGAATGGCAGCGTTTGGCAAGTTGGAGCTACCATATAAAAGCGTATGAGTGGCTGCATTTTGTCCAAGTATGAGGGGGTAGAAAATTTTGTTAGTAACATTGGCACTTAAATCATCTATTTGCCGTTGAATGTTGCTGGTCACATTACTTAAATAGCCCAGTTCGATAGCACTCACAGAACTAGGCCACACGAAGGAAGCATCCGGTTTGAAGATTTTTTTATCAATTTGCTGTTGTATGTCGCTGGTCACATTTGACAAGTAACCTAACTCGGTTTCAGTGACGCCACTTGGCCAAACGAAGAAAGGATATGGTTTGTCTATTTTGTTTAGAAGTAGAGATGTGATTGTAGGTCCAGTTGTAGTTGCATCACCGCCAATGTAGACATCAGAACAAAATAAAGGAAGATAAGCATCCGAAGTGCTATTCAAAACGCCCAAACCGCTCACAGTGAGTGGGGATTGCAAGGCTGAGTTATTAGCTAATATAGTGGATGTCAAATCAATACTTGAAAAAACATGCTGGGAAATCACATCATCAAGATGAGTAGATAAAGCTGTTGTATATACACCGAAATCAAGTAGGATGTTATTTGGACCAGGTAACGTTACTGTCCCTATAAAAGTAGGGTTTGTCTGTGCTGCTTGTATCAATGGCGGGACTAAAGAATTTATAGTATTTGTAATATGTGTGTGCGTACATGCCATCGTTGCTATCCTATTGTCTTTTGTTTCATCATAACCTGACGTTAAATCGTGGACACCAGCTTTTATAAAATTAAAGTTTGGATCGGTGGTTTCTGTTATGCTCCTAGCATATAACTTTTGTTGCGATTGTATGATTGGTACTCCATTTTCTGTTAGGACTGGATTCCCCAGAAAGTTTAAAATTCCACCTTCAGTGACAAGATTAGTTGATGTAAGGTTAGTTGGTGTTACCAAACTTACTACTATACTCTGGTCTACTTTGTTATTAAGAATAAATTGGATATTTGAATTTATAGGTGTTAGTTTTGTGTTCACATGACTAACTACCGCACTGCAACTAGGAACATTTGTAGTGCTAGGTGATGCACTATCTATAGTACTTACCCGATGTCCAGAATTTTGTCCTGGTAAAACTGTCAAGAAAGATGTTTGAATACCCTCAAACCAATTTTCAAGTGCTGCTGCTGTCACCAAAGAATTAGTAGCATTATTTTCTTCAGCACCACCAATTACAAATGTATCTAAAACAGTAGTATTAATTGGTTGACCATTTACCTTCAGGGTATCTTGCTTACTTTGGAGAAGTAATTCATCAACTCCATCGTGATCTAAACCAGTAGAGTGAGCGATTCTTTTCATTTATACTAAGAAAAGATAATAATATGAGTGTTGGAACAATTTGGAGAGAAAAAAAATAAAAAATATTTTTTTTTATTTTTTGGCTTTTCTCTCGAAATTTATTTTTAAAAAGTTGAAAATATTTTTAAAACATGTAAATATTTAAGTGGAGGTAAGTAGGAACTGACTAAATTAATTTATATGTTTACATTATATGAAAATATATAAGTTCATTAAGATAACAGATAATGATGATCATAGAAACTTTTGCATCGATGTAACTTCAATGAGTGATTACAGGATCAGAGTCTCTATTCTATGGAGCAAGTATTTGAAATATTTAGACAACAAAGGACAATATAGGTGTGTATTTGAAGTATTAGCGACAGACTGGTCAGCATATTGCGTAGGTCGCTACTGGTTTGAGAATCCACATGAAGCAAAGGCAAAGCAGGTTGAGTTAGTTAATTTTTATCAAAGTAAATTAAAAGATTATAAACCGAAAGAAGTTAGTTGTGTTGTGTCTTTTGCTTGAATTATTCTATATGCCAATTGGGGCAGGTCGGAAGAAGTATATAATTGATAGGGCAGTCTATTATAAAGAATATTATAGAAGGAACAAAGAAGATTATAAAAAAAGAGAGGATTATAAGAAACAAGATGATGCAAGGAAAGCTTATTATGCAAGATACTACAAGGCATGGTGTTCCGATTCAGACTGCATGCATCTAAACTAAGACGTCTCTACTTAATATGATGATTCTTCAGAGTCCTGACGCTGAGCAGATGCAACAGGGGCTACAGAACCAGAGGTGGAAGGCACATCTGAACAAGCAAAGTAGGCAATGCTGTTCCCAAAAACGCCATGCACTCTCCTCTGCCGAAAGAGAGTTGGGGGGTTACACTACCAGTTCCGCTATATAAGTCCAAAAGCCGCATCTCTACATAGTGTAGAGAAGTAACTACGATCCTCCGAACCTTAGGAGGCGAGGTTGGAAGGTTTGGAGGTAGGGAGGTTTGGAGGTTGGCCTCGGAACGCCGAGACGAAAAGTGCCGATTGGACTCGCAAAATCCGCCGATTGGCTGCAGACCGATTGTGGTTTGCTGACGTCAGCATCACGGAGCATGTCGCAAGGCAGCGATGGTTCTGTTGCGGCAGCGATGAGTGGGATGCATGTTGCACGTTCTGATTCTCAGTTGGCACGTGACGCTGATGAGTTACTTGCCGAAGCACCAGAAGCGAATGCTTCAACAAATGTCGGTGGTCTTGCAGCAAGTATGGAAGCAGCAACAGGTAAGTGTGATTCGAGCAACGGCAGTTCAGATCATGATGATAATGATGAGGAATTTGAGCAAGAATACGAAGACGAAGAAGACATGGATTGTTTGTTGAGTAGAGGCGGGGTCATGCTTCAAAGGTTTGCTTCCAAGACTCAGTCTCAAGAGACTGATGATGGTGGGGACTACGAGGAGGAGCTTATTCGCAAAGAGTTTGCCACCATCAAGACTTCAACCTGGATGCAGAAGAAAATTGATGCAAAGCACGTTGAGCTTTCTGCTTTGGTTGCACAGCATGAGAAGTCAAAGAAAGACCTTGTGGCACCAGTGAAAGAAATGATGAAGGAACATCCTACACGCAAGCAGTCTCTTACAGCTTTTGCTGGGCTTCTTTCTGATGCTTGCACTGATGGTGAATTGCGTGCGAAGATTATTGAGTCAGCAGCTGTGCTGAAGTCACAGGAGAAGATTGTTGACAATGTGCAAAAAGCCATGCAAGTGATTCAAGTGGGTCAGGTGTGCCTCGAAGAGAAGAAAGCAGAGGAGGCAAAGAAGCGTGGGGAATCTTCATCGGTCATGGGCGCGGCAGCATCACTTGTTTCTAATGCGAAGCGTAGCACTCCAGCAAGTGGCTCAGCCAGCAAGCGTCGGAAGTAGTAAGTGTGCTGATTCGAAGTTGTGCTGATACTTGATGACTGTGTGTGTGTTTGTTGGCAGGTGATTGGCTTACATTTGAGGGGTGGTGCTCCAAACCCTGATCTGTTTACCGGCGATGAGGATGAGGGCGAGGACGCGGGGAAGTCGCCCGAGGGTCTGTACCTTTCTAACATCAACATGACAGGGTACAAGGGTGTCGTGAAGCAGACCAATAGTGAGACGTTTTATCTCCGAAAGCAAAATCGACTGATATACGGCTTCACGACGGCATTCGAGGCGGCTCAGATGTACAAGCGCATCGTGGATGGTGACGTCACTTTTGAGGAGGCTAAGGAGGAGGTGGCCAAGGAAGCAGAGAAGAAGAAGGAGGAGGCAGAGAAGAAGAGGGAGAAGGCTAAACTCGAGACAAAGAAAAAAGAGCTTGAGGCGAAGCTCGAGGAGATTTATGAGAAACTTGCCGCCCTAGAGTAATCTCGTGTCCGTTTGTTAATACGTTCTTTGTTGGCCACTCGAAAGGATAAAAAATAGGGGCTAGGGTTTGGGGAAGAGTTGGGGCTAGAGTTCGTAGTAACTCTAACCAAAAGTGCTGTTTAGAAGAAAATCAAACTCTTTTTTTTATGTTTTTGTACTCTCTCTTGATACTATATTTTTTATATCTTGATTTTTCTGTGTTTACTTGTAAAAAGTAGGTAGGTGAGGTGG
>Ga0099850_1001832_pt1 | contig 10005 bp, 2 predicted proteins | sample CB_VirMetaG_5_FD_79182 | JGI IMG/M metagenome (GOLD analysis project Ga0099850, IMG submission 79182) | Freshwater to marine saline gradient viral communities from Chesapeake Bay - CB_1508_1D Viral MetaG | ecosystem: Environmental > Aquatic > Marine > Coastal | place: USA: Chesapeake Bay...
AAGGTCTAACGTTGCAGCATTGCCAGCCGTTTCCTCAGCAATCAAGTATTTCAATAGATAGCCTTTAGGTACAACACTCGTAAACTCCGTGTCGCCTGTTACCGTTGATTGGTCTGTGTGTTCGTTTAATACATAAAGGGCATCCAAGTAAACATACTCCGAACCGTCAATCACCCCTCCTGTTCCGTCATTCTGGACCCTTATGTCCACCATCTTAATGCCGCCTACCCATATATTAGCCCCGACCTTGTCTCCATGGTTCCCTGCAGCCGTTAGACCTATGTCAAGGATAGTTCCATAGGTATCAGGCAACGCCCTGAGCGCGAATATGTTCAATGGCGCCAGTACATCTATCTCTGTACTGGTATTCAACTTAAACAAACCTTGGTAGCCGCCTGTACCGTCTATCGCTAGGATAGGTGTATCGTTTGGCCAATATACGCTATCTGCTTCAATTACAACATCATGGATCTCAAACCAGTCCATGTAAAAGTCAGCCCTTAATGTGTCTGTCCAGTCTGCAATTGTTCCGTTATTTGTAAGTAGCTTATTGGCTTGACCTGTAACACTAGGAAGAGCCCCTGAGGCAGTAATTTCTTGTTGAACAAATGCTGTGGTTGCTATCTTGGTGGTATTATTCCCTGCAGTCTGAGTTACACTGATGGCATCCGGTAGACTTGTTACGCTCCCAAAGTAAATCGTATCTGTTGCCGAGAACCAAGCATAGTCTCCCTGCTGGATCCAAAGGGTATCAGAACCTTTGACTATGTATAAGTTATTCATCATCTTGAGCCCATAAGATGAGCTTTTAGATTGAGACATCATTGCGATAGGCAGGAATGCGAATATAAGGATGGTTGCTAACTTTCTCATAATGTCATTATTTATCACAAATTTACTGTTAATTAGACTCATTTGGAAATCTATATTTCAATGATTATGTAGGTTACGTATACTGACACAGGGCTATTTCCGGAGGCTGGATTGCCCGTCTGAGCCGATAACAACAGAGCTCCATTGTCGTACATGTTCGTGGTACCAGGAGAAGCCGCTGCAGTATATGCATTAAACTGACAAAACCTATCAGCCGTCCCATCAAGACCAGAAGTCACCCTGAATTGAGAATTTGCTCCCGTCCTTAGCCTAACGGTTGTATTAGTTATGTACGCAATGGAGTTATAGTCAAGGAATAGCGACGCGGATACTACCTGAATAGCATACCCAGCCCCAGGTGCAGCAACCAGTGTTATCGGAGACGAATTAAGCGCCTTTACTTGGGTGTCGGTTAGTGTGGTATCGGTATACTGGACCACACCTACTTGCCTTACCTTCCCATCCTTGTGATGAACCTTAAAGTATCCATCTGTATCAGCATAAATTGTAGCCTCTCCAGATGCAAGCGATGCTGGCGTAGCTGCTTGATCCATTATAATCCTAGCAGCAGAGTCTACCCTAGCAACCTCTGTCCCATCTATGTTAAACCTAACCGCGGAGGAATTTGCATCTTGATACTCATCTGCCGATAAAACTAAACTCCCAGTGTTATTATCCCCTCTTACCGCAGTATAATGACTATATGTGGAATTAAACATCCTTAAATGAGGAGACGTGTAACTTACGAACAAACTATCAAACGGGTTCCCCCCAGCAACTCCATCCACATACGTTTTAACCGCCTTCTCTGTAGGAACGGCATCATCTGAATTACCAGCCAAGGTGCCGTCTGTAGAAAACTCATTAATATCAGTCCCAGCACTTAAGGTTATCATCCCCAAGGCATCAATCACAAAATGGCTTGCGCTGTTAGCCTTATTCCTTACATTTATAATATTAGCTGACTGAGACCCGTTTGGGCGAACATAAAGAACTGTGTTTCCAGCTGTCCCATTGACAATAGATATCGCCTCTGTGTGCTCAGCTACAGCTGCAAGCTGAGCGTATCCAGCGCCCTCTATACCATCAAGGGTTCCTGTCCAATCACCACCCTTTGCTATATTCCCATCAGGAAGAACACCAGTAACATCAGCCGTTAAATCCACTTGTCCACGAACAATATCCTGCCCAACTAACGTTATGTAATCATATGACCCAGATGCAGTTACCGCACTGTGACGAGCAGAAGTATTCGCTGCTACATCAGTATTATTGCTAACCTCAGTATCGAAATCAGAAATAGTAGAAGCCGTCTGGGTGCCAGTATGGTTCGCCCTAGCCAAGTAGTATGTTCCTTGCTGCCCGTCGAAAGTACCTGTCCAATCACCAGACTTCGTTAAGTACGTATCTGCTATGGCTTGACCATTCCAAATAGCATCGTCAATAACAGGGTTACCAAATAAGGTATCAGCATTCATCGTGATATCACTTCCAGTACCTCCTAGGACAAAATCACTTCCATCAAAGACATTTGCATGTATCGTATCAGCGCCCAATATATCCGTACTGTTAAATACTAAATCGGTATTAATGTCCATCACAAGAGAGTCCCCAACAAGCCCCCCAGCTCCATCTGCAGTCCCACGCATTCTCCATGGGATTATACCGTCTATCGCCATTTGGAGTGCCATAGTGTCACCGTGAGCAGACCCACTGGTAACATCCATGCTGGCCAGCGTGATTATGCCAGCATCAGGTTCTATAGATAATGATGAAATTCCTATATCTGCTCCGAAGAGTATTTTGTCATACGCGAATTTAAGCAAGTTAACCGTATCTCCACCATTATCAAGGGCTTTGAGCCATGTATTGTGAGGTAGGAATGAAGTGCTTAAATCTAACGTATTAGCCGTGATTGCCCTGTCCACAAAGGCAGTAGTGGCCACCAAATTAGTACTATCATTTAACGCTTGAGTCCCAACATATACATCCCAATCAAATGTAGAAGTATTGTTAGCCCCTAGGTAAACAGATCCATCTGCAGTGGCGGATCCAGCGAATATAAGAACATCACCACCAGCTGTTTGTCCGTCTCCAGCAGATAATAACAAATCGCCACCATCACCACCACCAACACCAGCCTTACCAGATACTATTGAAAGATTATCCCCATCCCCAGAAGTCACCGAGTCTATCTTGATGGTTCTGTTTGCCCCGTCATCTAAGGTTATATTCCCGTTGATATTTTGACTAACCGTAAAGTTGTTATTCTGCCCCTTGTATGCAACGTTTGTTAATGTTCCAAGTACATTGTAATCAACAAACTCAACAGCACTCTCTCCAGCATTAACCCGAACAGCCTTTAGTGACTGTCCTGAATAAGAATTGGGAGCATCAGTTAAACCTGTAAATGTAGACACTGGGGATTGAGCGGCAATTGCTCTGTCAACAAACCCTGTAGTGGCCAGCAGGTCAGTGCTATCGTTTAATGTTTGGGTTGTCGCATAAGTATCTGCCAACAATCTTATAGTGTCTCCAACATTATAGAAAGTAACCAGATCAGTGGCTGACCCAACACCTTGGATTGACATAATTGAGTCAAACTGAACAACAACCTCACTTATGGATGGAGATGCCCATATTGTCATCTCAGATCCTATATTTAGATCAGTACTATTCGCAATATTAATGTCTGTGCCATCCCAAGTCATGCTTGGGACTCCGTCACTAACTCCTGCGTTGTTAAACAGGAACTCTTCATCAGTACCACCAACCGCACCAGGTGTTGTGGCCAAGGCTCTGTCAACAAAAGCGGTAGTTGCAATCGTTTTTGTACTGTCATTCAGGGCAACTGTATTTGAATAAGCTATTCCTCGGTAGTTGGTTCCATCCCAACTTCCAAGGTAAATATCTCCATCTGTGGTTCCGTTGCCTGGGAATAGGTAAATGCTTCCAGAAGTGCCAGCAGCGGTATTACCTGAGAATATATTGACATCTCCAGAGGCGAATGCTCCGGATGTTACATTACCAGAATGCATTGATACAGAGTCTGTAGCAGCACCTGACACGTTGTCAGTCTTTACCTCATACACCCATGAGAACTCAAGGGCTGTCTCTCCAGCATTTACTTGCGGGAACTTATAAGCCTCAGAAGCATAACTGCCAGGGACATCAGTCAGGGATATAAAGTCTGTCACTCCTCCACCACCTCCGCCACCAACCTGAACAGCCTTGTCGACATATTGGGTAGTAGCTACAATATTTGATGAATCCTTTGCCGACTGAGTTTTAGCATATACATCTGTAACATGTGTTGACCCTTGATCCGAGTAACCGAGCCACACTTGCCCATCCGTACCTAAAGAAGTTCCTGCATAAATGTAAACATCCCCAGCAGTCCCTGAGGCACCGTGATTATCCCCTATAATATATAAATGTTCACCAGTATCCGCCGTTAGCATTATTTGTGGATCCGTACCATCCATTAATATATCAGTAGAAAATATTTGATTGGGAACAAATGTGTTTGACGCATCTGTCCGTGCAATATTAGTTGTATCAATTAAGTCTATAGCTCTATCTACGAATGCTGTGGTTGCAACCAATAGCGTACTGTCTCCATTCGCCACATCTTCTGTATACACTCCTCCATAATAAAGCCCTAGGGTGTCAGACCCTAAGTACAAAGCTCCATTTACTACACCACCTCCACCATGGATATAAGTATTTCCTCCTGTCCCTCCAACATCATCTCCTGCGGTAAGCGTCAAATCACCACCATTACCACCATTACCGTCTTGAGCAGATACCTCTAAGCCGTTAGCTATTGTTTCAAGCCCTGTGAAGCCTATGAATCGATTATCTCCTGTCGCAAGGAACAAGTCCCCAGTGATAGTCTGGGAGGTTGTAAATGCGTTATTTTGCCCCTTGTAGGCTACTGTTGATAATGCTCCTACTGAGTTGATATCGAAGAAAACCAATGAATCTGCATCTGAGGTTACTCTTGCGAAGTAATTGGCAGATCCAGCATAGGTGCCTGGGACATCTGTGAGGTCTAAAAATGTAGATGGACTAATTAATCCAGCAGCAACTGCATTGTCAACATATTCTGTTGATGCAATAATATTAGATGAGTCTGAAGCAGACCGAGTCTCAACCATGGCGTTTGAGGTCCACGAGCTTCCTTGATCATAACTCCCAAGATATATATTCCCTTGGACACCAGCTGCTCCAGTATAGATGTTTATATTACCTGAAGTTCCTTGGGCATCTCCAGAATATAAAGACATGCTCCCAGAGTTAGTTCCCCCACCAGGCAATGCATCTCCAGAAAACAGCTTTATACCAGCAGATCCTCCAGAAGAGGCATCCTTTGTCCTGAAGTATCCTAGCGAATTAAAGTAAGTCAATAAGTCCTTGTCCGTACCGTAATAATTCTTTATATTATCTTGATAAGTTCTGTTTGATTTAATTGTATCGGACCAATACGCAGAGCTGCCATTGTTTGTGTAATACTTATTAGCATCACCAGCTGTAACTACTACCCCAGATCCGCCTCCACCACTACCAGCATTCTGCATAACAAATGCAGTGGTAGCCAGTAATGTAGAACTGTCACTAGCGCTTGCGGTTATACCATATGCTTGTGCCGCAAATCTAGCAATGTCACCAAAATACAGTGTATCTGTTGCGTAGAATTTTGCATAATCACCATCCTGTTGAATCCAAATGGTGTCCGAGCCCTTTACAATGTAAATATTGCCCCTGAGCTTAGATCCGTAATCGGCATCCTGTCCAAAGGCAACAGTACACAGAAGGGCTATTGATAATGATATTAATAGCCTCTTCATGATATTATGTTATTTCGTTAATACGAACCAAGTCCAGGTTCCTGCTCCAATAGCTCCTCCAAAGTCTACAGTCAAACTATCCCCATCTACAATGGTGTTTGCAGTCAGAGCCTCCAGTCCATCAGGATCCCTTATCACAACGGCTACATCTGTAGTCCCAAGGTTGTGCGTGATCGTCAGAACACCAGCTGTCAAATCAGCATTTGTGAACGTACCACTTGCCGACTGATTGTTATAAGCCGCAAGGAGATCCGCCAAATCTGATATATTCGCACTTGTTGGGGAGGTTACTTTACTGTATTGAATTTCAATATCCGACCTCCCTTGCTGGATACCTTGTGGTTGGTTAGTGTTCAACCAAATGGTCCCTCTTGCTTCTTTCAGAGTTGTCCTGTATGGTTTTGGCACCCAGATTGTTTTATTCGAGAAAACAATCTTTACTTGACCAGTTTCATTACTAATTGTTATCGCCATAATGCTTAATTTTTACTACCTCAAAGTTAATAATTTATAGGGTGATACCCATATCTTTAGCCCACTCATCGAGAGCTTTGTCAAATTCTGGGGATCCAACGTAATTGGCTCGGAATACTTCTCTGGCATAATTCTTAGATTTGGTCCAAGCTTTATCCACTGCAGCCTGTATTCCAGTTTTAACCTTGCCGTTCACAGTTACACGCTGTTTGTCAATGGTATCAAGGGTCTCTTTATCTAGTTTTGCCAGCGCAGTAATTTCTTTATTAAACACACCGCCAGCCACTTGTACAATCTTATCGTACTCCTCAGGAGATAACTTTCTAGACTCCCTGCCCCCAGGGATCGTGGTCATCGTTTGATCCATTTTTGTTGGGATAGCATCGTATTCAGATAAGAATTTCCATCTTTCATCCTTATTCCTAAGATTTGCAAAGTGAGTCCATGGCATTTGTTCCTCGCCAACGTAGGACTTAACCACTTCTCCGAATACATCTCTGTTCTTTATGGCTTTATCTGGATCTCCTATTCCAGCAGATCTAAGGCTAGTCACTCCCGTGTAATACTGCATAATTTGCTTAACAGTCTTCTGGGAAAATGACTTTGGGTCAAACATCCTGTTCACCTGTCTGAGCAGGTTATTATTTTGAGGCAATGGCCTTAACGCCCAAGTTCCATAGGCTTTAACAAAATGCTTAGCCAACTGCTTGGCAGAAGCTCCTTTAACCTTATCTGAGTCTTCTGGGGATATGCTGGCCATGTCTGCAACAAGTTCAGATAAACTAGCCACACCCTCGACAAATGACATATCCCTTATCATAAGGCCTGAGTCCATGAGAGCCCACATAGCAAGTGTCATTCTTTCCTCAAGGTCTTCTGGTGGATTCCCAGAGGACAGTCTGTCATTTATATTCCCAATTATTGCCAAAGGAATCGCTAATGGAGGAATATATAAGTAACTTAAAGGCAAAAACTTCTTACCTATTCTGAGTCCATATTTTGGCTTGACGTTCTTAATCCCTTGACCATAGTCTGGTTGGCCAGAAAGTGATCCTGTGACTTCTATAAAGCTGTCATCATCATCCCCTATCAGTAAAGCCCCAAGCATTGCCATTGCAATGGTTCCAAACCAAGCTCTTCCTATTTGCTCGTAATAAGAGTCTGATCCTTTTTTGCCTAAGGCAGCATTTCTAACGTTGCCTCTCTTCGCAAGCCTGCTAAAGGTTCCACCATGGGCTCTCATGAATCCATATGGGGAGAAATCCAACATCACCTCAGCCACATTACCAACTACTTTGGTGAATGGCACAAAAGGCATGATAGCAGCCTTGGATCCAATACTCCTATTAGCCAATTGTCCGATCATTGCAGCACCCCTAGCGAACACACCATACCTATCCCCCATGAATATATTATCCTTAGCAATACTCATGGATTCCTGATGCTCCTCTGCATTTAAGGACGAGTTCTCAAGAATAAGTTCACGTAATCTGATTCGCTTTTGGGCCTTACTTATCCTATTACCACCCTCCTCATAAGTCTCTATTTGTTCATCTAATTGGCGAAGGATTTCACCCATGTCTAATTGCTGGCCCCTTAGCTCCATATCAACACGATGAAGCAGGGCGGACCCCTTTAATCCAGACAATGCCGCTTTCCTTCTCATCAATGAAGCGACCTGCATTTCATATGCCGTGCTTGTCATGAATTTATCTTCAGCAGATAGTGCTCTTCCAGAATATCTAGCTATGCCGACAGCTGCCTTTAGGTAATCCACAAGCAATTTTCTGAATTTAGGGCGACCACTGTTTGACTTGCCAAGCCTGTAATTATCCCTCTCAAGTTCACTTGAGCGCATCTTATCCCCACCAACCTTATCTTCGTATTTACTTGGGTCCAGTGGGCCAGTCTTCATTACATCAGTTGCCCATCTGGCACCAGATCTCATCCCCCTAGCCATACCCATCATCATAGCAAGAGACTCACCTATAGGATTGTACGCAGTGAATTTCTTCATATCAAACCCGCCCTCCTTCTTGGCTTCACGTATAGCTCTAACCCATTTGCTCACGTTCATCATATTTCTAATGGGCATTGTTGCTATGATAGTTCCGGCGGAAGACATATTGATTGCATGAGTGGTTGGGCCGAAAAGCATGTTCGCATAATTAAGCCCAATGAATAGTCTCATGAACCTTTCCTGCCACTTGTCAGGCATAACCTCAGTAATATACTGAGACAGGTCCCTCATTGCTTTCTGAGACAAGACTCCATAACCAGTAGTATCTTCCACAATACCAGCGAGCCTCTTAATCTCCTCCCGCTGCTCCTCTGTGAGCGTGTTAAGACCAAAGAAATCAGAAAACAAATCTGCATAGATCTGCTTATCCAGAGCGCCAAGCTTAATCTTCTCAACCATCTTCTCAATCAGATTCGTTCTTTTCTGCTTGCTTGGAATCCTACTGGACCCAATCGTTCTGGCAATTGCCCGTTGAGACATCTCCTCGATCTGCTTATTAATCTCTTTCTCAACAAGCGTCTGTATCTCCATTGCTGTGCCCTTGGCCAGACCCATGTCGGCCATGAGTGATTCAGCTAATTCAGATATATTCCTTCTGTCCCAGTGCTCTTGGATTAACTTTTTAACGCCTTCCTTGAACTTACTGCTTTGGGTTGCCTTCTTTGCCACACCAGGGTAATCTTGACCACCAGCTTTTTTGTATATTTCTGCCAGATAAGGACGAATCTTATCACCAAAGTCAGCAATCATTCTTTTAGAGAAGTCAGCAAAATTACTTATCCCCATGTCTATATATGCAGCCCCAAGCTTAATTAAGGCCTCGATCTGTGCTGGGTTACCAATGGCACCCATGGTATTCATTGAGTCCCTAGCATCCTTGCGGAGCTTATCGAGATCGTACTCTTTCCCGCTAATCCCTTTACCCTTAGGCTTTTTGGCTGCTGCCTGACGAGACTTTCCCTTCTCAGCTTGGCTAAGAGCAGCATCTACACTCTTGCTGTTCACTACATTGTCAGCAATATTCTTAGACGAGTCCTCCACCTCCTTGATCCCAGTACTCATTCTTTGTCCAATAGACGATTCAGCACCCTTCATCTTCTTGTCCATGATTCGCTTATTCTCTGAACGAACCATTCTGTCTACATACTGAACCACGCCTTCTGGGCCTAGGTTTTTATACAATCCACCCCAGTATGCCAACATTCTACCAGCAGCTCTATTTAGCTTATCGATAGCATGCTCAAGTTCATTAATCTTGAGAGCAGCATCATCCTTCATTTGCTCAGTGGTCGCCTTACTTGTAAGCACCTCTGAATAATGCTTGATGGACATAATTGCTGCGGCCAATAAAGCATTGCTATCCTCTTTTGGGGTTGTTATGGTTTTTTGGGCAGCATCGAACCCACCAAGATCATTGATCAGTTCGTTTGCCTCCTCCACTATCTCCTCGAATGACTTAGGGTCATAAACCATTGGGCCAAATTCATCGCGAACCTTAGCCGCAATTTCATTAGCAGTACTCATCCCCCTTATGGTCTCACCCTTAATTCGAGTTGAGGTTTGGCTTTCTTTGGTGGTGCCAGTACTTCTCGATGGGGCTGATGGTTTTTTCACCTCGGCTGCTGGTGGCGTATAGTGCTTAACTATTGTCTCTTTGAGGTCTCGAATAATTTTCTCCTGCTCAACCTTGGTTTTAGACTTAAACCACTCAGATCTCTCTATGAATCGAATTGCGGCAGCAATAGCATCTACTACTGAGGCCGTGGCATCTAATGTCGTAGCAAACAC
>Ga0099850_1001834_pt1 | contig 9999 bp, 8 predicted proteins | sample CB_VirMetaG_5_FD_79182 | JGI IMG/M metagenome (GOLD analysis project Ga0099850, IMG submission 79182) | Freshwater to marine saline gradient viral communities from Chesapeake Bay - CB_1508_1D Viral MetaG | ecosystem: Environmental > Aquatic > Marine > Coastal | place: USA: Chesapeake Bay...
GCTAAAGTAAAAGTACAATCAGAAGCAGGAGTGGCTGCACCATCAAAAAAAGTAACTCCTCCAACCATACAAGTTATTGCTCCACCAGCTGTTAAAGTAGCAGTTGGTATTTTTTCAACAAGTCCTGATTCATTGCCATCCATTAATTCAACAAGACAAAGCCCAGCTGCACTTAATGTTTGCATGACTCTTGCACAACCACGCCCCATCATTCCTTGTGGAGTAGCTGTCCATTGTCCAGCATTAGTACTTGAACCAGCAAGACACCAAACAAAATTTGTTTCCCCAATAGTAGTTGAAGAATCTACAACTTTTGCTAAACATATTGAGCTTTTTGGTCCTTCTGGGACTGCAATATCAATATACTGTCCACTTGAATTTGCTGGATAGTCTCCTAAAACAACACCTGCAAATGCATTGTTATTTGTTGCTGATGGAGCTGCAACATATTTTGATCTTTTTGCCCATGCATCAGCTGCATCAGCATCATCAGTTCCATCATCATAATCACGATCGTAACAAACGCCTTCACCTTGTGAAATTGCGTCAGATCCTGTGTAAAACACACTTTTAATATTTTGTTCAATTAAACCATCTACAAAAAACATTATTCTTTTCTCCTTATTAAGCAGCCGCTTTGATTACTGAATTAGCACGTCTATCATAACAAACCCAGTTCATTTCAAGGTCAATAAATACTTTTCTACCATTATGAACACCTTCAAGGTCTTTAGGTCCTGATCGAACCATATAAGAATCTTCAAGGCAAATCATATCGAATGTATCCATGTTTAACATATAAACATCTGCATCTGAATTTTGTGTCATTTGAGCAGAGGCAATGATATTATTACCTTGAAATTTAAACTTACCTTCATAAGCATCCAAATCAGTTCCAATTTTATCATTTTGATTTTCTGCAATAGATTTCATTGCGTTATATGTTGCAAAGTTTGTGACAATAACCATACCGTTTCTTGATGGATTTTTGACTCCATCAACTTCAATTGGAGCTTTAAAGTTTGTATAAAAAGCAGCTGTCTGCATTTTATCAATTAAATCTTCTTTTGAAATTTTAGTATACTGAGCAGTAAAGTTTTTCCAGTTTTCATAAGCTGTTGGATCGATATTACCAACTGTTGTATGAGACCCTGGTGCCCCCCCGTTAAACCCAGTTGTTGCATTGCTTACTATCCAATATTTTAAACCATTAGGGTTTACTGTATCTGTTGTCGATAAAGCATCTCCAAAAAACTTACTTTCAAGTTTTTCAACAATATTCAACATACAGTTTGCTTCACGAGGTTTAATGAGATTATAAAGCAATCCCTTACCTTTATTTCTCCTCATTTCTCCAAGATCATAAATCCATCCATCGTCAATATGTTTATAATTGACTTTCAATTCTTGTGAATAATTTTCAAGATTCAGAGTATCTTGAGCGAATAAACCTTTAAATTCAGCAGTTTCACTTCTTTTCAAAAATAAACGTCTTGAAATACCATCACCACCATCAAATGTTGGTTTATTATCCTTGTTATTTAAAAAATATGTACTGACAAAATAATTTTGTAGTTTTTGTGCAATTTGTCTGATTTCAGGTTTTCCATAATTTAAAAGAACTGATCTCATCAAATCATCAAGTTGATCTGCGGCTATACCATTTGGCATTTTATTAACTCCTTATTTATTTATTCTTTGAGAAGAATTCCTCAATTGTTTTTAAAGCGGCTGCTTCACCGCTTTCATTTCTATTTGATCTACTTTGTTGAGGTTTTCTTATCAAAGATTTGTTCTGTTTTTTAGCTTTTGATAATAACTTTTTACGTTCAATTTTTCTAATATCATCTGCAAGAACATAATCAACAGCTTTTTTAAATACTTTTGAAATACCTGGTGATTTTCCTGTTTTATAAACATACTTCTTTTCTATAGCATTCATTTCATCAAAAATTTCACGTCTTAATTCCAATTGATCTTTATTTATTTGCCTATAATTACCTTTTCCAAGTATTTCTGAAAATTCTTCCCCAAGAGTTTCAATTTCTTTTTCAAATTGATTCTCACGTTCAGCATGAGATTTTTCAATCATTACATTTTTATTACGTTCTTGCTCACTCAATAATTGATCGTATTTTGAAGAACGATTTTCGAATTCATTTAATTTTTCTTTTAAAAGTTTATTTACTTTTTTTATACTTTTAATTTCTTTTAAAAGATCTTCATCATATTCATTATCATCTTCTTTAATAAATTCTAATTCTTCATCAATATCATCAATTGATTGATTATTATCCGGTTTTTTATTATCTTTGGCATCGGAAACACCAGAATCAACATCATTATCCTGTGGAATATCAGCATCAAGGATTTGATCTTCTTTTAATGCTAAATATGCATTAATTTCTTCTGTCGTTTTAAATCGATTTAAATAACTTTTTTTAACACCTAAATCTTCCGCCCATTCTATTTGCTCTTTAGTGATAACACCGAGATCATCATCAGAATCATCATCTAAATCATTATCTGTATCACCATCATCAGAATTTTGATCAATATCTTCATCTTTATTATCTTTATTGTCATCATCTGATTGATCATCATCTGAATCTTTATTTTCAAATTCTTCAATCGCTTTTAAAGCAGCATCATCTTTTTCTTTTATTTCTTCATCATGAATTTGTTTATTTGCATCATTTTGATCATTTTGATCATCAGTTTGTTTATTATCTGTGTTTTGATCTTTAATTTCATCTTCGTTTAAATCATTTTTTAAATCTTCCTGCATATCATCCCCTTTCAGTCACCATACCCAGCATCATGGTCTATAAAATTTCTAGTTTTTAAATATTCTTTTCTATGTTTTCTATCTCTAAAAATAGGACTACAACTATATTTTCCTTTTGTAAATTCAGTTGGAACACCATTTTTTCTTGCAGCGCCCATAGCTTCTTCTCTTTGGTTTGGTAAAACTGCACAAGCTGTTGATTCCATTGGCCAATTCGATGGAAAAGTTATTAAATTAGATTTTTCAGCGCCATAATTTCTATAATATTTTTCACCATCTACAATGATATATTTTCGCCCATCTTTTTCCAAAAGTTCATGCTCATCTTTTTCTTTAAAAGAAACAAATGTTTTATCTATAATTCCAGAACCATCTTCATTTGAATAACAATAAGTTGGCATCCTCAACCTCCTGTATTAATTTTTGGGCTTTGATTTGGGTTTGATAATAAACTCTGAATCATTTCAGTACTATTTCCTTTATTTGTAGCCCCTGACACATTTTTTCTAATATACTCTCTTGATGTTTTTGCAGGAGCCGGTGATGATATTGGTCTTTCTCTGCCAACAGATATTTCTCCATCAACTGACAACATGTTAACCAATGAATTAATTTCATTCAAATTCAATAAATTTGCTGATTCTTTTAAAAAGTCTTGAAAATCGATATTAATTCCCTGTTCACCCATAATTTGTTGAGCAGGTAAAATAATTCTTTCATAAATCATTAAAGGTTTATTCATTTTTTCATTCGGTGTCATTTCATTCATCGAATACTCTTTAATCACAAAATTATAATCAAGAAAATCACCTTCTCTTGTTTCTTCTGAAAACACAAATGGAAAATCATAATCTATTCCAGGGATTCTTTTAACTAATGGCATTTCAATAAATGGATCATGAAACAAATACCATGCTAATTTTTTACCAACAGAACGAACAACATCAGTCAATCGATCTTGCATTTCTGCCATTTGTTGAGAACTTGCACCAGCTAATAACTGATCTTGACCTAAAGTTTCAGATTGAGGTCCAAGACCTCCCAATAAATCAAGATTCCCTGCCATTTCTTTAAATAAATCTCTATTCCCTAAGAAAAAAGCATAACTTGGTTGATTAATGCCACCTCTCGACATCTCTTTAACTTTATCTGGTTGAGCAATTTTAACTGCTTCTCCATCATCTGCGTTTATAATTCTTTCAATATCTTCTTGTGCGATTGGATGAACAGCTGTAATATTTTTTTGTCTTTTAGCCTGTCTACTTAATTTCGAGAATAATTCATTACACAAGTCATGTAATTCATACCATAAGCTCGCCGGACTTACACCTAACAAATTTCCATCTACATCATTAAATGAAAGATAATCATATGGACCTTGTTCTGGACCATAATATTCTTTAACTTCTAATGGGTTTCCAAATTCTTTTGTTAAATCCCATGCATAAGTCACAATCAATTGTTCAGTTGGTAAATATAAATCTATAATATCAATTGTTTTCTTAAATTCATCAACATTATCATCTGAACCAAAATATGAATTTTGATCTCTTCCTATATTTGAAGTTTTATCTCTATTTTTATCTTCAAATCCAGCATTTCTTTCAGTGAACGATTTATATTGAATGTCATCAGTATTTTTAAAAACATCCATAGCCCATTCATAATCAACACGTTGTATATCACCAGCAAATTGAACATTTTCAAAATCTGTCGATGTCATATCAATAACAAAATTATCAAAATCAACAAGCATTGAGAATGGTTGTCCGATATCGAACTGCTCCCCATGAACTTCAAACTTTTTACCTTCTCCCATTCCTGTTTTAATAATCGAAAATGGAGAGTAAATTGCGGAAGTAATTAACCGTCTTAAAGTATGCTTCAAATTAATTTCTTCCGTCAAATGATTCAAAGCAATTTGAAAATCTAAAGCAAAAGATTTTAAACTTAAAACATTTGTAGATATATGAAATTTTGGATTCGATGAAATTAATTTACGAGTCAATATATTTTGAGCTAATCGCATTAAATTAACAGGGATTTTTTTATCAGAAAGTGTTTTTGAATAATGATGCCCAGCAGATTCAGCAACAAATTCTTTTCTTTTTTTCCTGGAATACTCTAATTGATAATAAGACGACTTAACACTTTTGAAAAGCCTCTGTTCATCATACCCATATTTATTATATGTTGTCAAGACATTCCTCTAACCAATTTTTTGTTCATTCTTCTTTCCTTAATTCTGTGCATTGCACATCCTCTTGGCACAAACTCAGGAATGTTTTCTAAATTATCTAATTTATTTTTAATATTGTCAAGCTCTTTTCTTTCATTTATAATTTTTGCACAAAGAGCATCCGCAATAACGATATCTCCATGATTATCTTTTGCTCCTGATGGGTCTTCTGATCTTAATTGTCGTGAATGAACTACATTGCCATTATCATCAAAGATATACTCTCTTAACTCTGAACAAGCTCTTTTAGAATAATTTTTAATATACTCATTGAGCAAGCATTTGGAGTATAAACCAAGCAAAGCTTTTTTCTTTTCAGTATTACTATAAAATCCTGGTTTATCAGATATTTTTTTCCCAATTGATTCATCATCAGTTTTATAATAAATATTTGAATAATTATCTTCAATAATTTGGTCTGTAAATTCTCTTCCTCCACCGCCATTAGCTTCCCAAATAATATGTGATTGTTTTTGAATTGATAAAAACCTTGAAATAGCCATAGCCAATTTTGCCAATTTCCATGGTTTAATTTTTGAGTTCACATATTCAACTAATTTATCTCCGGTAACAATGTCATAGACGCATATAACAGAATTACTTGCACCAGTTCCGGCTGAAATATCTATTCCCATTACAGTATTATGATGGCTTTTAATTAATTCACCATTTCTTACCGGGAACCATAAACTCAAATATCCATTTGAATTTTGTTTAAAACATGGTTTTGAATTTTTATCATTCAAATCATATTCAAGATTTCCAACAAAATACGGAACTATAGTTTTATTATCGATCAAATCGTCGACCATATTAGCATCAAAAAACATTGCCCCGGAACCATGAGGATCGATATCCAACTGTTCTTTAATTTCAATCATAGTTCTACGAGTACATTCTTTATCATACCAAGGTGAATGAAGCCCATCATAATAACCATGATCCAGTTTAAACTCATATCCAGGATTTTTTTCATGCCATTCTTTATCGATAATATCGATAGTTTTATCTTTATTGACTCTATATAACCCTTCACCTTTTTCTGGATGTTGAGACCAATGAAACCTTAATTTCATTAAACTATCCCAACGAGATATTTCATAAAAAGCATTGCCAGAACCTGAATAAGTACTATTAAAAATACGACAATTAGTCACATCAGCAGTGGCACTCAATAATTTAAACCCATCTTTAACATCAGCAAATTCATCCATCAAAATAACCAATTTTCTATCACCACGTCCAGCATTCGAATTAGTAGACTCACCTTCAATTGTAGCCCCATTATTTATATTTTCCAAATGCAAATTATTTCTATTAAACCGTGGTCTTAAAAAACGTGGTAATTTTTTAATAATATAATCAATTTTCCAAAACAAAGATTTAGGATCACCGGCTTTATCGACATATTCTTCTTTTCTTGAAAGCAAAAGACAGCTTGACATTTCTTTGAAAAGCCATAGCCATGTAATAGCAATCAAATAAATCCACGAAGCCCCCATATCACGAGATTTATCAGTAAAAATATCTTGTCCAACATCAATACAATGAAGAACATTTAACAAAGCTTCTTCTTGAAACGGGAAACAAATAAAAGGGTATTCTGGAAAATTCATATCTTTTGAATGATAAGTCCAAACAAACGTATTGCAAAAAAACAAAATATCTTTAGAACACATCTTGAAAAGTGCCGCTCCATTATTTCTGGACTCATAACCTTCTTCAATCACTGCTCTTCGATATCTAAGATTAGTCGCCAAATCTTTTGGAACGCGATCATTATATGGCGAATATTTGTTTTTTAACTTATTGAAAAGTTCTTCATTCCTATACAATTCTATCGACATTATTTCTCAATATCTTTTTCAGACTCATATTCAGATTTAAGATTTTTAATTTTATCTTCAATTTTATCAAGAAAGTTACTAATATCAGTACCATCATCATTCAATATTTCATCTTCCAATTCTAAAGCTGCACGAGTCGGGGAATTCCTATTTGTATAAATCTCTAAAAACTTACTTTTCATCAATGGGCTAGACTGCAATTCCCTTAAATGAAAAAAAGCCCCAGAACTTGGAGCTTCTTGAGTGTCAATATCTTCAATCCATAAATGATTATAAATCCAATCAAAAACTTTCCTTGGAGTTGTAGACTTTTTAGTAAAATCATCTAATGAGTATCCCACTTTTTTTTTAACTGATTTCTCTTTAGTCTCTTTTTTCCCAGCGTTTTCTTTCTCTTCAATCAAATTCAAAGACATCACCAAAGCTTTTGCTCTAGCCTCAGCAGGGATAGCTCCATCAGCTTTCAATTTTTCTCTCATATCTTTAAAATGATCCCAATACCCTGCACTCTTTAACTTATTTTCAATCTCCTCAGGGACACGCTTTTTTCCAATAAAATCTTTAATATCATATTTACTCATAAATATCACTTACTCTGAACATATTTCAAAAAATCTAAAACAATCTTCTTTAACTCACCATCAGGCTTTAATGGAAACAATAACTTAAAAATAAAAATTAATTCCTGATTCTTAATACGAACCTTTTTATTAATCATCGTATCACCATTGACAACAGACATCTCAATAAATACATTCGGATATCCTTCTTTCAAATATTCTTCATCTTTCTTACCGGCAGGCCTTCCCATGAATCATTCTCCTTTTCCTTTTAAATCAACATTATTATCAAAACCGCATTCACATCGAAATATAATTTTATTATCTTCTACATTATCAATGTAATTACCATCATAAATTTTTTCACAACTTTCGCATTTCAAATACTCTTTTTCAATGCATTTATAATCATTTTTTTCTGTAGGGATTCCATTCTCTATCTTGATTGGATTATGAACACCACAATGAAAACATTTAACATAAAGTAAAAAACTAGCATCTGTTTTGAATAATTGAAAAATTGTCCCTAATTTACATTCCTTACAATGAAAAGCAATATCATTTAAATATGCATATTTTTTACAACCATTGTCTGGCACTATAAATACTTCCTTATGATGAAAAGCAATATCATTTAAATATGTATCACAATTATTTTTCATGCATCCTCCTTTTCATTTTAAATCATTAACAATACTCAATATTGTATATATTATATTTTGTAACTGTCAAGAAAATAATAAAGTGGGTGGGGTCTTGGTAAAAAAAAGAACAGAGCATGCTGGACTGTTAGAATAAACACATGCTCTGTATACCAGGAGGGATTTAAGTGAGGGATGTAACCTGGTATCTATATAAACACAATTTAAACTAACTAACAAATTTTGTCAATATGCTTTTTATTCATCAATAAACACTGTTTTAAGGCATTATTTATATTAGTAAGTAAAATGTATTCAGATGGTATTATTTTCTAAATATATGCCCTTTAAATGAATCGTAGTGATGAATTGTTTCACTTTGTGATTAACAGATTTAGTTTGTGATATTTTGTGGAGGTTATGGAGTGATATTGTGAAGGTTGGTGGTTGATATTGTGGTTTGGAGGGGCTTGATATTATGGATAACCATATCGTAAACCTGGGTGGGGGGGTGGTAAAACTTTTTAGAATCGCACCCCCTATTGCTTGATATATTAAATCACCTCTCTCTACTGCCATGCCTTGTCACAATGCATCAACAAATCAATGACTCTTGTAATACATATCTAATGACAGTAGGGGCATATGCATTTACGATCAATAGTGCTTGATGCTTGATTGATTGAAGTATTGAAGCTATATGCATTATGTATACAATATGTATACAATTGATGAATACACTGAATTATACTGCTGTTACTGCTGTTACTGCTGTTACTGCTGTTAATATTATGTCACATTTAGTCTAATACCGTCAAAAGACATGCTCAAATATCGCATTAATTGAAGAATATCTGTACTGATATACTGATTATTGCTGTTTTTGATAGTGTTTTAGTTTTGGACGTAACTTGTTGATATTGTGTGTTTTGTGAGGTTGTTAGCTGTGATTGTCTCGCGTGTGTATGCAATATGAATATGATATTGGTAATATCAAACAATGCTTTTTCCATTATTGCACTACTCTATTATTCCCCTAGCCATCATTTTTAACCGCACTCAATTGAGCTAACTATGAGGCAACTGAGATTAAATCACACATACTAAATTGAACTAATTGATTACCTTATTAATACCTTATTAATACCTTATTAATACTGAATTAATACCTTATTAATACTAGCAATACTATGTAATACTAAATAATACTATGTAATACTAAATAATACTATGTAATACTATGTAATACTGAAAATGACTTGCCGAAATGACCGTGATAACTGCCGAAATGCTGTGATATTATCTACAGTTTTTTCACCAAAAAGTCAATCCCACTTGAGCTAAAAGTCAATGATATCAAGGTTATTTTTAGGTAATTTTTTTTAGTACAAAAACGTGTTATATTGCCATAAAAAAATAAATTATTATATATCAGCTACTTACGACTATTTTTTTGACATGTAGCAAACATGTGTTATATATAATCACTGTTTTTTATTGGTGGAATATACTATAGCTTGTATTATTTACGATTAACTTAAGATCGTCCCTAAAATGTAAAGTAACGTTATAATGCATGTATTTCATTAGTGGTTTCATAATTGAAGTGTCAAATATTGTTTTACAGTTCATTTTTGAAGTATTTATATTTTTATTTAATTAAATCATTTCGTAAACTCATTAATATTAATAACTTAAGTAATTATGAAATAAGTAATCAAGAATGGCATAGTTGTTGCTTTATAATAAATCAGTTTTAACGATAAAATAAACAAGAAAGGAGAAAATAAAATGTACTATCAAGTAGAATACACAGACGGAGAATTAAATAAGTTAAAAACTTTTGATCGTCATCAAGATGATGATCAAAATTATGAAGATGCCGAGGAGTTTTTGTCAGAACTCCCAGAGGAGGCCAACGGAA
>Ga0099850_1001835_pt1 | contig 9996 bp, 7 predicted proteins | sample CB_VirMetaG_5_FD_79182 | JGI IMG/M metagenome (GOLD analysis project Ga0099850, IMG submission 79182) | Freshwater to marine saline gradient viral communities from Chesapeake Bay - CB_1508_1D Viral MetaG | ecosystem: Environmental > Aquatic > Marine > Coastal | place: USA: Chesapeake Bay...
CAGCAACTTCGTGATATAACAAGTCAAGCGGGTTTCCCGTACAGCGTCGTCTGGCCCACGCCACCGGAGTAAGTAGATGCTTGGATTTACGCCCCTATCAGCCGCGCCGCTTGCCGATGATGGGCAGGCAGTCGGTGGTGGCGTTGCCGTATCTGTAACTGGCGTCTCTGGCGTAGGCAGTGTAGGCACCGTTGATGTTAACCCGGATGTCATCCTTGATGGCGTTGAAGCCACAGGACAAGTCGGTACCGCCACGGCTTCCGCTGGTGCCAGTGCGTCTGCAACAGGTGTTGCTGCCACAGGCGGGGTTGGCTCTCTAACGGTTTCCGCTGACAACAACACCACTGCAACGGGCGTTCAGGCGTCTGGCGAGATTGGCACAGTCACCATTTCTGCTGATGCTGCCTCTGTCACAGGCATAGCTGCATCCGGTGACATAGGGGCGGCTTCCGTATCCGGAGACAGCAGCACGACCGCAACTGGCGTTCAGGCCTCTGGCTCTGTTGGCTCCGTTGTAATTTCTATCAGTGCTACTGCTCCCGTTACAGGTGTTACTGCCACAGGGTCCGTTGACACAGCGGCTGTGGTTAACTCTGCTGTTGTTTCGCCGCTTGGTGTTGAGGCTACCCTAGCAACTCCGTCTGTGATAGTTTGGGGACCAATAGCTCCAGAGCCGCCGGTAACTTGGACTGAAACAACACCCCCCTCTGGGGACATATGGACAGAAATAGTTCCGCCGTCCGGTGATGGGTGGGACGACATAGCCGCATAAGAGGGCCTCATGGCAAGTAACCCGTCACAAAATCTCGCCCTTGAACTCATGACCACGGGCGAAAAATCCGGTCAGTGGGGCGACATCACCAATGTGAACATGCAGATTATCGACCGCGCCACAAAGGGCGTAGGTACGATTACTTTGACCACCACAAGCTACAGCCTTGACACGGATGATTACACTGCGTCCGAGGGGCATTACGCGGTGCTGGTTTTCGCGGGAACCCCCGGCGGCACATGTACGGTGACGATCAACCCTAACGACCAGCAAAAGGTGTTCATAGTCCGCAACACAACGCCCAGCAGCGTTGTGTTAACTCAGGGTTCTGGTGGTAATGTCACAGTTGCATCCGGCGAAGCAACAATCGTGTACGCGACAGGGTCGGGCTCGGGTTCGACTGTCGTGGACATCGCTTCGCTTTTTGGGTTTCAGGCATCCTCTACTACTTTGACCGATATTTCTGGTCTTTCCGTAACAGACGGTAATTTTATTGTTGGGAACGGGTCTACTTGGGTTGCGGAGAGTGGCGCTACTGCCCGGACCTCGTTGGGCCTTGGTACTATTGCTACGCAGGACAGCAGCAGTGTTAGCATCACGGGTGGGTCGGTTAGCAGTGTTAGCATCACGGGTGGGTCGGTTAGCGGAATTACGGATTTGGCGATTGCTGATGGTGGCACGGGGGCTTCTACTGCGTCTGCCGCGCGCACCAATCTTGGGGTGGCAATCGGCACCGACGTGTTGGCATATGATTCAAACCTGCAATCGTTTGTAAGCACGTTTACCCTTCCGACGACCGACTCCACAAACGGCTACGTCTTGTCCACAGACGGCGCAGGAAACCTCGTGTTCGCTGCTACCGGTACAGGTGACGGCAGCGTTACCTCGGTAGCCGTGTCCGGGGGCACTACGGGCCTAACGACCTCTGGCGGTCCTATCACGACATCAGGAACTATAACCCTCTCGGGCACGCTTAACGTGGCCAATGGTGGTACGGGTGCGACGACCGACTCTGGCGCAAGAACTGCTCTTGGTCTGGCGATTGGCACTGATGTGCAGGCCTATGACGCAGATCTGACCACCATTGCAGGACTGGCGAAAACGGACGGAAACTTCATTGTAGGTAACGGCACGGCATGGACCGTGGAAAGCGGTGCAACGGCACGTACGTCGCTTGGTCTGGCGATTGGCACTGATGTGCTGGCCTACGACAGCAACCTACAGAGCTTTGTTACGGCTTTCACTTTACCGACATCGGACGGCACGGCAGACCAAGTCTTGTCCACAAACGGTTCTGGTACGCTTTCCTTTTCTTCTCTGGACATAAACAATCTGTCTGACGGGTATTACGACGGTTCTTCTCTGGGCTTGGGCTCGGGCGCGTTGGCCAACGACAACGGCACCACGAACCAAAACACGGCGGTGGGGAAAGATGCGCTGACCTCAGTTACCTCTGGGAGTTTTAACACCTCTGTCGGATCAAATTCTTGCAACAGCATCACCACAGGCAGTAACAACACGGCAATAGGTTTCAACACTTTAGATTATATAGCCTCGGGAACCGGCAACACGGCGATAGGCAGTGAAGCGGGAATATATGCCCGTGGATCATCAAACACGTTTGTAGGACATAAAGCGGGGTACTACGCATCCACCCTGTTCTCTTCGGAACCCGCTGCCACGCACAACACAGCCGTTGGATTTCAAGCTCTTTACGGCCTTGCCGGCTCTGGCGACGGCTACTTTAACACAGCCGTGGGTTCTCAGGCAGGGGCCACCATAACGACCGGGTACAATAATGTCGTCATAGGTTATAACGCGCAGGCTTCTTCTTCGACGGCTACTAACGAAATCACTATCGGTAGCGCCTCGCAAAAAGTTGTACGTTTTCCGGGGACTACGACGGTTTCAGCCCTTCCATCCGCTTCAACAGTAGGTGCAGGTGCAAGAGCCTTTGTCACAGACGCAACAGCAACGACCTTTGCGAGCGTCGTAGCGGGTAGCGGCTCAAACGGTGTTCCGGTGTATTCTGACGGCACCAACTGGCGGATCGGATGACACATGCCTCTGACCAAACTTACGTTTCGTCCCGGGATTAACCGAGAAGTAACTTCGTACACCAACGAAGGGGGCTGGTACGATTGTGACAAGATCCGGTTTCAAAACGGTTTTCCCGAGCAGATAGGCGGTTGGCAGAAACTATCTCTTAAAACCTTTTTAGGGACGTGTCGTTCTCTTCACCCGTGGGTAGCTTTAAACCGCAACTCGTACCTTGGCGTTGGTACAAGTCTTAAATACTACATTGAACAGGGTGGTGACTTTTATGACATCACGCCCATCCGCGAAACCACGGCTGCGGGTGCGGTTACGTTTTCAGCCACGGCGGGTTCCACGACGCTTACTGTTACCGACACGGATCATGGTGCTGTTGACGGCGACTTTGTCACCTTCAGCGGCGCGGTGTCTTTGGGCGGGGTAATTACCGCCGACGTTTTGAACACCGAGTATCAAATCGTAACCGTGGTGAATGCGGATACATATACGATCACCGCCAGTGCAGCTGCTGACTCTTCTGATACAGGCAACGGTGGAGCATCCGTCGTCGGCGCTTATCAGATCAATGTCGGTCTTGATACGACTGTCACGGGGACTGGATGGGGTACAGACACATGGGGTGCTGGCGCGTGGGGCATTGCTTCTGATGCACCGGTCGTTACAAGTACGCTTCGGCTGTGGTCTGCAGACAACTACGGCGAACACTTGGTCTATAACGTGCGGGATGGCGGCATATATTACTGGGACGCATCTGGAGTTAACCCTCTGGACCAACGCGGAGTAGCCTTGTCGTCTCTGGCGGGGGCAAACAAAACCCCTACTATTGCCAAACAGGTATTGATCTCTGATCGGGATCGCCACGTCATTGCGTTTGGTTGCGATGATGAGTTTTCTATCGGAACACAGGACCCGATGCTTATTCGGTTTTCCGACCAAGGAAGTTTAACGGATTGGGAAACCCAGCCCGAAAAAACCGCAGGAAGCCTGCGCCTTGGTTCCGGCTCCGAAATTGTTTGCGCAGTAGAGACCCGCCAACAGGTGCTGATCTACACAGACACAACGCTTTATGCGATGCAGTATCTCGGGCCGCCGTTCATCTTCGGCGTAACAACCCTGTCGGAAAACATTACCATCCAGTCTCCACAGGCCGCGATTGCCGTGCAAGACCGCGTGTTCTGGATGGGGAAGAACGAGTTTTACGTTTACTCGGGTGCGGTGGAGCGGCTGGCGTGTCCTGTACGAAGCTTTGTGTTTGATGAGCTTGACACAACGCAGGCTGAAAAAGTGGTGTCCGGGGCCAACTCCACCTTTGGTGAAGTGTGGTGGTTTTACCCGTCCATAAACAGTGGCGGGGTTGTGGATCGTTATGTGGTTTATAACTACGAACAGAACGTCTGGTATTTTGGTCAGCTAGAGCGAACCGCTTGGTTGGACCGGGGCGTAAATCCCTTGCCGATAGCCGCAGGCCGCGACGGTTATTTATATGAACATGAGACGGGCTTGAACGACGGCAGCGTCAGCCCTTCGCAGGCAATTAGCTCTTACATTCAATCCAGCCCGCTTGATATTGGCGAAGGTGATCAGTTCACGTTTATCTCAAGAATGATTCCAGACGTTGATTTTAGGGACTCGACCGCCACCACGCCAAAAGTTGAACTAACTTTGTCCGTTCGAAATTTTCCAGACGGTACGTACTTTGACAGCAGCACTCAAGATTTTGTAAAGACGCAGGCTGTTTCCGTAGAGCAGCGCACAGAACAGCTGTTTTTCCGTCTGCGTGGGCGTCAGATGAGTTTTAAAATCAGTTCTAATGAACGGAATGTACAGTGGCGCTTGGGGAGTCCCCGTGTTGACATTCGCGCTGACGGGAGGCGTTGATGGCTCGCAATCTACCACGCCCCTATTTCCCGGTGCCGTCTCCCGAATACCGGCAGGACTACTTTGTAGAACTGATTCGTGCGTTCTCGGTATATATTGAGCAACAGGCCAACCCCGGCGAAGGCCGCAACACTTTTACGGTTTTCACGGCGCTGCAAACTGACGACTACAACCTCGAACCGGGATCCGTGTTTCAGCAAGATGGTTTCCTGAAAGTTGCTCTGCCGTATAAATCTCATGTGCGCGGTGTGTCTGGATCCGGTCAGGTCGGTTCTGTAAGTGTGACGACATGAGGTGGAAACCTTTGAAAACATCTGATATGGTGGCTCAAACGTCGTTTGACCGGCGCAGCCCCACATCGTTAGGAGACCTGTGATGCCTGTGCCTCTTCTTGCCCCTTTGCTTGGATCGCTTGCCGCGACATTGCTGCCTGCCTCTGCTACTGCAGGGATAACAGGCGGCATAGCTTCGTTGTTGGGCGGCGGGGCGCTGGCCACGAAGATCGCGGCGGCGGCTCCGGCCGCATTGGGATCGGCAATCGGCACGCTGGCAGCAGGCGGGGATTTGGCAGAGGCTGCAAAGAATGCGGTTCTCGGCGGAGTCGGCGGCGCAGCACTCGGCGGACTTGGAAGCTTGGGTGCAAAAGCCGGTCAGGCTGCGGGTCAGGCTGCGGCGCAAACAGCTTCGGCTGCGGCTCCGCAAATGGCTGCATCAACAGTTGCAGCAGAGGCGGCCGCCAGTTCCGCACCGGCTGCGGCAAACACAGCGCTACAAAGCCTCGACATCCAAAAGCTCGCAAAGATCGCGAGTGCCTTTGGCGGAGGTGGACAGCAGCAGCCGCCCATCGCGGCCCCCATGCCTGCTCGCCGCATGCAGCCCGAGGAACGCCTGTCCATGCCGGGCAATGTTCCCCCTTTGGGAACCGGTCTTGGAACGCCTCCAGCAGGTGCAGCCGCGGCTCCGGCCTCACCTGTACAGCAGACAATCCCTGCAGCAAGCGCGCCTATGCTTCCAACACTACCAATTCAACCGGTCGGCCCTCTGCCGTCCCCGGTTCAAACATCTATGACCCCGGACGTTCGCCGTTATGCGTATCGTCCCGGTTTTGCTGCAGGCGGCCCGGTCATGAGCGATCAAGAGCGCATGATCCTTGCGCGTATGGGCGTTGGCAACCGGCCAATGTTTCAGGGTATGGGGGTGTAAGCCATGGGCGGATCAAAAAACCAGACGGTCACGCAGAAAACCGAAATCCCGAAGCACATCATTCAGGCGACCAAGGGTTCCGACGTCACAAGCGCTGCGTTCAAAGACGAGCAGCAGGCACTGATGGACTACTACGGCATCCAGCCGGGGTATCAACGTCCCATACCGGGTCCCATACCGGGTCCCGTAGTACCCTTCGCGGTCGGCGGCCCGGTGTCCGCGGGCCTCGGTTCTATGCCGCAGGCCCGGCAGGCGATGACGGCGCTCCGCGGTCCGCAGGGTATGCCGCCGATGAGCATGGCTCGCCCGGGTATGCCTTCTCCGCAAATCAACCCCTCGGATTTAAGTGCCCCGGCCATGTCATATTACATGGCGCAGGGGGCACAACAGGGCGGCATGCCTGCATATGCGCAGGGCGGATATATCCAAGGTCCGGGGACCGGTCGTAGCGATTCCATTCCTGCAACCATCCATCAAAACGGGGTGCCTGTTCAGGACGCCGCGCTGTCTGACGGTGAGTTCGTGATGACCGAACGTGCCGTCCGCGGAGCGGGGAACGGGGACCGTGAGGCTGGAGCTGCGCGCATGTACGAGATGATGCGCCGATTTGAGGGGCGCAGATAATGCCTATTGTTACTCAGCGCGACGAGGGCCAAGAGGTTTACTATGTCCGTGACCAAAACGGCAACACTGTAGGCGGGCCTTATAACTCAAGAGGCACGGCACAAAGCGTCGATGCAGCGTTTTTTCCCAGTGGTGGCAGCGGTGGTGGCAGCGGTGGCGGCAGCGATGGTGGCAGCGCATCAGACATAGCCACTGGTATTATTGGCGGCCGAGAGTATGCCATTCCTACATCGCCACTGGGTACGATCCCCGCGGCACAGGCTCTTATGGCAGCGCCTCTCGACCTTCCGGACTATCTAGTTGCAGGGTTGTCACCGCAACAGCTGCAGGCCATTCAGCTTGCGCAGTCATCGGCAGGCCTTGGTCAAGAAGGCCTTCTGACTGGTCAGGCCACTACCGCGCAAGCGCTAGAGGCTGCGCGGGCCGCGGGCCTTGATCCTTTGGGTGGGTTCGGGGAACAGGCGCAGGGACTTATTGACCAAGGTCAGGGGTTCATGGGCCAAGGCGCGGGGACCACTGGCAACATTGTACAGGGCATTCCGGGTCTTTTGGAGACTGGCCGGTCTGCTGCGGAGCAGGGTCTTGCCACCGTAACCGCTGCCGGGGAGCGGGGCGTATCTAACGCTGCTGCGGCACGGTCTGGTATGCTTGGTGCTCTGGGCCATGATGACGCGGCTATCGCCGCCGCAATGCAGCAGTTGCAGGCACAGCAGGGCACGTTGGGGGGTATTTCTGGCGCGGCTCGGCAAGGCGTTGATCGTGCTGTAGAAAGCGGCGGTCTACAGCTGGACCAAGCTACTCTTAATGCCTTGTCTCAGGCGGGTCTCACGGGCGAACAGACATCGGAGGCAAGCCAAGCCGCTGCATCAGTTGCGGATGCGGCGCGGCGCGCAGGTGTTCCAATACAAAGCGCACTTTCCGGCAGTCTCACAGCCGCACAGGAAAACGCTCTGCGGCAGGCGATGGCGGGGCAAGAAAGTGTTGCCACGGCCGCTGATCGCGCGCGTCTGTTCTCAGAACAGGCTTCGCAACAGCTGCAGCAGGCAGGCGAGTTCGGCATGGGTGCGGCAACTTCGGGCCTATCTGCACTGGAGGGTGCTGGCCGTGAATTTTCGCCGGAGCAGATCGGCGCTTTCATGGACCCCTACGAGCAAGGTGTTGTGGATCAGGTAATGCGGGACCTTGCCCGTCAGGGCGAGATCCAAAAGCAGTCGATTGGTGCTCAGGCTGTAGGCGCTGGAGCCTTTGGCGGGTCTCGTCATGCTGTTGCGGAACAGGAACTCGCCAGAAACATACTGGAAGCACAGGCGCGAGCCTCTGGCCAACTTCGCAGCCAAGGGTTTGGACAGGCGCAGCAGGCTGCAATGAGCGCCTTCGAACAAGCGCGTCAACGCGAGCTCTCCGCCGCTGGTTTGATGGGCCAGCTGGGTCAGGCTGGTGCGGGATCTGCAACGGCCGCAGCGCAGGCTGCTGGGTCACTGGGTCTTGGCGCGGAAGAACTGGCGCAAACCGGTGCTCTTTCTGGTGCGCAGCTGGGCATAGGTGTGGACCAGTTTGCTGCTGCGAACGCGCAGTCTCTGGCGCAAACCGGCCTGAGTCTCGAACAGCTTTCCGCACAAACAGGTCTGTCGGCCGCGGAGCTGGCGGGCCAGCTGGGTGTTGCCTCCGGTCAGGTCGGGTTGTCGGCCACGGGCCAGCAGTCGGCCAACATACAGGCGCTACTGCAGTCCGGATTGTCGGCCGAACAAATTGCCGCACAAACAGGTCTGTCGTCGGAACAGCTGGCACAGCAGGGTATTATGAGCGGCGCACAACTGGCCTCTGGTCAGGTCCAACAGGACATCGCAGGCCAGCAGGCCGCGGGCCAAATGGGCATGCAGGGCGCTTCTCTTGGCATTCAAGCAGGCCAGACGGCCGCAAACATTGGTCTTCAGGCATCGGGTCAGGGCTTGCAGGGTGCGCAAACGGCGCTGCAGGGTGCGGGCCAACAGGCGCAGATCGGTCAGGGCATCGGGTCTCTGGGTGTTCAAACCGGCCAGTTGGGTCTCGGTGCTTCCGGTCAGGAGTTGGCCGCAGGGCAGACGGCCGCGCAGATCGGTCAGCAGCAGGCGAACCTTGGCCAGCAGCTGCAGGGTGTGAACCTGCAGGACATCGCAATGTTGCAGCAATCAGGCGCGTTGACCCAGCAGCAGGACCAGAGCGTACTTGAGGCGGAGCGTTTGACCCAGTATCAAAACGCCATGGCCCCGTACCAGCAAGTCGGCTTCTTGTCCGATGTTGTTCAGGGCTCGCCGATGGGTTCGACGGTCACACAAACGCAGCCCGGGCCGAGCCCGTTCAGTCAGGCCGCTGGTTTGATGCTGGGCGGTGCGGCTCTGTACAATGCGTTTCAGTAACGGAGAGATGTGATGGCAACCGAGGACGCACGAAGAAGGCTCCGTTCGATGGGCGGCATTATGGCATCGTCGCCCGAACTGATACGGGCGGTGGAGGAGCGGCTTTCAGGCCGCTCCTTCGCGCCGGGCTACGACCTTCAAACCCCGGCCATGCGGGCCGCGGTCCGTGAAGAGGGTTTGGACTACCCGAGTTTTGAATTGATCCGCCAAAATACGCCATCCCGGCAAACGCTCCGGACTTTGGGGTATCCCGAAAGCGCGGTTGGTGGGTCAATGTATTTTGACCGCATGCTGGCAGGCGTGGGTCTTGCGGACAAGAACAAAAAGATGCCGCCCTTCGACACGGCACTGGGTGCCGGGTTTAGGACGCAGGCTGCTCCGGGCGCTACACGTCCCCTTAGAGGTGAAGATACCCCTGTTGTTGCTATAGAAAAAATCTCTGAACATGAGGCTTTAAGAGACCCCGAGGTTCTTCGTAAAATCAAAGGGATGAGTGTTCCTGAGCTTTCCAAACTTCCGGTAATTTATCGCGACGACGTTATCAACGAAATGCGTATCCGCACGGAAGCAACGGGCGGAGCACAAGAGCCCCGTGATCTCAGCAACCTTGGCGGAGGTATGCCTTCGGGACCTCGTGATCGCGGTGCTTTGGGCCGCGAAAAGCGGACCGAGGAAGAACTTGCAAAAAAAGCTGCCGACGCCGTCATCGACAAGAAGATGAATGCGGATGCCGCGGCCCCAAAAGATCTTTCCCGCAAGATCGCCGCGGCCACCGACAGGCAGCTTCAGGATCCCGAGCCCAAATCCAAGAAAGACTTGCGGTCGCGGTACACGGAAAATCTTGCGCTGTTCAAAGAGATTTATGGCATCGACGATGAGGACCGGGCCCGGGACAAAATGATGTCTCTTGCCATGATGTTTCTTGCCATCGCCGCAGGGCAGAGCCCGAACCCCCTGACGAACTTTGCACAGGGTGCTCTGACCGGGCTGAAGAGCATGTCCGAGTCTGCCGAGGCTCGCCGTCAGGAGCAGCGGGACCTGAAGACCGCGGCCCTTGAAGCTGCGATG
>Ga0099850_1001838_pt1 | contig 9989 bp, 24 predicted proteins | sample CB_VirMetaG_5_FD_79182 | JGI IMG/M metagenome (GOLD analysis project Ga0099850, IMG submission 79182) | Freshwater to marine saline gradient viral communities from Chesapeake Bay - CB_1508_1D Viral MetaG | ecosystem: Environmental > Aquatic > Marine > Coastal | place: USA: Chesapeake Bay...
GTCTAGGTGCGGGTGGACCTGAAGTTTTACGCCCCCCCACCCTTATTCCAATGATGGTGCGGGTCGATGGGTAGACCGGCATCAGAACAACCTATGACGCCGCCTGATTTTTCTAGCCGTTGTTTGTGTATGTCGTGACAGGGTTTACAAAGTGCCTGCCAGTTTGATTTATCCCAGAACAATTCCAAGTCACCACGATGCGGTTTCTTGTGATCGACAATCGCGGACGGCACAACCTTGCCCTGCGCCTTGTGCATCACACAAAGCGGATGCTCTTTCAGATATTGCGCGCGTTCCTTCTGCCATCTGTAGTTATAGAGGGCAGACTTCTTCATCTTCTAATTGATTCAGAGTTGATCAGCAGCCGATAGATGTCATCAATTTTCGATTCAACACCATCCATTCTGCGTTGCATTTCTATGCCTGCCACGTCAGATCTCTGCTCAAGCACTGCAACCCGCTTATCTAATCCAGCAAAAAACCAGAAGGCCGCAAGCAGCATACTGATAGTGGTCAATAAATGACCTACCGAGATCTCGCGCTTCAAGTGCCACGGGTTACCTCGGCGCTCAGGACCGGAATACTCAGGTGTTGTTATTTCTTTATCCACTGATCATCCCGATTGATCATAAAAAAACCCGCAGCCGTTTCCGGTTGCGGGTTTCGCAGTGACACTTTCTCTACGTTAGCAGGAAAATAGCAATTGGCGGCTAGCTGGTCAAGCACTTTTTTTCAATGACTCTTGTGAATCAGTTTCACCATAGCCCGCATCCCAGTATGAAGTGACTGATGCCTCGCCGATCAACCGTCTACTTTTCACTGTCGCCGGGCTCACGTTCACCTGGTCGGCTATCTCCTGGACTGATACACCGCCGTAGTACCACCACCACAACACCTTAAACACCTTCGGCTGCTGTTTCTTCAATCGGCACAAGATGCGTTCGATACGTTCAGCCACAGCGTTATCTGGCATCAAGACCAAACCTTGGGCATCACCACCTATTCGCTCATCGTACATCGCAATCACATTGCCACCCATACCCACGCCACAAGTATCCCGCAACCATCGCCCCCACAACTGCAATCGCTCTCTGGTTTGATCTACCGCATCACACTCATGCTGCACAGTCATTGTTATTCTCCCAATGCTCACCACACACACCCTTTGCCTCTTCAGCACTACCAAAGACACCCAACCGATCCCGTGAAGCCGGCACCGACTTACCCATGCTGTAATGTTCCAGCAACCCGAACTGGCCCAGCTGATCCACATCCCCGTGCCTTGTTCGCATAAACCGTATGATCTCCTTCCACTCCGCCCGCTCCGGACCCCACGCCACATACATCCAACCGGAAGACACCGACACCCGACACGCACAAACCCGATACCCCTGGTCTGAGTCTGAGTGATACTTGCTGTTTTTCTGCCATATCATCTACCCTGCCTAACCTGCCTAACCTGCACTATCGAGGTTGGGCATAGTTAACCCTCTGATTACTGGTTTATTTTTTATAATGCCTAACGTGCCTAACCTATATCCCGCATGTGCGCGCGTGCGCGTGCGCGCCTCACGTAGAATAGGTTGGGCAGGTTGGGCATTGACCTGCAGCCACCGCCGTTGGTGGGTTTTAGTGGATCCCAACCTCTTTATTGAGGTTGGGCAGGTTGGGCAGAAAACCGCATTATTCATCCTCACCCTCCGGTAAATCAGGTGAACCCTCTTCAATTGGGCGCAGATAAACCCAGTGCCTACCCTTTCCAAACAGACTCTTTCGGGCCTTATGCCAACCCAATGACATCATTATCGGCGCTATCCGGTTCATGTCTGCCCTAGTCTGGGTGCCTACTGGCTTTTCTATCGCCTGTGACAGCAACTCCTCAGCCGTGAAGTGCGGCGTTGTATTACCCGCCAGGAAATCCCGCAGCCGGTCTTCCCATGGATCCCGCTGCAGCCGTGTATCCTGTTCGCGCTCGAAAAGCTCCCGCTCGGCAGGGTCTGACACCCACCACGGCACCCCGCGCTTGAAACAGTCCAGCGCCTCCGCCCATAACTGATCCCGATTAGCCGTGACCCAAGCGACATTCACCGCCAAGCAGCGGATCGGCCAATAGCGCCGGTTGCCGCTGTAGTCTTTCAGATACTCTTCTTGGTTTGTTGAACCGATAAACACGGTTTGCCGAGGGAAATCTTGTGAGGTACTGCCATACGGCGGCCTGTAGCGGTCACGCCGCTGCGAAAAGAACGCCTTGGCGGCGGTGGATTCCGCCTTATTGAAGCTGTCCAACTCCGCCAGCTCATAGCCCCACACACCCTGTATATTGCTATAGGCGTCTTTCTCACCAATTGGTATAGGGGAATCTGAAAACCAGTCACCAAACAACGCGCCAATCGCGGTTGATTTACCCCAGCCCTGACCGCCCTCCAGGATCATCACGTTATCGGCCTTACACCCCGGCACCATTACCCGCGCCACGCACATGATCAGAAACTTACCGCCGGCCGCACGTAGATAACGGGTATCACCACCCGCCCTGAACACGCTTGTCAACCAAGCCCCTATGCGCTTCTCCCCGTCCCAGCGGAGCTTTTGCAAATAGGTTCTTACGTGATGGTATCGATTAGCCTGCGCCACCGTGATCAGCGCGTCCTGTAGCTCTGTCTTGGGTGGCGGCATCATGAAATAGTTACGATGCAACCAGATCCTCAGGCGGGAGGTGTCGGCATCTTCCCACTCACCCGCCGCAGAATGCGGCATCGGTGGCGTTTTTAATTTGATCAGCCGGTAAGAAAAATCATCGTAAGCCAACACACCCGACCAACGCGGGTCACTCACCAAAATGCGTTCTAAATTGGCCGCGTGCGGCCTGATCTGGCCCTTCTCCGTGGTATCCAGCCGCTCATACCAACCGAAATCCTTTGGGTTCATCCAGCCCGGCTGGGCAGAGTCATCCACATAAGCCTCTATCGGCGGCTCAGGCGGTAGGTTTGAAGGTTCATACTCTGGCGAATCGGGTGTTATACCCCTGTCTAAGCTGCGCTGCGCAGAAGTCAGTGCTGAATTTATTTGGCTGGCTACAACATCCAGTCCGGCTATTAAGTGAAGATCATTGAAATCGGATGGCCGTTTATTCTTGTTATTGTCTGCCGGCTGCGTCATGCGGCTTGCTCCTCATACCTGGAAAAATCCGGTATGGCCACACAACCACCCGCCAGAATCGCCGCCTCATTCGCCGCCTTAACGCCGGGGTTGCCGTCTGTGTCTCGGTCGTTATCACCACAAAACAACAGGGTGGCCTCCGGCCATGCTCCCCGCATCGCCTTGGCCACCTTCGCCATGTTGCCGCTATCCAGCGCAATCGCGCAGGGGTAGCCTGTAGCCTGATGAATACTGGCTCCGGTCGCGTACCCCTCGGCCTGGGTGATCACCTGCCCTTCACCAAACGCGGTAGCCGCTTGAAAACCGGCAACACCCTGGCCATAGTCACCGGCCGCATCAGCGGCAATGAAATGAAACAACCCACTCTTGCGCCCAAACTTTAAAAACTGCTTACCGCCTTTCTCGGGTATAAACTGCCAACCCCATAACTTGCCGCCAATATCACGCAGAGGTATCGCTACCGTGCCGTAACGCAGATACTTAAACGAGGTAGCTTCGCGGTCAAACTCCGGCGATTTCACTTTCACAAAAAAAGTGTCGATCGACGCTTTCCCGTTAATTATTTCAATGCGCTTCGCCTTGATGTGGGTCACCACCACCAAGCCATGGGTCACAAACTTAATACCATAAGGCCGCACCTTTTTGCGTGACAGATAATCTGACTTACCGCCCCACGCCATCAGACCCTCTAACTCAACCGAGGCCACCGCAACACGCTCATGCCATTCCACGCGGGCTTGCTCATCCGCCTCAATCTCAGCGGCCAACGCTTGACGGCGTTGCTCAGCCTCTTCACGCCGGCGCTTGCGCTCAGCCTCATCCAGTTCATCAGGGTTAAACGCCCAGCCGGCCTCTTTTGCCGCCTTCACCAGCGTACCGATACCCACGCCACCCTTTCTAAATGACTTCCACACGCTCTTTGCAGCGGCCGCGTCATAAAGGCCCGACATTTCAGACCAGGCATTCCAGGTATCAAAACCCGCCTCACCAAACTCGGTTTTAATCGCCATACCCATCTGCACCCAGGTATCACGACAATCATAATTCAACCGATCCAGCGCACCCGCCACATCATCCAAGGTCAACTCTTTCATCGTTCATCAAACCCCTTGCACGCATTTTTCCCCGGCGACAACCGCTTGATACACGGATCATCTTTGCGCCGCATATCATGGTGCAGGCACCCACAACACCGCACCTTTCGGTAAACACTGTTACGCTCTAACCGTGAAAGCGCCTCAGCCGGATCCCCATAAAAAACCCTCGGCAACGCGCCGCTCATCTACCCCGCACCACATTCAATGGGCGTGTTTTATCCTGTTTACGCAACGCATCCAGCACCGCCTCACGGAACACCGAGGCCGCCGCCAGCACGTCATCGGTTTCGTTCAGTGCCTTGCGCAGTTTGGCTGGGCTGTCATGCTCATCGATCACACCCGTATCACCCAGCAACTCACCATAGGCCGTAATCGCCTCACCAAACTCCCGCGCAAAACGGGCCAAATCCGCCGCCACACCGGGCGCAACAGAAAGCGGTAACGGCACAGCCAACAGGCCATAGCGGGCGCTCAACTTGCGTAACAACGCCGCACGGGGCTCAGGCGGCAAGGCGTCCACCGCGCACTCTTCAAAGTCACATTCAAATTTAATCTCACCCCGCAACCGCCGCATCACAATCTGCTTGGCTTCCCGCAAATCATGAAACGCATCACCGGTTGACGGAAAACGAATCTTCCTATCCTTCGGGTCCGGGAAATGCGAAAAATAAACAGACCGCACCTGATCCGCATACGAAAGCTGGTTATCCACCACCCCCTGCAGCCAGTTCTCAATAAACCGCCCGATCAGGCGGGAGCGTGACTCTCTTGATTGGCTATTCATCCCTTCCCCCTTTAAAAAACTCTGTTTGTGGATACACCTGAACAGGCTGACTTTCAGTGACCGACGAAATGACAACAGAACCCGGAATAGCACCGGCCTGTAATAGCTCACTCAGCGTTGGCCCATCAAACTGGCTAACGATGGCCTCATTCAACTCGAAGTAATGCTCACCCTTCCACCGCTCACCACTGAATTCGATTTTTAGTGTGACAACAGCCATGTGATCCCCTCGTTTTTCTGATCTTCAGCAATCATTCCAAACGCCCTCAAATGCAGTACGCTTAAACAAACTAAAGCGATACAGGAGCCGACACACTGACCAAAATGATCAGAACCAATAGCTTTACCATCAGGCCGCCCTTTCGTTCAGATCATCAACAGGTCGCGAAGGCAACCACTCTGGGTCTGGGTAGATCTTCGGGTTGAGTTCATGCGGTGTCACCTGTAGGTCGACGGCCAGGCTCACCGGAATAACCATTTCAGGAGGTACACGCTTATCTCTATTAACCCAATTCCAGACATTGGCCGGGTTCACGTCCACCAGGGCCGCTAATTTTGACTGGCCACCCGCCAACTCAATGGCTTTTAGTAGCGCTTGTATAGTGCTTATGTTTTGCATGCCTCAACTTACAACATTAGTTGATCTTTAGTCAACTTTTGTTGTTTGACCCAGTAAACAAAAGTTGTGATCATCCACGTATGGCACTCGGTAAACGCGTAAAATCTAGGCGGGAACAGCTCAAAATGAGCCAAGACGAACTGGCTCAGGCCATTGGCGTGACGGGCGCGGCGATCAGCGCCTTGGAAACCCGTGACAGCCGCTCTTCTCGGCAGCTATCAAAACTCGCAAAGGCGCTGAGTACGTCAGAACAATGGCTGGAAACTGGTGTAGAGGTTGCGGAGAACACTATTCAGGAAGATCGCGCCGACTATACCGCCCTCTCACCCGATGAAATCAGGTTGCTCTCGGCCTTTAAAAAGGCCAGCGGCAAACAGCGGGAGCTGACCATATCACTCCTGGAAAGCATCGGCCTGACCGCCTATACAGCCCCAGACTTCGAGGCGGCGGTTGAAATGGAAGATGTCACTGAGAAAACCCGCAAAAAAAAAACAACCGAGTTGATCAGGCGGACACAATAGCCCTTAGATAGCCTGATATCTTAGCCAGGTTCCTGGCTACCTCATCGTAATGCTCTCGGCGGCCAATAGAATCCGCATTCTCTTCTAAAGCATCCGCTATTTTGGCCAGGTTATCGAATAAACAGATTTTTGGTACTGCGGTGTTTCTAACTTTTATTTCCACCCGGCGCGCCAAGACAGAATAACTCTCAGTCTTTACTACCTCTAAAACCACCGCTTTCCGTTTAATATCCATTTCCATGCACTACTCCGGTATAACATCCATATATCAGCACCAAAAGTCGTTAACTTCAGGCAAATAACAACTTCTTTTCCCGCGGGGCTTGGGCAGGTACGCTTATTTTATTCTCTGCTCGAGCGCACCACAAGGGGTCATAGTTCCAGATATCACAAAGATAAAGATGACATATAAAATCACCAGTACAGACACCATATAGCCAACAGCCTTCATTACCCCATACAAAACCACAGCGACTCCGTCCATAGTTTTATTCCTGCTATTAAAGATCCCGCATTATAACCATTTTTTTAATCAATACATCGTACTCGACTTTTGTTGACCTAAAAACAACTTTTGTTGACTTTCGATAAACATTTGTTTAGGCTGTATCCGCGCTCAATTAAAAAAGCCTTGGTTGGCACCCACCGCGACTCACTGTCAGCGGCACGCGCGCCCGGCGCTTAAACCGGGCACCTATTAACAACCGAGCCACAGGAAACCGATGCGATGCCAAACACAAACAGCGACAGCACGCACATAGACCCAGCAGAAAAAGAGCTGACCAGCGCCTGCAAGATGATTGGTGATATTGGCGACTGCTCACACTGGTATACCGCCAAACTCGCTGAACGCATCAAGCGCCACGGAAAACCTGTTATGCAGCTGACCCTGCAAGAACTCATCAAGCTCGACGGTGATGAAATCGACGGCAAACAAACCGAAGCGTGTTCACGATGAACAACGAAGGATTACAGGCCAGAAGAGCCTTCAAGGTGCAGATGCTCTCATTGGGCGGCATCAAAGCCATTACCTATGCTGCCAACCATCCAGAGATATTTGAGCGGGACCAGGAAGCGTACAGCGACGTGATGGACATCTTCCAGGATCACATCCCCTATCAGCTCATTGACTGTAACCAATGGTGGTTCGGCCACTACTGGTCCAGTGGCCGCACGTGCAGTAAATGCCGCGAAATTGCTCAGATGTTTCCGTGTAATGAACCCGTGAGCGATCAGCATTTTGAGGCCATGACCCAGCGTATGACAGCAGGTCACGATCCTTCTTGCAGTGCGCACAACGTACATAGTTTTTTTGGTTTAAAGGTCTGCGTGACACGGATGAACCCTCATAACAAAACAACTCATCCTATCACCCACTCACCGATAAACAAACAAACCGGAGAGCAACCATGATGGCCATAAAATTCAGAAGCTCAGAGGCCGAAAGACAAGCCTACCAAACCCTAATGAACGAACAGCGCCTCAAAGCATGGCGCGAACGCTGGGCGTTGGCCACAGGGCGGGAACCCGTCTACGTAATCAACCCACCCACCACACCTGAACAACGGCTGATGCTTGCGCAAATGCAAAGCACCGCCATAGCCACCAACACCAATGTACTGAAAATGCCACTGCGCAAACGCCAGTACATGGGCGCAGACCTGCCACAGCACCCAGACCCGGCCGCATAAGGAGAACACCATGCAGAACCCAGCACGCGAACTGTGGCCATCCGAAAAACCGGACGCCTTCATGGCCGCCTGGAAACAGGCCATCAGCCTAACGGGTCACCCTACCCTGTTTGGCGGCAACTACCTGATGGGGTTAGACGGCTACGCGCCCAAGATCAAAGAGATCAACCAAGTCATCACCCGGCTACCCAAAAGCAAAGCGGCCATGATCGCCGCCATGGTCAGCTTCTACAACCCGGAAGAGGGTGCCAGACTAATGGCAAAAACCGGTTGCGGCGGACTGGGCAATCTAGCGATGCACCTACCAGACGCTGCGCGCGCCGTGCTGGGTGACCTACTTTTCAACTATCACGGATGGTAACGCCATGAAAGCCACAGACATCACCTTACGCCTACTGGACGAAGCGGCTGTATCACTCAGAGAGAACGCCGCGCACATCAAAGCGATGCACACCTTTGAAGGCCATTGGCAGGTAGCTGACACCACAGACATAGACGCCATGATCAGCTATGCACAAACAATCAGGCTGGCCAGACGCCTCACCGCTGAAGCAGCGCGGATGCGGGATGAAGCACACAACTGCTTTGAGCCACCCAAAACCAAGGCCGTATCATGAACAACCCAGAACCCATCTACCTGCTACCTGCAGAGATAGAACAGATCACCGGCTATCAGCAACCCGCGCGCCAATTACGTTGGCTAACAGATAACGGGTTGATGCACAAAAAACGCGCAGACGGCACACCGCTGGTTGCACGTTCACACTTCAATAAAGTGATGGGTGGGTTTGACCAGAACACCCAAGAAAAACCCAACGCCGAGCCCGACTTCAGCAGCCTGTCGGCCTGAGCGGTCAGCACAGATGAACGAACTAAAAACCATCATTAATTTCAGCCTGTTCGCCCTGGTCATTAACTTAGCACCCATGGCGTACAGCCCTCCACAAAAAGGAACCCGCATGCCCGGAGAAATCATCTACCAAACATTTGCCACCGGCAGAAAGCGCATCAAAGCACTCAAGATCGACGGGAAAACCCAAACGGTAACCGAATGGAGCGAAGAGTCCGGCATACCACCCTCAGCCATCCTGCACCGACTCAAAACCATGAGCGTAAAAGACGCCGTATATCACGGTGCACCACCTAAAATCAGCATAGCCCACGCATGGCCCGTACCCAGCAACACCCTGGCAAATGAGCTTGGCCGATGGCGGTAGACCTAAGAATGCAACTGGACCTCAGACAAGCCATCGATAAACACCTACAAAGCGGCTGGCGTATGATCATGCGTGACCCCATTGTGCTGGTGAGAGGCACATGGGCAATCGAAGAATACAAAGGCGCATTGCGGATGCGAGAGGCAACGCATAGCTGCGTGAGCGGCCCGGCGATTAGCCGGGTCCGAGCGCAGCGAACTCTACGCACTGGTTAGGCTGACTTTTAAGGTAATTTATGAGCGTGAAAATTGAATACAACTGCGATGTTTGCCGAACAGCAAAACCAAAGCAGGAGATATTGGCGGTGCGTTTTTCAGGAATGAAAGATTTTAAGCTATTGCAGCCAAACACTGTCGGATTTGATGACCATAGGGGTGTGCATATTTGCAAGAGTTGTCTTGATCAGTTCAAGGCAGCCTAACCTTTACAACAACGGCGGCTACAACAACGGCGGCGAAGCCGTCCGAACGAAGTGAACTTACACGATTTGTTATGCCATCACGGGCTAGGAACAAAAACATGACTACTAAGAAACGAATGACCCAGAAGCAACGCGATGCGCAGAGCATTGCCGCCCTTACCAAGCGTATTACCGATATCTATTCCGGCGCTGGTGCTGGGCAATGGCTCGCTGATGAAGGGTGGCCAACTGCTGAGGAGCTTTCCTACATCGTCCCGGCTGTAAAAGAGACATTCGACAATGGCGACGTGCCTGAGTTTGTTTGGGGGCCGCGCAACCTGGATAAGTTCGAGGAGCCGCACAAGATTGCGGAGCAGCTTTATCGCCACGGAGTGAGGGCATAACGCCGGCATAAAAGGTGCCGGCACTTAATTTAAACAACCGCTGGACTATGAGGCATCCTTTTTGATGCCCTGGTTAGAGCTTGGAGATAGATATGAA
>Ga0099850_1001840_pt1 | contig 9987 bp, 19 predicted proteins | sample CB_VirMetaG_5_FD_79182 | JGI IMG/M metagenome (GOLD analysis project Ga0099850, IMG submission 79182) | Freshwater to marine saline gradient viral communities from Chesapeake Bay - CB_1508_1D Viral MetaG | ecosystem: Environmental > Aquatic > Marine > Coastal | place: USA: Chesapeake Bay...
AGAAAATGATCTCCCCAGACTTGACATTCAGAAACACGAGGATTCTTATCGATATCTTCTTGACATGTCCGTCCACACTTTGACAAAAGAGAAGTGGGAAGAGCTGCAGAAGAGAGCTGCAGATCTAAAGAAAGAGCGTGAAAAGATTGAGAAGACCACACCAAAGGACTTCTACCGCAAAGACCTAAGGGATCTTAAGAAGTTTGTTTGATTAATAGAGTGCATATTTCATAATTGCAATTTAAAATAACTTCACCAAGGAGGTTAGCATGGGTGGTAAGGCTCACGGCGGTAAACGTATTAGTCGTGATCATGCATTGGCTCTCTACGCTGAGATTGTAGATCAGATGCCAACTGTGGAAAGTGTTATTTTGTGCGGGAGCGCGAGACGTCTAAAGCCTACTTGTGGCGATCTGGACATTGTCGTTGTGCCAGCAGACGACCTGCAGCTTAAGCAAGATCTTGATGACTTTTTTGTCCGCATGTTCGGACATCAGAAGAGTGGAAAACCTGCAAAGAATGGGCTCTTCCGAGGAGTTCAGACAGAGTTTTATGTCGCATCTCCAAACAATTATGGCACTTTCGTCCAGATGTGGACTGGTAGTGCCTATCACAATGTAACACTACGTCGGAAGGCGACTAAGATGGGATATTCGCTTTCCCAGTATGGTCTTAAGTGTAAATCTACAGGAGAGACTGTAGAATTTCAAAGTGAAGAGGCACTCTACAATGCTCTCGACACGCCATTCAAGAAACCGGAGGATAGGTAATATGGCAAATTTAGAAGTCCTTGAAGAGTTTATTAAGAAAGTTAGACAGTTAGAGTCTGAAAAAGATGAACTGAAAGACTATGAGAAGCAACTCTATGCTGAGTATAAAGACAAGCTCGATCTTAAATCTTTCCGCTATGCGATGCGAATTGCAAAAATTAAGCAGAAACTTTCACAAGATGAAGATGCTGAAGTCGACCAGCAAGTAGAAGTACTACTCGAGCAATTTTAATGCAATCATCTGATGTATCTTCTCTTAAAAAGATTTTAGTTGAGAACTGGGAAAATGCTTTTCATGTGACAGAAACTTCACACGAAATTAGCATTTATGTAGAAACTGATAATACTAATGAAGATTCTGGATTATGGAACTACATCCCGTCAAAAATAGGAAAAAGATTCATAATGATATTTAGAACACCTGTTGGATACATCGATGCCTTTCTTAGATCTGAAAGCAAAAAGTGATGTTGTTGTCATTAATCGAAAAAGTAGAGGAAAATTTCCAGGAGAGATAGCAAAATCCGGGACAATCGGCGTTGTCTGGTCTAAGTGGCTGTCAAACAGCCTGTATCAGACACAAAAGATATCAATTCTTACTGAAGATAATGAGATAAAATTTACCACAGTGAGCTGTTCAGAGCCCATAGGAAAAATATCAGATTTTCCTGATCTGGAAAAAACTATGGAGAAGCATTGTGATGATAATTTCATACCCATATTTTGCTTCCTGAAAACTGGCTTTATTAATTTGCAGATGTCAAAGATCGAAAAAAGAGAATACATTCAGGTACAACTTCTTTTCGATCACAGAACAATCACAGTTCCCACCAGCTGTATTCATTTTAAAGACTTGAAAGAAGTTTATGCATTAAGTTCAAAAGAAAAATTTTTTTGCATTAGAGTCGAGCCGTGGTTTCTGGAAAAGAGAAAAATTATTTAGAGTGTATTTCACTCACTTGCTATTTATGATAAGCACAAAGGAGTGAGAAATGAGTCTTTACCTCAATAGAAGTGATGCAAGAGAAATTCTGTCTCGAATGAAGGGTTTTGAATCTGACCTTGAGACAGTTTACTCGAGGTGGTCTTATGACTTCCGGGAAAATCTTGGGCGTAGAAATGCTCTGGTCTCAATGTCACAGGAAGTCGAGACAGCTCGAGTTTTGTCATCACGCTTCCAGGGGGTCTACTCTGATGGCGCCCCCGGAAAGCCAGACATCGTGATCGAAGAGATCTCAGCCGAGCTTGAGTGCAAGATTACAAGTGGTTCTCGTTCTGGTAATTCTGTCAATTATGAATTGCGAACTGACTGGGAGACCATTTGCAACAAAGAAAGACTGGACTACGTCTACATCTTGTCTGATGAATCTTTTGAAAATTTTGCTTTCCTGTTTTTCGATGGACTTACCCCAGATGACTTCTTTCCACCTTCAAGTGGTTCAAGGGGTAAGACAAGAATGAACAAAGCGAAAGGTATGAAGAAGTGCACAGCTTTGTTCGGATCTTTTTCTAATCGAAATCATTCTCATGTTGATTCTCTAAATGCAAAAATCGAAGAGGTCAATAAGAAGTTTCAGCTTAGAATGTCTGAACTACATAGTCGAAAGACAAATACACGCAATCAGGAAATGAAGAAGCGTCAACTCATTGAAAATGAAATTGCAAGGACAAATCGAAAGTTAGAGCATTTGCAAGAGCGGGTTGCATACTGGGAGAATGCTTCCGATAGCTATAGCTTTAATCTCGAGAGTTTGAATTAATTACTTACTGAGTGTAAATATAACCTATTTAATTTATAATAGCAAAGCCAATAAAAAGGAGATGAGATGAAAATCAATGTGGCAATCGATGATATTCCCTTCGGTACTTCTATCCAGGATATTACTGTCCCTGACGTGCTTAAGAAGAGAATTCCTACTGGTCTTGATTACTTTGATGCGGTCATCGGCGGAGAAGGCTTTACTCCGAGCATGGTGACACTTTTTACTGGGACTCCAGGTTGCGGCAAGACCACCATGATGCTCACACTTGCAAATTCCCTTCAAGGACACGGTGCGCAGGTCGTCTTTAACACTGCTGAGGAGTCTCTTCATCAGGTTAAGATGACTACCGATCGGCTTCGTCTTCGCAATCCCTTCATGGTCGGAGGCTTGGATAATGTTGAAACCCTTCTCAAGGGTTGCGACAAAGTTCGTGCCGCACATTCTGATCGCCCTTTCTTCTTGATTGTTGATTCTCTGCAGTGCATGAATGACGGCTACTTTAAGAGTGGACGCATCACGTCTGCGACAAGCGAACGAGCGCTGCAGATGATTACTAACTACGCTAAGGAGCATGCTTGCAATATTCTTGTAATCGGTCAGGTCACCAAGGACGGAAAGATGGCAGGCTCCAACAAGCTCAAGCACATGGTTGATTCTCATATCCATCTCTCAGTCGAGGAAAAGGATGAAGATCTTCGCGGGTGCCGTGTGCTTGAGACGCAAAAGAATCGCTTCGGAGGCTGTGGTCACATCGTCTTCCTCAATCTTCGAAAGAGCGGTTTCCAGGAAGTTGCACGAATCTCTGCTGCTGGGATCTAAACAATTCTCCAAGAACTTTTTCTTGGAGAAGAATAAATACTCATTAAAAACGTGAGAGGATTTATGGAAAACATTATTAAAACGACAATCATGGTCTTGTTTGCCGTATCAGTTGTTGTTGTCGTCTCTTTTCTTACTCCATCGCAGATTGTGACCGACGAGACCGCTGAGCTGACCCCTGAATATACTGTGGAATACGCTCTGCAAGATCTAATCAAGACTTACGAAATTAGCGAAGACACAGGTCGTTTTCTCAATCTTGATAGCAAGGTCGACTCTTGCGAGGACAATTAGAGATGAACACGGTGTCTCTAGTACAATTCTATAGTTAGACTTGCTCCTAAACAGGCTACTGCTGAATATCATGTGGTTGCATTTGTGAAGAACGGTAATCACATTACTGCGGCAGCTAATCAAGAAAAGTCTTCCCCGAGATATTACAGGAACTATCAGAGCCCCACCGCGAACGTGTCTTATGTAGGGCACGCTGAAATGATACTGTGTGACAAAGTATCGAATATTCAAAGAAAAACTGTGTATGTGACAAGATTTCTAAGCGATGGTACGGCAACAATGGCAAGACCTTGTCGATTCTGCCAGCGTCATCTATATTTCCAAGGTGTCAGAAATGTTCGCTATACTGATTGGGATGGAAATTGGCAGAAGATGAGAATTCTTGAGAACCCTTATTAACAGGGTGTAAATATAATCTTATGATAATAAGATAGGTAAGCGTAAAGCAAGAAGTAATAATCTCATTAACAAGGAGCAGAGACTATAATGTACTGTGTTAAGATTTATAACAAGAAGAAGTTCTCTAATGTGGGTCCTGTGTTTTTTACGGGAGATCAGGAGAAGTACAACAATCTTAAAGACGCCATTCGAGATGCGGAGTCTTGGGTCAAGAGTCAGACTGACTCCCAGGATCTGGTCGTTGAGTTCAATGTTGTATCTTGTCTCTGATTACAAGAACCAATAAAATCAAGGAGAATAGATTGATTCAGACACCGCTCTACACATACAAGGCTTTTGTGACAAAAGTTTATGATGGTGACACTATAACTTGTGATATTAACTTAGGTTTTGAGGTTGTTCTTAAAAACCAGAAGCTGCGCCTATACGGAATCAATACACCTGAAGTTCGTGGTGATTCAAAGGAAGAGGGGCTAAAAGTAAGAGATATTGTCAGAGAAAAGATTGACAATAAGTGGATTACTGTAAAGACTTATCGTGACAAGAAAGGTAAATACGGGCGTTGGCTTGCTGAGATTTATGAGCCAGAAATTAAGGTATCTTTGAACGAGTGGCTTCTTAGTGAAGGTCATGCTGTGAAGTTTATGAAGGATTGATTATGATTAGTGTGAATGACAATACATTTGAACAAGAAGTTTTAGAATTCAACGGGATAGTTTTTGTTGATTTTTGGGCACCATGGTGTGGTCCATGCAAGACCATGATGCCTATCTATGAGCGACTCTCTGACGAGCTTTCGTCCAGCACTGTTAAATTTGTTAAATACGAAGCAGGCGCTGAGAACTGCAACGCAGTGCTGCAAGACTACAATATCAGAGGTCTTCCTACATTTCTGGCCTTTAGTGAGACAAATCAAGTGACGGGCTACGTCGGCGCTGGAGACTTAGAAGGTTTTGTTAGAGGCATAGTTAACGATGATTGATTATGCCGACATTGTCTGCGGTCTTGCCTGGGGAGATGAAGGAAAAGGCAAGGTGACTTCTCACCTGATCTCCTCAGGTGGATACGACTATGTCTGTCGCTGGGCCGGAGGTTCAAATGCAGGACATACTATTTGGGTGGCAGGAAAAGAATATAAGACACACATTGTGCCCGCAGGCATCTTTCACGGTGTAAGGTCTGTTATCGGTCCGGGTTGTGTTCTAAATGTGGAATCTTTTTATCGAGAGCTCCAGTATTTGAGAGAAGCCGGTTTTGACACTTCGCTCGTAAAAGTGTCTCCCAGGACGCACATCGTGACACGAGATCACAAATATAAAGATACGCGACAATATTCTCAAAAGCTGGGCACAACTTCTTCCGGGATCGGACCTGCCTATTCAGACAAGGCTAACAGGGTAGGTATTAGAGCATCTGATGTTTTGGACGCAGATATGCTTTGGAATGAAAATTTCGAATCCAATAGGACGACCGGAGCAAGGATTCTTTGTGAAGGCGCGCAAGGAGTCTGGCTCGATATCGACTGGGGCAACTATCCCTACGTCACTTCATCAAATACGCTGCCTTATGCAGCAGCAAGCTTAGGTTTCCCACCTCAGAAAATCAGAAACATCTGGGGTTGCGCAAAGGCATATGATACGAGATCAGGTATCGACCCAGAGTTTCCTGACTCTCTATCAGAAGATTCTGATTTAGAGTTCTTGCAGCAAGAAGGAAAAGAGTTTGGTGTGACCACAGGTAGGAAACGAAAAGTGAATTGGCTTGACATTAACCGCTTACGTCGTGCTATCAACATGACTGGAACTACTCATCTTGTAATTTCTAAGTGTGATATCTTAGAAAAGTCACCTGTCAAGAAAATACGTTGTCTCGATCAATGTCCTGGTTGGGATAATGCCTCCGAGTTTGCAACTTTAGAAAACATTGAAGAGTTTCAGTTTCTTGTTGATCTAATCCTAACTGATTCGTGTCCCATGTTAAGGGATGTTTATTTCTCAAACAATCCTGTTTCAATTTAGCGTGAGATTGTTTGAGTGCAAATAAATTAAAAATATCTTAAAATAGTCTCACAGGAGATCACAAAGATGTTTTCCACATCACGCAAAAAAGCTCGTGAAGCCCTACTTGAAGAAGCTAAGCGTCAAATGTATAGAAGTCAGGTTGTCTTTACAGAAGACACGAGACCTGTGGATTCTATCAAGGCACTTTATAATCAGCTTAATTCTGAGCTTTTTAATGATGAACTTCCCATGATTGAAGTCAAGATGAACGGAAGACTCAAGAAGACGCTGGGCAAAGCTTACTACGTCATTGAGTCTGGTGGCAATCTTCGTCCTACAAGAATTGAAATTAAAAAGAATCACAGGTGGTCAGCTCGATTCCTTCGCAAGGTAATGACGCATGAGATGTGTCATATTTGGTCTTATCATTTTTACAATGAGAAAGGACACGGACCGCGCTTTTGGAAGAAGATGAAAGAACTGGGATATCCGAAAACTCACTGTTGGTCTGACGCGCTACCTTGTGAAAAAGATATTTGGTCCTGATTGTAAAAACAATATTTGTAATTTACTATAAACAAGCTTAAGAGGAGAAATAAAAGCAAAATGACATATGATGATATTGAAGTTGAATCTGGCCCTTACGTTGTGTTGAGTGATGGTAGTCTTTTCGATGATGCTTTCGGGTGTGAAATTGCGTATATGAGTCGCAATGCTGAAATCAAAATCTTAGATGTTCAGAATAACAGATGGGAACCTTCTCATGGGCCGGGCGTACGTTTTGATGCGGCATCACTGGACGAGATTTATACAATTCCTCTAAGAGACATTATTCGATTTTATTTTGACAATCATCCTGATGAGGATCCTATGCGATGACTTACACAGCTGTCTATGTTTCGCAGTATAAAAATGTTAGCTGTCCTTGCATCTCACTTTCACGAACAGTGACATTCAATACCGCGCCAAATAGAGAGAAAGCTTGGCAAGAAGCGATGAGAGAAGTTTATCCAGGTGAGATTCTAATTTGTTTAATCCCAGGAGACCACGAACCATGGTCACCTGATACAATGTAGTGTGCATTAGTTTTACTTATATGTTAAAGTATGTAAGAGGTAAAAATGAAAAATTCTGAAACTGCTTCTGAAATCAGATCATTCTGTAAAATCCTCTCACAGAGTGTTATAGAGCGTCTTCTTCAGACTTTTGAAGATGTCTCTTATGATGAAAATGATGAAAATGTCCTTGAAGAACTTCGGACACGAGTTTCTTTTGCCGAAAATCAGATCAAGAGTTTTTATCTTGACACTCGTCTTCCTGACTGCCTCGAGTCTGAAGAGGATGATTCGGATATGACAGTGTCAGTAGTGGTTTTCAGACTCTGCAATAAGTTCTCTGTCTCTGCTGACAATTGTCCAATTGACGGATCACCTGTGGGTCTTCACATCAATATTTTTCTTGACACTCAGATGAATGACATTAAAGATTTACCTCTTGATGATCTTACACAAGAAATTGAAAATTCTATCCGACACGAAATCGAGCACATCATCCAGGTTGATTTTCCTGATATGGTTAATTACTTGGATTATCATAAGATTGATTTTCGTTCCTCTAAGCATCCTTCCCCTTTCTGTCTCTATTTGACACAGCCTGCAGAAGTGTCTGCACATGTGAGGGGTTATGAGCAGACTTCCTCAACACATTTCGAATTTTATCGACAAATCGTCGATCTTCTGGGCGGTTATGTCTCAAGCAATTACTTAACAGAAGATGAATATATGCGAGTTTTTCTTTGTTGGAAGGATTGGTTTCAAAGGAACACTTATATCCAGGATCTGGGAGAAGAACTATGTGCGAAGTAGTTTCACTAATCGACTATAAGAAAAAGCTTGACCTTAAAAGAGAGGAAGAAGAGATTAGTCTGCTTAGGGAAAAGATCGCTTTACTTAGCGATGAATTGTCAGACTTAGAATCTTCACCTTTTTACAATCCTGAAGACACGATAGAAAATCTTTTGAATGGATCTCTAATTTTGAGTCCTTCTGAATCAGCGCTATTTGGCGCGTATTATACCCTGATTGGCGAAGGCAGAGAAGATTTGGCTGAGCTTGTCATGGGAATTATTGAGATGAAATGAGTGCATTTAATTCCAATATGAAATATGATAAAAGCGGGAGAAACAATGAAGTATTCAATTAAGCAGTCTGTTGTTGATAAGCGCGGTAATCGCGGACAAATTGTAAATATTGCGACTCTTCACGGAAGAACTTTCTATCAAGTTCTGTTTGACAAGGATTGGTCAACTGGACATGCTGATTATGTTCCAGAAGATCAACTATTTGAAGACAATCGGCAGAAGGCCTCTTAGACGCTCTACGTTAATCTCTGTTGAACTTTAAAACAGTCTATGGGTGTATATTCATGTCGAAGGAGAAAAGAAATGTGCAGGGTAAATAAATGAAGCAGTCAGCAGGAATAATTCTTCTTGATGTAACTCAAGAGACTCCCACTGTCCTCTGTCTTAGAGCATACGCTAATTGGGACTTTCCTAAAGGACAGCTCGACTCAGGAGAAACTCATCAGCAGGCTGCATTGCGAGAGCTCGAAGAAGAGACAGGATACACATCGAATGACATAAGAATGATTGGGGCTCTGCTTGACAATCCTGAGTCTGTGTCCTACGGGAGCGGGAAAAACAAAAAGACAGCAACATACTTTTACGCTGTCTTGGAAAATCTTGATAAGCAGCCCTATCTACCTATCAATCCAAAGTTAGGTCATCCCGAACATGATGAGTGGCGTTGGGTACCTGTTAATGAACTACCCAGTCTTCTTCCGAAGCGACTAAATCCCATTGCTTGCACTTTGAGTGCAAGTTATCACAAAGATTATTAAAATATATACGCCACTAAAAGGAAGGTGATTAATGACTCTCAACGAATTCAACAAGCTCCAGACCATGGGAATTAGCGAGTGTCTCCTCTCTGTTGATGATGTTCTCGATCCTCACTCTACAGATTCTATTTATCACGGTATGACTATCTTTTTTGGGTATGACCTGGATCGAACGACTGTTCATATCTATTTTGATGAGATTAACCGAGAGATCGTTGTCTTCCGATATCGCGGTGGATATTTTAACACAGGTGAGATTGTGTCCATCGATAGAGTTCAGCATCTCAACCAAGCACATCTTCCTACTAAGCGGGTCTATCCTCATGCTTCAAACTTTAGGTGTGCACAAACTGTTCAGCTTCGAATGCTGCAGAACTATGGTCGGGGCATTAACTTTTTGCCTTACAGCACAGAGTTTGTCACAGGTTTTACTGTTGAGAGGTTTAGGCAGATGGTGAAATGTGATGATTGAGCTTAGTAAGATAACAGAAAGTTATTGGGTGCTTGTTCGCGTGGTTAAATACTCTTCTATACCACACTTTGTCACTTTTGAAGGTAAAACTTCTTTGAGAGTCACGGAAGCACAGAGGTATTCATCAGAGAAAAGTGCGCTCGCTGCTTCTAAGGTTTTGAAGGAAAGTTTAGGACAGTGTGTTCCCAGATTTGTCAGACACACTTCCACTTATAATTTGCATGAGAATAGTAAATACTATTAAGTGCAATTTCTCAAATATCATTTTAAAATATAAAAGCAATCAAGGAGGAAGCAAAATGCATCCAAACATTCGAGAGCTGGTCACACTTATCACGTCTGAAATTCGTTCCAATGCTGACAAGAAGGAGAAGTGGGCTGACTTTAAGCGTAATCACGCTGAAGAATTGACTCGTCTGCTCCAGCTTGAAGGTAAAGATATGGACAATCCCGGTGCTCTCATCGGCATTGACTTTGATGAAGATCGAAAGCTCATGCTGCTCAATTACACTGGACAGGCACACAACTTTCTTCACGAGATTGAAGGCGGTTGGACTCATGTCCTTCGACAG
>Ga0099850_1001841_pt1 | contig 9987 bp, 12 predicted proteins | sample CB_VirMetaG_5_FD_79182 | JGI IMG/M metagenome (GOLD analysis project Ga0099850, IMG submission 79182) | Freshwater to marine saline gradient viral communities from Chesapeake Bay - CB_1508_1D Viral MetaG | ecosystem: Environmental > Aquatic > Marine > Coastal | place: USA: Chesapeake Bay...
ACGCTACTGCACAAGAAGTTTCCCGGGGGGCACTTGACGATCACCGGAGCGAACAGTCCGGCGTCTCTCGCAAGCAGGCCCATTCGCGTAGTCCTGGGTGATGAGATCGACCGGTACCCTGTGTCTGCCGGGTCGGAAGGTGACCCCCTTTCCCTCGCCAAGAAGCGGACCACGACCTTTGCGAACCGAAAGATCATCCTGACATCGACGCCGACCACCAAGGGCGCGTCTCGCATCGAGATGGCCTGGGACGAGAGCGACCAGCGGTTCTACATGGTGCCCTGCCCGCACTGTGGCGAGCATCAGCGTCTTGTTTGGTCGAACGTCCAGTGGCAGAAGGATGACGAGGGCGTGTGGGACGGGGAGGACCCCGTCTACATCTGCCAGGAGTGCGGGTCCGCAATCGGTGAGGCCGACAAGATCCAGATGCTCCGCGCCGGCCAGTGGGAGGCGAGCAGGCAGTCCGACGGCGTAGCGGGGTTCCACCTGTCGGAGCTGTACTCGCCGTGGAAGACGTGGCGCGAGGTCGTGGCCGACTGGTACGAGGCGCAGAAGGACACCGAGCTGCTGCGGGTGTTCGTGAACACCAGCCTCGGCGAGACGTTCGAGGAGTCCGGCGAGCGTGTTGACGGCACGGGCCTGATGGCACGGCGCGAGCAGTACGCCGCCCAGGTGCCCGCCGGCGCCCTGGTGCTGGTCGCTGGCGTGGACGTTCAGGACGATCGCCTGGAAGCAACGGTGTGGGGCTACGGGCGGGACGATGAGACGTGGGCGATCACGCACCGCGTCATGTACGGCGACCCTGCTGACGATGAGGTATGGGCCGACCTCGATGCGCTGATCTTTGCGGAGAGGTTCACGCATGAGAGCGGCCAAGCTATGCGGATCGCCGGAACCTGTATTGACAGTGGCGGACATCATACTCAGCGGGTCTATGGATACTGCCACGACCCCAAGCGCAAGCGAGCCAGAATTTTCGCCATCAAGGGATATGCTGGCTTTGGCCGTCGCGCTGTGGGAGCACCCAGCCGCGCTCGTTCTGGCCGGGACGGTCGTCCCGTGGACCTCTACACCCTCGGTGTTGACGAGCTTAAGCGCCTGGTTGCCGGACGGCTTCGACGACTGAAGGCTGGCCCCGGCTACGTCCACTTCCCCGTCAGTGACGAGTTCGAGGAAGACTACTTCCAGCAGCTTTCCGCCGAGGAGCTGCGGCGGAAGATCGTCTCTGGCGTTCCGACATTCTACTGGCACCAGCTGCGCGACCGCAACGAGGCGCTGGACTGCGCGGTGTACGCGCACGCCGCCCGCGTGCTGATCAATCCGAACTACGACGCCCTCGAGGCGAGGATCGGCGCCGGCGCCGGCGACGACGCGGCCCCGGAGGCTTCACTTAAGTCTCCGAGTCGTCCGGCGCGGCGCCCCCGTCGTGGCGGCTTCGTGAACGGGTGGAGGTAACAGATGGCGGCGGCGATCCCGACCACCGAGCCCACGGTCATCATCAGCGGTTCCACGGTCAAGTGGACGAAGTCGCTGTCTGACTACCCGGCGTCCACCTGGACGCTGTCGTACCAGTTCGTCAACGCGGCCGACGCCCAGGCGGTGACCTGCACGGCCGACGGCGAGGACCACCTGGCCACGATCACGGCCGCCCAGACTGGTGCGATGACCGCTGGCGACTGGTACTGGCAGGCCAAGGTCACCGACGGCAGCGAGGTCTACGCGGTCGGGACGGGGATGGTCACGGTCAAGGCGAACTTCGCCGTGGCCGGTGCGACGAGCTACGACGCCCGCAGTCACGTCAAGAAGGTGCTGGACGCCATCGAGGCCCTGCTCGAGGGCAAGGCCAGCGAGGACCAGGCATCCATGTCGATCGGCGACCGCTCGCTGTCGCGGTACAGCTTCAACGAGCTGATGGCGCTGCGGTCGCAGTACAGGAGCGAGTACGCCCGCGAGCAGCGCGAGGAGCGTATCGCCGCCGGATTGGGCCACGGCGGCAAGGTCCGTATCAGGTTCACGAACTGAGGTTGTGATGGGCTTCTTTGACCTGTTCAAGCGAGGCGGCAAGAGCGGGCCGATGGTCCGGCGGCCCGTCCACGTCAAGGTGAGCGGCCAGCGCGGGTTCGCCGGCGCGGAGAACGGCCGCCTGCTGAACGGCTGGAACTCCGTTCCGCAGACGCCGGACGAGGTGCTGCGGAACAACCTTTCGTCCCTGCGGGCGCGGTCCAGGGACAGCTTCCACAACAACGACTTCGTTCGCCGTTACATCTCCCTGGTCAGGGCCAACGTGGTCGGGCCGCGGGGGATCATCTTGCAGTCGCGGGTGAAGGATCTGGACGGAACCCCGGACTACTATGTGGACAACGCGATCGAGGAGGCGTGGGCCGACTGGTCGCGGCGCGAGAACTGCGACGCTACCGGCAAGCTCTCGTGGAAAGAGCTGCAGTGGCAGGCGATCACGTCCGCTGCGGTTGACGGCGAGGTGCTGGTGCGGCTGGTGCGCGGGCGGCAGGCGGGCAAGTACGGCCTGCAGGTCCAGCACCTTGACCCCGAGCTGCTGGACCCGTCCTACTTCGCCGAGGCCAAGGGCGGGAACCGCATCCGCATGGGCATCGAGTTCGACGCGATGATGCGCCCGGCAGCCTATCACCTGCGCGACTACGTCGGCGGCCAGTACTCCTATCTGGCGAACAACGGGCGGGAGTACATCAGGATCCCAGCCGGCGAGATGGTCCACGCCTTCATCCCCGACCAGGTCGGCCAGAGCCGCGGCTACCCGTGGATGTCCACGGCCATGCTGCGCCTTAAGATGCTGGACGGCTACTTCGAGGCGGCCATCACGGCGGCCCGTGCAGGCGCGGCCAAGATGGGCTTCATCACTTCGGCCGACGGCGCCAGCTATGTGGGCGACGACACCGACGCCGACGGGGCGACGATCAGCGAGATCGAGGCCGGTGTCATCGAGCAGCTGCAGGACGGCCAGGAGTTCCAGGCCTTCGACCCGAAGTACCCGCATGAGCAGTTCCCCGAGTTCGTCAAGTCCTGCCTGCGGTCGATCGCGGGCTCCCTGGGCGTCAGCTACAGCGGCCTATCCAACGACCTCGAGGGCGTGAACTACAGCAGCATCCGCACCGGCGTACTCGACGAGCGCGAGGAGTGGAAGTCAAAGCAGGAGTGGTTCATCGCCGCCTACTGCAGGCCCATCTACGAGGCCTGGCTGAAAATGGCGCTGACCACCGGCCAGCTGAAGGTCGCCGGCCAACCGCTGAAGGCCAGCCGTGAGGACAAGTACCGGCAAGTCTACTGGCAGGCCCGCCGCTGGTCGTGGGTCGATCCGGCTAAGGACATGGCCGCGAACATCGACGCGATCAACAACAACATCACGACGATCTCGGCGGTCATCCGGGACCAGGGCCACGACCCGGAGGACGTGTTTGTGGAGCGGGCGGCCGAGCGTGCCCGCCTCGAGGAGCTGGGGCTGAGTGTGGCCCAGGTGGTCCAGCAGGATGGAGCGAGCGATGGAACAGAACAGTGAACTGTTGAGGGCCTTGGCCGGCGGCCCGCTGCACCGAGCGGCGGCGCTTGACCAGGACAGGGCGATCGACGAGGAGGCGCGGACCGTCTGGTACGCCTTCAGCAGCGAGGAGCCCGTCCTGCGGTGGGACGGCTACGAGGTGCTGGACCACGCCCCCGAGAGTGTGCGGCTGGGCCGTCTGCAGGACGGCGCGGCCTTCTTGGTCAACCATGACACCAACGATCAGGTCGGGGTCATCGAGAGGGTGGAAATCGGCAGCGACCGCCGGGGGCGGGCGTTGGTGCGCTTTGGCAAGAGCGCACGGGCCGACGAAATCTTCCGCGATGTCGTCGACGGCGTGCGGCGGCACGCATCGTTCGGCTACTGGGTTCACGCCTTGGACAAGCAGGAGAGCCGCTCGGAAGGCGGGGACCCTGTTTACCGGGTGGTGGATTGGGAGCCGTTCGAGATCAGCAGCGTGGCCGTGCCCGCTGACGCCACGGTTGGCGTCGGCAGGAGCGCGGATCTGGATGAACCTGAGCTTCAGGAGGAAGCGACGATGGAGAACAAGACCCCCGAAGTGGATGTGCGTCAGGTCGAGGCCGGCGCCGTCCAGAAGGAGCGCGAGCGGGCGAACGAGATCCGTTCGATCGCCAAGTCCCACGGCCTGGACTCCCTGGCCGACAAGCACATCACCGACGGTACCACGGTGGACGAGTTCCGCATGGTGGCCCTCGAGGCCCTGGGCCAGGTCCGCAAGGTGGACGCCACGCCCGAGGTCGGCATGAGCGAGCGCGACATCCAGCGGTTCAGCTGGTTGAAGGCCGTCCGTGCCCTGGCCAACCCGAACGACCGCCGCGCCCAGGACGAGGCGGCCTTCGAGCTTGAGTGCAGCCGTGCGGCCGAGAAGGCCACCGGCCGCGCCGCGCAGGGCCTCATGGTCCCGCACGACGTTCTGGTCGGCTCGCAGCGTGACCTGGTCGTCGGCACGGCCGCCAGTGGCGGCTACCTGAAGGGCACCGACCACATGGCGTCGGCCTTCATCGACGTGCTGCGGAACAAGTCCATGTGCGTGCAGATGGGCGCGACCCAGATGAACGGTCTGGTGGGCGACGTGGCGATTCCGAAGCGGACCGCCGGCGCGACGGCCTACTGGCTGTCCACCGAGGCCACGGCCATCACCGAGGGCGCGAACACCTTCGGCCAGGTCAGCCTGAGCCCGAAGATCGTCGGCGCCTACGTCGATATCAGCTACAAGCTGTCGAAGCAGTCGTCGCCGGACGCCGACATGCTGGTCCAGAACGACATCGCGGCCTCGCTGGCCACGGCGATCGACCTGGCCGCCCTGCATGGTGGCGGCTCGGAGGAGCCCACCGGCCTGGCCTCGGTCAGCGGCATCGGCTCGGTGGCCGGCGGCACGAACGGCCTGGCCCCGACCTACGCCCACATCCTCGAGCTGGAGCAGGACGTGGCCGTGGCCAACGCCGACATCGGCAGCCTTGGCTACCTGACCAACCCCAAGGTCCGCTACAAGCTGAAGCAGACCTACACCAACGCCACCTACGGCGACAAGCCGATCTGGATGGGCGGCGTCAACGGCATGGGCGAGGTCAACGGGTACAAGGCCGGCTGCACCAACCAGGTCAGCTCGGCCCTGACCAAGGGCACGTCCTCGGGCGTGTGTTCCGCGATCTTCTTCGGTAATTGGGCCGACCTGATCCTGGCCACCTGGGGCGGCCTGGATCTGATCGTGGATCCCTACAGCCTGTCGAACTACGGCATCCTGCGGATCGTCGGTCTGCAGGCCGTGGACGTGAACGTCCGCCACGCTGGCTCGTTCAGCGTGATGCTCGACGCCCTGACGGCCTAGTGCTGTCGGTTGACACGGTGGGGGCGCTCGTTCCTGGGCGCCTCCACCGGGAAGGTGAACATATGAAGATCAAGGTGATCAGCGGAGTGATTCTGGACGGCAAGCCGCGGGTGGCCGGGGACATCCTGGACGTGCCCGCGGGCAAGGCCTACGAGGCCATCGCGCTCGGCCGCGCCGTGCCCTACGTCGAGGACGTGGAGCCCGTGGGCGAGGTTGAGGACGAGGACGAGAAGCCGAAACGCCGCGGGCGCCCGAGGAAGTCGTGACCCACTGGTCTGACGGCAACGACCTGTCGATCCTTAAGGCCTTCGGCCAGCAGGTGTCGTTTGTGAGCGACGTGGATACGGTCACGGCGTATGGGCTGTACGAGCGCCAGTTCGTTGAGTACGCAGGGGTCGAGGGGTACAAGCCGACGATTAGCTGCAGAACTAGCGACGTGGCCGACGTGGTGCGGTCGTGGACGGTGGAGATCGACAGCTTGGACTACACGGTTGTCGGCAAGCAGGACGGCGGCACCGGCCTGACGGTGTTCATCCTCGAGCCGTCTGCCGGTTCGGCCGCTGACAGCGACGGCGGCGACGGGTTCGGCGGCAGCAAGTGGGATCTGGACTCATGAACATGAGGATCGAGCTGTCCTACAAGGCGACGAAGCGGATGCTCAAGTCCGTCGGTGGCCGCGACATCCCCGACGCCCGGCGGGCCGCGCTGAACAGGGCGGCGACGGCTGGGCGCACGGCTGGCCTAAGAGTGGCCGCGCCGGCCGCTGGCATGACGCAGAAGTCCATCCGCCGCAAGTTCAAGATCGCCAAGTCGAAGGGCCGGGAAGGCTGGAAGGCGAGCAGCGCGGCGGTCTACTTCAACAAGGTCTGGCGCGGCAACGCTGGCCTCCTGGACGTGAATGAGGTCGGCCGTGGCATTTCGGTCGCGGGTGGTCCAGTCGCCGATGGCGCCTTCGGCTACTTCCGCCGCAGCAAGACCTACATCTACAAGCGGGTCGGCCGGGACAGGTATCCGATCACCCAGGCCAAGTTCGAGATCGGCGACGTGCTGGACGGGGCCGTCAGGGCCGCGGTGCGGTTCCGCGCCAACCAGGTGTTCAAGGAGCGTTTCCCGCACGAACTGGACTACCGGCTCAAGAAGCGGGCGGGGGTGATCTGATGGCGCACGCGAGGACCAGCATCAGGACCGCAATCGCCAACGCCGTCACTGGCCTGACGACGACGGGCGCCAACGTGTTCATGAACCCGATGTACCTGATTTCGACATTTGAGCTGCCCGCCCTGCGTGTGTTCGTCGGCCGCGATTCCGAGGTCGTCAACGGCGACCAGGCCCAGATGGGCAACATCACATGGCGCGAGCTGTCCGTGACGGTCGAGGCCGTGGCGCGGACGAGCGCAACCGATACGACGGTCGCGGATGTTCTTGACAACATCTGCGCCGAGGTCGAAACGGCGATCATGGGCGATTCCGCGCTGGCCGCCCTGGTCGTCGATGTGCAGCTGGCCAGCACGACGATACAAACTGACGACGAGGCCGAGGAGCCAACGGGCGTGGCCACGATGGACTGGCGAGTCGTCTACAGAACGGACGGCACGGCCCCGACGGTCGTGGCCTAACCACGGAGGAAGAAGAAAATGGCGGCTACTCACGGACGCAGCGGCGTCATCCAGATCAGCGCGGTCGGTGTCGGTCAGCTCACCAGCTGGTCGATCTCCGAGACTGTGGACGAGGTCGATGCGACCCCGATGGCCGCCTCGGCCAAGGTGTACCTCGCCGGCCTGAGCGACGGCACGGTGTCGGTGGACTGCTTCTGGGACGCGTCGGACGCGGGCCAGGAGGACATCCGGGACGCCCTGGCTGCCGGATCGTCGATCACGGTGAACATCTACCCGAGCGGCAGCACCAGTGCGGGGGCCTACCGCTACACCGGGACCGTCACGATCACGCAATGCGAGGTGACCGGCGACGTGGGCGGGGCCATCACGACCAAGTTCACCGGCCGGGGCACCATGACCCTCGGGACGGTGTCCTAGTGGCGCTGATCCCTGACCTCCCGATGCTGTCGGTGGATGCGGACTTTGGCGAGGGCCAGGTCCGCGTCCACTGGCGTCGCATGAGCCTGTCCGATTGGGACGCAATCGAACAGGCTGAGAAGCGGAGCAACGCGGCCAAGGCGGCTGAAATCGTGTTCGTGCGGGCACGCACGGAGGCTGGCCTGCGAATGTTCAACAGCCAGGCCGACCGCGAGAAGATCATGAACCGGTACGACTCGGCCGAGGTCATCCGCGTCGCGGTCGAGATGATGAACGGCGACGAGGGAAACTGACGATGGACGACGCCATGATGGAACGCTACGCGATCGCGCACCGGCTGGGGCTGACGGTCGAGCAGTTGAGCCAGATGGCGTTGTCCGAGTTCGTGGGATGGCGCGAGTACTTCAGGCGGGTGGAGGGCCACCGTGGCCGGTAACGAAGTCAAAGTCAGGATCAAGGGCGAGGACCAATTCTCGCGGACATTCGACAAGGCCCAGGCTGGCCTCGGTCGGGTGGACAAGGCCGCCAAGTCTACCGCGACCGCCTTCAACGTCCTGAAGATGGCTCTCGGCCCGGTTGCCATCGCCCTCGGCGGGATGCAGTTCGGTCGCATGGCTGCCGATGTCCTCGAGGCAGGGGACCAGATCGGCAAGCTGTCGGCGCGGCTGGGCGTCAGCGCCGAGGCCCTGTCCGAGTACCGCTTCGTGGCCGAGCGGTCGGGCGTCCAGTTCAACGCCCTGACCAAGTCTTGGCAGCGGTTCGCCGTGGGCATCGGTGACGCCGTCAACGGCACCGGCGAGGCCAAGGACGCGCTGATCGCCCTGGGCATCGACGCGCAGAAGTTGGCCGAGCTGCCCCTTGATCGCCAGTTCGAGGCCGTGGCCGACGCTATGGGCAGGGTCACGAACGAGACGGAGCGCACGACCATCGCGGCCAAGCTGTTCGGTCAGCGCGGCATCGAGCTGCTGCAGGTGATGGAGAACGGCGCGGCCGGTATCCGCGAGATGCGGCAGGAAGCGGTCGAGGCAGGGCTGTCCATGTCTGGCGAGGCGGCCGACGCCGCCGAGGCCTACGCGGACGCCGTGACCAACCTCAAGGCCTCGTTCAAGGGGTTCAGCGAGACGCTTGTGCTTGATGCGGCACCGGCCCTGACGGAGCTGGTCGAGTCCCTTAAAGAGGGACAGGACGGATTCAGGGACTTCGTCGATGAGGTCAACTCCCAAGAGAGTGGCTGGCAGAAGTTCGTCAAGCTCGTCGGCCTGGACAGGACCACAGGCTGGGACCTGTTCAACAAGGCCACCGGGCAGGCCGGCGACAACATCGACCGCCTGCTTTCCCTCGGCTACGAGATGACCAACCTGGACTTCGGCGGGCAGGCCGCCGGGGCACTTGACCAAGCCGCCGACGCAGCCGTGCGACTTGAGCGTTCGATCACCCCGGCCGCTGTCGCGGCCAAGGACTTCTCCGACGCCTTCGACCTTGGCGACGAGGTGGCCAGCCTGATCGACCTCGGCGACACGTTCAGCGACCAGGCCAAGCTGTGGGGCGCATCCTGGGCCGAGACGTTCGCAACCGCGGCCAGCTCTGCCAACCAGATGGAACAGGCCCTCGGCAGTGCTGCCCGCGGCGCGGCTACGTCCATCGCCAACTCGATCGGCGGGGCCATCATCGACACCAAGCGCCAGCTGATCGACCTGGCATCGGTTGGGCGCTCCGTGTTCGGCTCCCTGCTCGGCGCCCTGGTCAAGATGGGCCTCAAGGCCGGCCTGTCGTCCCTGGGTCCCGGCGGGACCGTGTTGGCCGGCTTCCTGGCCGATGGCGGCCCGGCGCTGCCGGGAAGGGCCTACGTCGTGGGCGAGCGCGGCCCCGAGCTGTTCGTGCCCAACCAGGCCGGGACAGTCGTGTCCAACGAGGCCGTCGCCGCCGGCGCCGGAACCTACAACATCAGCATCAACGCCGGCGGCGGGGGCATCTTCGTGGACGCCATCGCCCGCAGGCGGGCAGCCGAAGCCCTGGTCGATGAGATCGAGCGGGTCCAAAGCTACAGAGGGGCGAGGAAGTAATGGGCAGTCCTGCGTTCCAGATCCCCGGATCGCGGTTCGCCACGGCAACCTTCGGGTCCACGGCGTTCGGCACCACGGCGTTCGGCGGATCGTCCTACGTCGCCTACGAGCTGCCGACCTACCACTTCGGGTCCGACGACCTGACCGAGGACTACCATAAGGTGGCCGGCGAGATCGTCCACACGCGGTTCGGCCTGCCGGTGTCGGTCAGGGCGTACACGACGACCAGGCGGTGGCGCGTCCAGATCAACGTGATGAACGAGGCCGAGATCGACGACCTTCTGACCTACTTCGAGGCCCGCACCTTCAACCTTCTGCCGTCCGGTGACCCGGCGGTGTACGTCTACGTCCGCTGGGTTGGAACCGAGTTCCGGCCGGTGCCCGTCAAGGGCGGCCTGTTCTCGCTGTCCTTCGAGATCGAGGAGATCCTGCAATGAGTTTCAGTTACGAGGAGTTTCTGGGCCTGTCTCTCCCGAGTGACGGCGACACGGACCACGGCGAGGAGCTGCG
>Ga0099850_1001842_pt1 | contig 9986 bp, 27 predicted proteins | sample CB_VirMetaG_5_FD_79182 | JGI IMG/M metagenome (GOLD analysis project Ga0099850, IMG submission 79182) | Freshwater to marine saline gradient viral communities from Chesapeake Bay - CB_1508_1D Viral MetaG | ecosystem: Environmental > Aquatic > Marine > Coastal | place: USA: Chesapeake Bay...
CAACAATGGAAAAGTCATTTATGATCAGGGACATAACGCTGCACCAGCTAAAGCAGGAAGGTGTTGTTCAAAATGTAATTATGAAATAGTACTCCCAGCTAGGTTAGGGTTTGATCCTGATTACGGGACTTAATTAGGGAATATTTTTTATAAAAGAGATTTCGTATATTATAGTATAAATAAAATAAAAATAAAGGTTATGAGTAAATTTAGAGAATTAAATCAAAATCCACCGAAATTAACTATTAAAGAAGGTGCCAAAGAAGTAATATTCACAACTATATCCTGTATGTGTGATAATAAATCTACTATAAGGTTGAGAAAAAATGATGATGGTGAATTCAAAATAAGCGGAATGGGATCCAGTTTATCAAATTGGCAATTTGGATATAAAGAAGGTGGAATTGAGCCATATCAAATTGAATGGGAAGCTGATGAGGGTAATTGGAAAGAAGTAGAAAGAATGATCAATTCAGGAACAGAAAGAATTGCAAGTGTAATAAGTAGATAAAAAATAAAGGTTATGAAATTTACAAGAATGGAATTGAGAGGATATGAAACTATTGAACAATCACATAGTGGAGATTATTTAAAAATTGATAATGGAAATGTTCGTGTTTGGTTAACACATCATGAAAATAGAGGTTATGATGGAGATTATCAAATTGAAATGAAAATAGATGGTAAATGGAGTATTAAACCTTATTTAGAAGGGGGAATAGAATTTTAGTAAAAGATTTCGTATATTATAGTATATTTAAAAAGAAACTAAATAAAATGACACATAAAGAATTTTATAATTGGACAAAACAATATTTAGGTACTAGACTAGAAAGTGAAAAAATAGATACCATACCTATAGTAGAAAAATTAGAGGAGATAAATGATAAAGAAGATACCCAGAAACAACGACCATATATGTTAGGAGATAAATGTGAACATAAAAGAATATATGTTGCTGTGAGACATAAGAGTGGGGTTAAATTAATTAAATGTAAAGATTGTTTGAGACCAATTAATTAAAAACGTTTATTACAAGGAAAACTAATAAAATGAATATTACCATGAAATGTAAAAAAAAGCGTTTATTACCAAAAAAAGTGAATTACCAAATGTGTGGAATAAAAAATAAAATATGGAAAACAAGAATTACCAAGGGAAATGAATATTACCAAGAAAATATATTGTGTGTGGAAAGTATGTTATGGAGTGTATGGGTTGGATTTAATAGAGTTCTAACCCCTGTATTGTTCGCCCCACCCCTTTTTACCCCTTTCCAAAAATATATACAAAAACACATTAAAAAACATGGATTACTAATGGGTTACCAATAAAAGAGTATTACCAAGGATAAAAGTTTATTAAAAAGTATTCGTATATTACAGTATATTAAAAATAAAGGTTATGAATAAGAAGAAAAATAAAAATAGATTAACAAATGAACAAATAATATGTCAGGCAACACTGGCAGTATCGGCGGTCATTTACACTCAAATATTTAGTTAATATGATTTTTATCTCGGAGGAAGATCTACAAATGATTATCCAGGCAATTGAAAATGAAGATTACCAGGATATAATTAATTTAGTAAAGAAGATTATCAAAGAGGAATAAATTTATTAAAAATTAATTCGTATATTTAAGTATAAATTTAAAAAAATAAAGGTTATGAAAAAAATAAACATTAAAGAATTAGGTAAAACATTTATGATCTTTGGTAACAAAGGAAATGTATGGAGTAACACAGCACATGCCTATAAATTAGGAACAGGTAATTTATGTGGTACACCTGCATTGAGTTCAAATCATGCTAGAATGGAAGGTATTGAAGAGGTAGGTTGTGTTGAATGTTTAAAAAAATTAGAAAAATAGAGGAATAAAAAATATTAAAAAGATTTCGTATATTAAAGTATAAATTTAAAAAAATAAAGGTTATGTTAACAAAAACGGACAAAGTTAAATTAAGTGTATTAGGATTTTATGTTTTAACCATTACAGTATTATGTATTTGGAATGTAACTAATAATGGAATACACCCAGGAGTTTAATAATAATTAAACTAAATAAGGCCCGAGTAATATCGGGCTTTTGAGGGCGTAAATTTATATAAATTTATTTCGTATATTTAAGTATAAATTTAAAAAAATAAAGGTTATGAAAGTTACAAATAAAACAGTGATGTTAAATGTAGAACATCAAATTGCAATAGGAAATGATGCTATCACAGCAACAGTTATTCATCAAATATGTTTTTCAAAAGGGGAAAATGGTGAAGTAGTTACTGATGTTGAATTTATGGATATTACAGATATAGAATTCCTAGGAATCAAAATTGATAATAGTTATAGAGAATTCCAAAAATTCAAATCACAAATGAATGAAATGGGAATAGATGTTAATGCTTTGATTGATGAGGAATGTGTAGGATTAATTACAACAAGAGACATCCAGAAATTGAAAAATGAATATAAAGATTTAATTAAATAAAGGAATAAATTTCTATAATTAAAATTCGTATATTAAAGTATAATTAAAAAATAAGAGTTATGAATGAAAAAAGAATTGAGTTATTAATTAAACTCCTCAATCAAGAATTGATTGAATCAGATAAAATGTTTAATAGTGATAAATCACAAGCTTATATAATTGGTTGGTTACAAGGAACAATCAAAACAACAATTAATGAGTTAAATGAAGTAATAAAGGAAAAAATTTATTAAAAATTATTTCGTATATTAAAGTATAATTAAAAATAAATAAATAAAAGTTATGAATAGACAGGAATTAATTAAATTAGGTAAAGAAAATGGTATTGCAAAGGCACATCAAACTAAAACAGTTATGTTGGAAGAAATGTTAACTGAAATGGGAGTGATAGGTGTTAAAGTTGAAAAACGAGGACGACCTGTTAATCCTAATAGTGTTAGACAAATACGTTTAAGAGAATTAGAGGAAAAAAGAGCAAATGGGATATGTCAACGAGGACGACCTGTTGATCCTAATAGTGTTAGACAAATGGAGTTGAATAGAAAAGAGTTTAATAAAGAAAATGGGATTGAGTTAAGAGGTAGAAAAGTTGATCCTAATAGTACAAGACAAATCCGTTTGAAAGAGTTAGAGGAGAAAAGAGTAAATGGAACATTAAGACGAGGACGACCAAAGAAGGAAGTAGTTGATAGTGTAGAAAAATAAATAGGTTAGGTTAGGTTAGGTTAGGTTAGGTTAGTAAAGTGGTTCTAATAATAGGACCACTTTTTTAAATAAATAATTCGTATATTAAAGTATAATTAAAAAAGAAAATAAAATGAAAATTATAATTGTTACACAACAGGAAATTAATCAAGCTACTCGTCCTAATGTATACAGGAATAAAAAGAAATATACAAGAAAAAACAAACACAAAGGAATAAAAGATTAATTAAAAATTTCGTATATTAAAGTATAATTAAAAAATAAAAGATTATGTATAGTTTAGATTGTAAGTATTACCAGAAAAAGTTTAACACTGTAACTGAGTTGATAAATGATGTTATAATGAGTGGAATGGACCCGAATTATGAAATAACACGAAATGGGAAACCAACAGGAGAAATGGCAATTGATTTAATAATGTTTTAAAAAATAAAGGTTATGAATGATAGAGAATTATTAGAAATGATGATAGGAGATATTCTTTTAATAAAGGAACATTTAGATAAAGGAAATATTGATATACATAATTTTTGTGAACAAGTAATTAGTGTAGTGGAATTTGTTGAAAGTCAACGTTAATGAAAACATCTAAACATAGGAATAAAAATATATAAACTATTTTCGTATATTATAGTATAATTAAAAAAAAATGGAAAAATTAAAATTAGAAGATATTAAAAGTATAATAAATGAAATTAATGAAGATGTTATTGGATTTTATGAAGATAATAGTGATGAAGAAGGTAATTTATTAGTAGATGGTTTTGAAAGTAAAGAAGAATTTATTAAAGATTATATTGAAGGAATAAAATGTTGGATTGATTAAAGGAATAAGTAAATTAAAATAAAATTTGTATATTATAGTATAATTAAAAAAGATAAAATGAAAAAAGAAGAAATTGAGAAAAGATTAAATGAATTAGATTTAATGTTTAATAATTGTGGGAATGGAGTTGAAATTTATTATATGGGAGAATGGGGTGGAGTAGATAGTTTTAGAATTAGTAGAGATGGTGAAATTGGAAGTAGAGTAAATTGGGTAAAATGTAAGAATATATTAAATAAAAATAATATTAAATTTAATGAAGGACATAGTGGTTGGGGGATGATGATGAGTAGATGTATTGATATGTATTTTGATATAAATAATAAATAAAGGAACCCCTTAATTAAAAGGGGTTTCATATATTTAAGTATAATTAAAAATTAAGGTTATGGAAGAAAATGTTAAATTATTTTTAAGTATTAGTTGGGAAAAAATAGAATATTATTCTGATGAGGAATAATATTGTATAGTTTTATTTTGTATATTAAAGTATAATTAAAAATTAAGGTTATGAAATTAAATGAAAAGGTATTTGAATTTGAGTGTGAAGTAAGTTTTGAAGATTTTGTTTTAGAGGTAAAAAATGATATTGATAAATTAGAAACTTTAAAAGATGTAAAGAATTATTATTTGTATGAAAGAGGATGGAAAGGTGATGATAGTTTAGAAGATTTATTAATTGATTTTATTATTGATTTAAAGGAATATTTTAATTAAAAATTAAATCGTATATTAAAGTATAATTAAAAAAATAAATATGACAGTAAAAGAATTAATTGAGGAATTAAAAAAATATGATGGGGACACAGAAATATTAATTACATCAGTGGACCCAACTGATTACACCTATATAAATGATTTTGGTGGAGTAGATTTACAATATTTTATTGATGATGATGAGGGAGGTTATTTAGTTGATGAGGAAGATTATGAAGAAGATTATATAGATGAAGATGGAGATGATGATGGTAGAGGAAAAAAAGTATTAGTTGTTAATGGAGGATATTGTTAATTAAAAGTTAAATCGTATATTATAGTATAATTAAAAAGAGATATAATGAAAATTTATTTAGTAACAGATTGGGAATTTAAATTTAATAGTATTTATACTTCCAAAAGGGAAGTATATGAAAGAGTATTTAATTGGGATGAAGATGAAGTAGATGATAATGGGAATTATTGTGGTCCAGTTAATATTGATAAAATTATGGAAGAAATAAGTTGGGATGAATTATTAAATAGATATGATCCGGATAATGGTGGTGAAATTACAATTGAGGAATATAATGTTAATTAAATAATTCGTATATTATAGTATAATTAAAAAAATAATAATATGGATATTAAAAAATTAAGTATTGATGAAAGGGTTGAATGTAGTAATTTATTTTATTTTGATGATGGTTATTTAGGGAGTACAAACCATGGAGTACCTTATTATTATGGTTGGAGTAATAATGAAAAAGAGGGATGGGAAAATATTAATAATATTAAAGATGGAAATGATTTATGTAGTTTATTATTAGATAAAGATTTTAGTTGTGACGATATGGAGTATGAAGATCAGGAAGGAGAGGAGTTTGATAATTGGGATGATTTATTTAATAAATGGTTTAGTGATTGTAATGAGTTTGAAGTTTTAGATAATGGTTATTGTAAATTTGAAGTTAATAAGGAAAAAAAATATATTAATATAATGGTTGTGCCTTGTATATATAGTGATTGGGGTAGTAAAAAGGTTGAGTATGATGGAAAATTAATATTTAAATTTAATGATAAAGGGGAGTTAGTTAGGGAAATTAGTGAGGAAAAATTAAATGAAATATTAGAGGATAAAGATTATTATATAGGGTAATAATTAAAAAATAATTTAAAGGAACCCCTTAATTAAAAGGGGTTTCGTATATTACAGTATAATTAAAAAGATAAATGTTATGACAGCAAGGACATATGTAGAATATTGTTTATTATTTGAACAATTTGGTAAAATCAAGGATATTGATTTTGATGATGAATTATTTAATACCCAATTCTCTGATCAAATGTATATCAGAGTTATTGATTTTAAAAATGGATTTGTAAGAATTGGTGAGTTAATTTTGTTTGGATGTGAATGTTGTGGTAACTATTTTGATGAAGAAATTTATGATTTGGATGATCTAGCTAAACATGGTTACTTAGAAGAATTGATTGATATGATGGATCAAGTTTTAAAGATAAAAACAGGAATATGATATACTATTTTAATTTCGTATATTACAGTATAATTAAAAATAAATAAATAAATAACTTATGACAAAAGAACAAAGAAAGTATTGGTTGAATAAAGGATGTATAAATTGGATTATTAATTGGAAAGCTGGGTTAGATTGTTTTGGGGGGGTTAAAAAAGAATTTAAATATAATTAAAATAAAGACATTGGTTTTAGGGTTTTAGCCATCAAATATAAACCCATCTTTTTTAATTATACACCCTGTGAGCCCGAGTAATCGGGCTTTCGGGGGCGTAAATTATAATTAAATAATTTCGTATATTATAGTATAATTAAAAAAATAAAGGTTATGGAAAGTTTTAAGGACAATTTTAAAGTAGTAAATGGGTTAATATTAGAATCATCCTATGGGGTTATTGATAAAGAAAAGGATGTTGAATTAGATGTAACTATAGGATACCGTTCAGAGGATGATTATGGATGGTTTGAATTTTATGATGTTAAAACAGGAGGAAATAAGTGGTATGCAGAAGGAGGATTATGGTTTAATGGAAAAGAATTAACTGATTATGATGGGGTATTTTCATTATTACCTTCTATTATATTATACCTTAAAAAGAAAGGATTTGATGTTTCTTATGTAGAATAGGAATAAATAGATTAAAATAAAATTCGTATATTACAGTATAATTAAAAAAAGATAATATGAAAACAAGAGAATTTATTAAAGCGGGTTTAGTTAACAATGGTACGAAAGTAATGGTTAACAAAGGGGCAAAGTATTATTGCGGCCGACATAGTGACCATACAGTTGTTGGTTATGTTCAAGAGCCATTTCAAGCAACGTGCATAAATACGCCTGAAATATGTATTCATTCTAACGGGATTAAAGATTTTGAATATTCGCATTTAACTTGTGTTGACATTAATGGAGATGAATATTGTATCGATATTAGTCATTGCATATATTCTAATGTTGATCTTCAAAAAAATGTTACTATTTTAATATAAATTAAACAAGGGAGGTACAACGGGGTATTATTTGGTTAATATCCCCTTTCTTATGCCGTACTATATACCGTATATTATATTATGGTATAGGTATGTATAGAGTACCATGTACGTTGATATCAATATAACGTATATATATCCCCTAATCCATTTTAGACCACTTCACAGATCGTAAACGATCTCTACGCATCGATTTGTATATCTTTATATACCCACAAAACATACCCAAATTTCCAAAATGGCAAAAGGGATATTTTTCCACAAAATCCAAAATCTTTTTTTTAAAAAATTTTCGTTATCGAGCAAAAGTATATACATTCACAATATGTATAAACAAAAATACCATGAGTAATATAAGACAAGAAATGGATAAAGTAATCCAAGAACTAGAAAGTAAAGGGGTTAATTATAACTCCACAGAACAACAAGTAGTTGGTTTAGGTGATGTGGTAGAATCTACTTTACAAAAATTTGGTATAACAGAAGAAAGATTTAAAAATTGGTTTGGCCTTCAAGAATGTAACTGTTCAAAACGTAAAAAGTATCTAAACAATCTTTTTAATTGGAAAGTAAATAAAAAGTAGTATATACTTATATTCTTTTTGGTTTTTAACCATATTTATTAACGAATATGGATAAAGAGTTTTTTACACACGTGTTTTCAATTGCTTTAGCAAGTGTAAGCTCCTTATCCATATCCCTTATATACCCAGATTTAATATCACTATCCCAAAGTTGGGATACAAATCTACAACCCCTATTTATATTATCTAATATTGTAACAGCATACGTCTTTTTTTCTCTACCTAATTGGAGAATACCGGGTGTATTTTTAGTATTATTAACTGCATTTCCATATAAGAGTTTTTTTTTAGCTCACGATATATTTGCTATTTTATTTTTTATTTCTGTAATATATAGTTTATGGGATGGAAAGAGATTAATAGGTTATATTATATTGTTAATGTTTTCACTTCAGATAATGTTGTTTTCTTTATTATGGGGTGAGGTGTTTGCTATTTTAATCTTATGTACTTATCATTTACATTTATTATTATATAAAAGAAGACTTTACAATAGGAACTTATAATATATTTATAATAAAATATTAAATGGCTAATTATACCTTTTATAACCCCTCTGGATCTTCTTATTTTGTATTTGAAACTGTAGGGAGAAATAATCAAGGGTTTTATGATTCTGGTTCGGTTAAATATGCTTCGGGTTCATTTACTAATTTTACTGGTTCAAATCCTGAGCATATAGTTCAATCTAATTATATTTGGGCTCAAGTTATCCCACCTGGTACTTCATCATTTGATATGAATAATGTAATTACTGTACCCGTTTCTGGTGCTAGATTTAGGGCAACTGGTAATTTTACTGTAATTGTAACAACTTAATAGTATATACGTATGCCGACATACACATTAAATTTTGGGCAAAATAGAGAAGTAGGAATTTATAATGGGTTTGAAATACCTGCTACTGGTGGAGGAGGTGGTTCTTTACTTTTAGATATTTATCCTGATGCTGCTGTGGCTTATTCTTTAAGGCAATTATCTTCTACTTATACTGGAAATATTATAAAAGTGAGAAGATCATCTGATAATACTGAACAAGAATTTGGGTTTGTAGATGGTGCTTTGGATACTGGTTCTTTATCTACATTTGTAGGTGCAGGGAGTGGTTATGTTACTACTTGGTATGATCAAAGTGGGAATAATCATCATTTAACTATGCCTTCCCCATCTGAATCAAAACAACCAAGAATTATAAACGCTGGTAATTTAGTTACTTTAAATGGAAAACCTGCTGTAAGTGATGCAACTAGTGGAGCAATTGGATTAACTACTCGATTTCTTCAACCGTCTGCATCTATATTTCCTGCTGATCCTATTCATATTTTTTCTGTTTTTAAAAATTTATCTACAGTAAGTGAAGTATCTTATTTATTGTCAGGAGCGGGTGTAAATTATTATTTTTATGCTTCTAAAATAAATGGTACTACTAAGGCTGTTTCTACAGCCCAAACTTTTCCTAATAACAGATTTGCCCAGTATTATAGAGTAAATGGAGCCCCTGAGGCTACTTTAAATGATTTTGCTAATGCTACGATAAACGATTCGGCTTTAATTGCCACTAATCAAATTTTAGTTAATATAGTTGGAAGTGTAGTATCATTTGATATTACAGATTATTTTGAATTTGTAAGTTTAGGAACGAGAGGATATCCGTATACTAGTAATCAACTTATGAATCAAACTCAAGAACTTATTGTTTGGGGTGATCAAACTAATAATTCATCTTCTATAGAAACCTCTATTAATGATTATTATTCTATATATCCATAAAAACTTGGATATAAAAAAATTTTATCGTATATTCAAAGAAATTTAAAAATAATTATTATGAATAAAAAATTCGGGACTAAAAAAATTAAAACTCCAGATGGGACTATTGTTTATTACTTTGAAGGTAAAATGCATAATTGGGATGGGCCAGCTTATATTCCTGAAGGAAAAAGAAAAGATAAAGAATATTATTTATATGGTATAAAATATTCTGAAGCTGAATGGAAAGCTGCTAAAAAAAGATGGGAAGGTTTACCTTGGTATAAAGGTACAGGAGCTCAGGCTAGATTTTAATTTAATTAAATTAGTTATGGATAATATTTATAATCAAATCTGCGAGATGGAATTAACAGATTTACGAGATAAATTAGTAAATTTACAAAATATTC
>Ga0099850_1001847_pt1 | contig 9979 bp, 8 predicted proteins | sample CB_VirMetaG_5_FD_79182 | JGI IMG/M metagenome (GOLD analysis project Ga0099850, IMG submission 79182) | Freshwater to marine saline gradient viral communities from Chesapeake Bay - CB_1508_1D Viral MetaG | ecosystem: Environmental > Aquatic > Marine > Coastal | place: USA: Chesapeake Bay...
TAGAGTTCACAGCTGGCTTCCGTGCTAACGTTACAGCTGACGCTGACCGTGGCGACATTGGCGCCGTTAAGGTTGGTGCTCTCAAGGTTGGTTCTCTGAGCAAGAAGTTTGATGTCATTGTTGACCCTTACTTCCTCAGAAACGTCATCCTTGTCGGTCGTAGAGGTAGTTCTTTCCTCGAAAGCGGCTACGTTTACGCTCCTTACGTCCCACTCCAGACCACGCCAACAATCTTTGGGCCTGAAGACTTCGTGCCTCGCAAGGGTGTCATGACCCGCTACGCCAAGAAGATGGTTCGTCCAGACATGTACGGTCTGGTCATCGTTCGCGGTCTACTTGGCGAGTCTGGTGCTTGATAGCCACTCAGGTTTTTGATAGATAACTCTATCTCAAAACCAAGCCCCCTGTCCTTGTGGCAGGGGGTTTTTGTTTACACTCTCACTATTTATTACGAATAGGAGGCGATACACATGCCCACAAATTTACAACCAGTTTCAGAAACAAGTGCAATAATTTTATCAGTAACCGGATCACCGGGAAATGTAGCAAGTTCTGTCCCATTCGGTGTTTATAACAGTTCAAATAGTTTCTTGACAGGTGCTGCATTACAGGTTAACTTTGTATACAAGAGGCTTGGTGGAGACGTTGTTGATGTCGAGTTGACAGATGCGAATGTCTATGCTGCTTATGAAGAAGCTTGTCTTGAATATTCATATATGATTAACATGCATCAAGGCAAGAATGTTTTATCTGATACTCTTGGAAAGCCAACAGGAACCTTTGATCATCTTGGTGATTCAACAAGTGGTCCATCTGGCGTAAATCTAACATATCCAAAAATTGGATTATCTTATACAAATAATGTTGCTGATGCAATGTCAACAATGGCTGGGTTTGGTGGCACAACACCAATATATTCTGCTTCATTTACTACAGTTGCCAATAAGCAAGATTATGATCTTCAAAGTATCATTTCTTCATCTTCTGCCACTGGCGTTGATGACGCTGGAAATGCGGTGCCTTATGCTGGATTAGTTGGAAACTATAGGGTTGTTATTGATAAAGTTTTTTATCGCTCTCCAATAGCCATGTGGCGCTTCTATGGGTACTATGGAGGTGTGGGTGTTGTAGGCAACTATTCTACTTATGGCCAATATGCAGATGATTCTACATTTGAGATTGTCCCAACATGGCAGAATAAACTACAATCAATTATGTATGAAGATTCACTTTTTACAAGAACCTCTCATTACTCATATGAAATCCTTGATAACAAACTTAGACTATATCCAACTCCAAGAGGCCAAGATAACTTTGCTGGTTATTTAGACAGAGTTTGGGTTAGATTCAGGATTGTCAATAATAGTTGGGAAGAGTCTGGTAATACAGAAACTGGATTAAATGGTGTTAATAACATCAACACACTTCCATTTGATAACATTCCTTATGAGAATATAAACTCCATGGGAAAACAGTGGATTAGAAACTATGCTCTCGCACTGTGCAAAGAAATGCTTGGACAGATTCGTGGAAAGTTTCAGACTGTTCCAATACCCGGAGAGAGTGTGACGCTCAACTATAGTAGTCTTCTTTCTGAGGCTCAAAAAGAAAAAGATGATCTAAAACAGAAGCTACAAGACATGCTTAAAGAAATTGAATATTCTTCTCTTGCAAAGCAAGATCAAGAAATGGTATCTTCAGCAGAGGAAGCACTTCGTCGTTCACCATTACCAATCTTCGTAGGATAAGTCATGAAACTATTATTAGAAAATTGGAGAGATTATATCAGAGAACCGGATGAAGAGAGAGAATGTCTTACACCTGATGCCATATATGATATGGAAATTCGTTCTGACGTTGTTGGAGTTAAAGTTCGTTTGCCAATGGAAATTGACATATCAGAAGAAGAAGCTAAGGAGTTGGGAGATCAGATGCACGATGCTATGGAAGCAATATTAGCAAAGTATTTTGAGGATAAATAAATGTCAGATAATGAATGGTCTAGACCACAAGCACCACCACCTCCGCTCTTTCTTGGTAAAAAAGAAAGAGATCTTGTAAAGCAGGTTAATGATGAACTTATTGAGAAAGTCATTGGTCAGCAGATTTTATATTATCCTATTGATCTTGAGACAACAAACTTTCATGAACTTTATGGTGAAGCAATAGAGAAGACTTTTCTCCCACCTGTTCGTGTTTATGCTCTTGTTAAGTTTGATGATGAAGGAACAATCTATATGGATTCAGTTGGGGTAGATGGTACTTCGCAAATAACCGTTCATTTTCATAAAAGAAGATTAACTGAAGATCAGGATTTATTTGTAAGAGAAGGTGATTTTGTTTTATATGGAGATCACTATTACGAGATTATGAAACTTTCTTCACCAAGAAAGCTATTTGGACAAATAAACGAAACATTTGAAATATCTGCTCTATGTAAAAGAGCAAGAAAGGGACTATTTGATGCTACCTAATAACTTTGACTTTGCACAGTTACCAGTTGGTAAAAACAAATTTACATTAGAAGAGGTTGGGATGTTAGCCTCTCGCATCGAAGATATTGATTATGCAATCATGTCTTGGATGAAAGAAGACCTACAGCTTTCAACTATTACAAATGAAGGGTATAAGAATGTTCCTGTACTTTGGCAGACACCAGAAAGAGCATTTCAAATTAAGAACAACAAAGATCTGAGAGATGGCTCAGAGCATTCTACTGGACCCATTATTCTTCCTGTTGTTACAGTAGAGAGAACAGCGATAACGAAAGACCCTGCAAAAAAAGGTGGTTACCAAGCACATATCTATTCTGATCAAAGAAATGGTCGAACAGGAAGAATGGTTATTGCAAAAAGAATCAAACAAGATAAAACAAGAAACTTTGCTGTAGCTGGTAATCTTAGGACAAACACATCAGGAAATAGACAAAAGTATTTTCCCAGTACAAATAAGAAAGTAGTTATTGAGTATCTGTCTATTCCTATTCCCATCTATGTCAATCTTGATTATAAAATTGTCATTAAGACTGAATACCAACAACAAATGAATCAGTTGATCCAACCCTTCATGACCAGAACAGGACAAATAAATTCTTTTGTGATGAGAAGAAATGGTCATTTATATGAAGCTTTTATTGATGGTGGCTTTAGTCAAAGTAATAATACTGCAAATATGGGTGAAAATGAAAGACAATTTACAAGTGAAATTAAGATTTCAGTTCTTGGATATCTTATCGGTGAAGGCGAAGATGACGATAGACCAATTGTCACAAGACAAGAAAATGCTGTAGAAGTTACCTTCCCAAGAGAAACTGTTGTTCCCGCTGACAGTGATAACTTTTTCATGGACTAATCATATCCTGAAGTGATTTGGAACTAAACATTACTATTTATCCTTAGTTTGATAATGCTTTTGAGCATATTTTTTAAAAGTGAGGATTAACTAATGCCAGTAAAAAACTTTAAATTCGTCAGTCCCGGCGTATTTATCAATGAAATTGATAACTCATTTCGTCCAAGAACTTCAGATGCTATCGGTCCCGTAATCATTGGCCGCGCTACTAAGGGCTTGGCGATGCAGCCAGTTACAGTCCAGTCATATTCCGACTTTGTTACCCAGTTTGGTGATACAGTACCCGGAAATGCAGGAGGCGACATTTATCGTAATGGCAACTATCAATCTCCAATGTATGGAACTTATGCAGCTAAGGCTTTCTTAAATGCAAATGTTGCTCCTGTCACCTATATCCGTTTACTTGGACAACAGACAACCGCTGGTGGGGCAACGACTGGTGATGGAGCGGCTGGCTGGAAGACCTCTGGTTCTGCTGCGGCTGCTGTAGCGGATAATGGTGGAGCTTACGGTCTGTGGGTTGCTCCAAGCGGAAATGTTGCACAAGTTACAGGTACTCTCGCAGCTATCTTTTATCTTGACAGTGGTTACGCACAACTTAGTGGAACTTATTTTGATGGCAATGGTGGAACAGCAACAACTGGTGCAGCTTCTCACTGGATCACAACTGATTCCAACGGTCTTTTCACAATGGAAATCTATAACGATTCTTCAGTTCTTCAGGACAAGATTAAGTTTGACTTTGATGTTCCTAAAGCAACATTTGCTCGCAAGCGTTTTAATACCAATCCGCAGTTGATGACCAGTGATTTTTATCCTTCCGCCTCTGTAAAGAACTATTGGCTTGGTGAAACATTTGAACAAGAACTTCGTGATGGTATTAATGGCACCAATCTAACTACAAGTGACGATCTTGTTGGTATTCTTCTTGCTATCAAAAGTGGTACAAATGCTCCTTCTAATATGAAAGGTCAAGCTTCTCGTGAAGCTGAGACAGGCTGGTTTATTGGCCAAGACCTTGCTGACCCATCAGTTTTTGAGCCACAGGATATGCAAAAGCTGTTCCGTCTAATCGGTCGTGGGCATGGCGAGTGGTTACACAAGCATGCAAAAGTCTCTATTCAGAGAATTAAAAAATCGACTACTTCACTATCTGATTATGGAACATTCTCTGTTGTTATTCGTGACCTTTATGACACAGATAACAATGTTGTTGTTTTGGAGCGTTTTGATAGCTTAACTCTTGACCCATCTTCTCCAGACTACATTGCTCGTAGAATTGGTGATTCTTACATGGAATGGGATTCTTCGGAAAGAAGGCTAAAGCAATATGGTGATTATCCAAATCAGTCTCGATATAACTATGTTGATATGAATGCTGATGTTGATGCAGGAGCTACAGATGCTTCTCTGTTACCATTTGGTTACTTTGGTCCTCCTAAGTTTACAAATGTAACTGATGTTAGCGGTTCTGGCGTTGCTTTCACTAATAGATTTGTTGTCGGTGGAACAAATGTTCCCTCTGGTGTTTCTGATGTTCTCGGTGCCAGTTCGCAAGTTACTGCAAGTCTTCTATTCCCAGAGGTTCGCCTAAGAGTGAGTGCATCTGATGGTGGCTTGTCAGACGAAACAGATGCATACTTCGGAATGCAAACTACTCGTGCTTCCGACAACACCATTCCAGATATCAGTGTTTCTGATGCTCATCGTCTGCTCTATAGTGGATGGACATCCGGTGCGACAGGAACTGAAGAATACGGCTATGTTTTCTCTCTTAATGACTTGACAGCTAGTGCAGGAAGTGATTATTATTACCTCTCTGGTTCTCGCAAGTCCGCTGCTGGTGCTGGTCGTGCTGAGATTACAGCTACAACTATTATTGATGCTGGGCATGACCGCTTTACTGCTCCTTTTTGGGGCGGATTTGACGGATTTGACATTACAAAGCCTGACCCAATGTACAACACTGGAGTTGGCTCCACAGAAGATGCTAGCTACACTTATCACACTTATCGAAGAGCAATCGATACAGTTGCAGATCCAGAGTTCATCAATATGAATCTTCTGTCTGTTCCCGGTTTAACTAAAGAAAGTCTAACAACACATATGATTGATGTTTGTGAATCTCGTGGTGATGCAATGGCTTTGATTGACCTGCCAAATGTTTATATTCCGAATCACGAGCGCTATGAATCTACTCGTTCAGCAAGAATTGGTACAACACCATCTCAAGCAGCCGCTGATTTGAAAACAAGAATTATTGATTCTTCTTACGGTGCAACATTTTATCCTTGGGTTCAGACTCGTGATGCCAATACTGGACAGCTTGTTTGGATTCCACCAACAGTTGCAATGATGGGAGTTCTTGCTTCTTCTGAGCGTTCTTCTCAAGTTTGGTTTGCGCCTGCTGGATTTAATCGTGGTGGTTTAAGTGATGGTGCTGCTGGCATTCCAATCACGAATGTTACAGAACGTCTAACTTCTAAGCAACGCGACACTCTTTATGATTCTCGAATCAACCCAATTGCAAGTTTCCCTAATACTGGAATTGTTGTGTTCGGACAGAAAACTCTACAAGAACGCCAGTCTGCTCTTGATAGAATCAATGTTCGTCGTCTTGTGATTTATCTCAAGAAGAACATCTCCATTCTTTCTTCTCAAATCCTCTTTGAGCAAAATGTTCAGGCAACTTGGAATCGTTTCAAGGCTTTGATTGAGCCTCTGCTGGCTAATACTAAGACTGAGTTTGGTATTACCGATTATCGCCTATTCTTGGACGAGCAAACAACTACACCGGATCTCATTGATCAGAATGTCGTTTATGCGAAAATCATGGTGAAGCCAGCAAGATCGATTGAGTTCATTGCAATCGACTTTGTGATTGCCTCCACCGGGGCATCTTTTGACGATTGATAAACTTGGGGGCTTTTGCCCCCACCCACTATTTATTTTAAAACAGGAGAACCTAAAAAATGTCATTCTGGTCAACTAACTTTGGCGACCCCGCCAACAAAATTAGAGATCCAAAAAGAAAATTTCGATTTACTGTCGAGTTCACAGGAATAAATGCTTCTCAAGGGGGTTCTCTCCTTTGGTATGCTAAGTCTGTTGATAAGCCAAAGTTTACAATTGCAAGCGTAAACCACAAATTCATTAACCATACTTTTTATTATCCCGGTTCAGTGGAATGGCAAGAGATTAATGTTGTTATGGTAGATCCGGTCAGTCCAGATATGACAGCTACTTTCTCAGACATGGTTGTTGCCAGTGGTTACTCTCCACCAGCAAACTCTAACTCTTTAGGCTCTATCTCCAAATCTAAAGCTGCCAGTGCTCTTGGTAGTGTCATCATTACTCAAATTGATGCTGATGGCAAGGCTATTGAAACTTGGACACTTTGGAATGCTTTCTTGACAAAGATGGAGAGTGATGAACTTTCTTACGGAGATGATGAGCTTTCTACTACAACTGTTGGTTTGAGATATGATTGGGCAACAGTTGAGACAGTAGAAGCTTCTTCTGCCACTAATGGTATTGGCGGAAATAGTTTCTTTAATGCTTCCTAATAAGACAATAAAAATGTGAGGTGAAAATTGTCTAGAAATCGTGACCGTCTTGGTGGTACTCAACACCAAGACACTGATCCACCCGCTCAGGGTGGTGGTTTTTCATTTGTAGTTCCAACAGACTTTGTTGATCTACCATCGCAGGGAAAGTTCTATCCTGAAGGTCATCCGTTACATGGACAGGATTCTATTGAAATCCGACAGATGACTGCCAAAGAAGAAGATATGCTTACTTCGAGAACACTTCTAAAGAAAGGCGTTGCTCTTGATAGAGTCATTGCCAGCATTATTGTTGATAAACGAATCAATCCAGATTCTTTATATGTTGGTGATCGTAATGCTATTATCATTTCAGCAAGAGTTTCTGGCTATGGTAATATGTACGAAACTAAGACAACCTGTCCAAGTTGCGGTACAGTACAAAACTATTCTTTTGATCTCAATAATGCAAATATCTACAGTGGAGAAGATGCACAAGATTTTGGAATACAAGCCAATGGTGATGGAACATTTAATGTAAGAGTTCCAAGAACAGGTGTGGATGTTCGATTCCGACTTCTAAATGGTAGAGATGAAAAGTCATTCTTAAATGGAATGAAAAATGAAAGGAAGTCTAAACAAGAACATAATATCACTCGTCAGTTAGCTGCTATTGTTGTTTCTCTAAATGGAGATAGTTCAATGCAGGCAAAACAATACTTTGTTGAAAATGTGCCATCTATTGATTCTCGACATCTTCGATTGGCTTATCGACTTGCAGCACCAAACATCGATCTAACTCAGCACTTTCAGTGTTCAGAATGTTCTCATGAGCAGGACATGGAGGTGCCGCTTAATGCGGATTTCTTTTGGTCTGACAGATGAGTATATGGAGAACGTTTATGAACAATTTTTCTTCCTCAAGTATTCAGGTGGATGGAGTTTTTCTGAGGCGTATAACCTACCTGTAGGGCTCAGAAAGTGGTTTGTCGAACGCCTTCTGAGACAGCTTGAAGCAGAGAAGGAAGCGATTGAAAAGAACTCAAAAGGTGGGGGCAACTCTCAGACCCTCACACCACAAAATCAACCTCCTCCTCCAAAGAATTTGTTCTGATAGTGGGCTGCATATCGCAGCCTCTTATTTTATGTTTTTCACTATTTAATAGATGAAAGAGGGAACTCTAAATGGCACCACCATCAAATAATAATCCACGAGACTATCAAAAAGAAATAGATTTCCAAGAACAACTAATTCAACAATATGAGCAAATTAATAATCAATTAGCTAAAAGACTAACGTTAGAGGCAAAGTTAAAAAAATCTCAAATTGAAAAACAAAAAGCTATTTCAGAGAATAATGCTGCGGAGGTTGCTCAAGCAGAACTAAAAATAGAATATTATAAAAAATTGAGAAATGAGATAAAAGAAACGACATCTGATTTTAATAGATTATCTAAATCTTTTACCAGCATGATTAGTGAAGCAGGTCAACAGAAAGCGCCCGACATTAATAAGATGTTTAATATTGAAAATGCAAAAAAAGGTTTTGGTGACCTCAACATGGGCATTAAAGACTTCAAGGCTGGAACAAAAGCCGCAGTTGCACAAATGGCTGTTGGAGCGATTATAGCATTTGCTCAGGCTATAATAGATTTATCTATTAATCTTGGAAATGCAGAAGTAGCATTTATGAAAGCTACTGGTGCAAATCAAAACTTTGCACGTTCCGTTACAAACTCTTATCAACAGACTCGTCAGTTTGGTGTAGGCATCGATGATATTAGGGACTCTTATGAAACGCTCTATACAACCTTCACAGATTTCACTATGACTTCTCAGGATCAACGAGAATCATTAGCGGAAACTGCTGCTGTTTTAGATAGACTGGGAATATCAAATAAAACATTTGCTGAATCTGTACAGCTTTCAACAAAAGCTTTGGGAATGTCTACAGCCCAAGCAGCACAAAACATGCTTGATCTTGAAAAGTTTGCAGAAAATCTAGGTGTAGCTCCACAGCAGTTAGCTGATGATTTTGCTGGTGCTGGCAATGCTCTTGCAAAACTTGGTCAAGATGGAACACAAGCTTTCAAAGACTTGGCTATTGCTGCTAAGACAACTGGTCTTACAATTGAAAGAATTATTAGTCTTACTGAAAAGTTTGATACATTTGAAGGTGCTGCGGAACAAGCAGGCAAGTTGAATGCTGCTCTTGGTGGCAACTTTGTCAATGCTATGGATCTTATGATGGCAACCGACCCCGCAGAAAGATTTGAAATGATTAGGGATTCCATCTTGGATACAGGCTTATCATTTGATGAGATGTCTTACTATCAAAGAAACTTCTTCAAAGATGCACTTGGATTGAGTGATGCAACAGAACTTGCTGCTTTGATGAGTGGAGAAATGGATCTTGTTGCTGGTGCCACACAAGAAAGTTCTCAGTCACTTCTTGAAGCTGGGCGAAGAGCGCGTGAAATGTCCGATTTTCAAGAAAGATTAAATATACTATTTGCTCAAATGATCCCTATTCTTACACCAGTGATTGATTTACTTTCTGATTTTACTTTGTTTTTATCAGAAAATGCAAAAATGGTAAAAGCAGTAACTGGGGCATTAATCATATTAGCAAGCATTATTGCACTTGTTAGCGGCATTGGAACACCGGGCGGGGTTGCTGGTTTAACACTTGGATTTAGCCTGTTGTTTGATACTATCGAAACCGGAACTGATGATCTAACTTTCTTGGGAGCTATTTTTGGTGGTATATGGGAAGTGCTTTCTGCTGTTGGAGAGGTATTATATGATGTTGCAGTTGGTTTCGGTGAGTTTTTTGGCTTGATTGGGCTAAATCTGGGGGAAATGGAAAATTTAGCAGAAAAAGGTAAATATATTGGTTATGTTTTGGGAGTCTTTTTGGTTGGGGCTTTGGCTGCACTAGCTGCTCCATTCTTGCCTGTGACTGCTGGAGTGGCGGCTTTAGTCGCTGGTTTTTCTGCTCTTGGCGCAATCTTATATAAAACCCGATTCAATCCAGAAAGTTTACATAAAGGATTCGGTGAGACAAGCGATGCTATTACAAA
>Ga0099850_1001849_pt1 | contig 9973 bp, 18 predicted proteins | sample CB_VirMetaG_5_FD_79182 | JGI IMG/M metagenome (GOLD analysis project Ga0099850, IMG submission 79182) | Freshwater to marine saline gradient viral communities from Chesapeake Bay - CB_1508_1D Viral MetaG | ecosystem: Environmental > Aquatic > Marine > Coastal | place: USA: Chesapeake Bay...
CCTTGTAATCTAACGCTAGACTTATTGAAAGGTACTAATAATGGAAAAACAGTGTGATATTTGTGGGAAATTATTACCCGCAACTAAGGAATATTTCTATGGTAACAAGAGTAATGGGTCTGATTACCTTTATCCTAGGTGTAAAGTTTGTCATAAGGGTAGAGTTAAGGGGTGGCAAAAAGATAACAGGGAAGAACATCTTGAATATAAGCGTAATTCTTGGAGGAAGAACAAGCGTAAGTATTTAGAGTATGCTAAAAAACGGCGATTGTCTAATCCTTCATCCAAAATAGCTTCTAATATGAGGTCAAGAATGTGGCATGTACTTAAGGGGGCGTCTAAGTCGAAACCAACAATGGAATTGCTGGGATGCTCAATAGATAGACTATGAATACACCTAGAGTCTCAATTCGTTGATGGTATGACACGTGAGAATTATGGAGAATGGCACGTGGACCATATTATCCCGTGTAGCTTCTTTGATTTAACAGACCCAGAACAGCAAAAAGAGTGTTTTCACTATACTAATCTACAACCACTGTGGGCTATAGATAATTTGATTAAGAATAAATACTAACGGGCTTTCTTCGCTGACAGTTAAACAAGTGGCGATCCTTGTGGATAGCCTAAGACAACACTTCTAATGGGCTAAGCAGGACTCGAACCCGCAACCAACGAATTATGAGTTCGCTGCTCTAACCGATTGAGCTATTAGCCCCTGGTTGACTAATAGTCTTCAGGGTGTGTGGATACACCATCTACGACTTTTTCTTCAAAGTCGCCCGACTTATTACATACTTCTATGCCGAGGTGGTAACACCCTAAGTAACCATGAGCGTCTAGCTCATCTTTGCACCTAGACAACGCCTCAATAAGGTCGTTCTCTTCTAAGTCGTAAAAACGTATTTCGCCGTAAGTTTTAGACATAGTTAAATCTCGCTGGCAAGGAATGGACTGGCGATCCTTTAGGATTGGGAGTTACACACCATCAGAACCTTTTTAGGCCGGTGCCTACGACCGTTAGTCCAGTCCTGTACTGTACCGTTAATCATAGCCAGTAGATGGCCCCGTGTCCAAATTAAGTAGTTATTGCTAAAACGTAGATCACGCTCACACTCCCGCACAGTATTAGGTACGTGAGGAATTTCCATTAAATGTACTCCTAAGGTAGAAAGCACAGTATATGTGTATTCATCCTTAGTTCTTCCCCTAAAACGGCGACCTGCATCAAGGAACAACTGGTGAACACGTTCATACGGCGTTCTTGTTGCCAGACATACCGCTTTCACAGCACAGTCGTTATGCTCACCTATATCATCAGCCACTTTCTTAACGGAATCATAGGTATACTCATGTTGAACGTGCATTGTTTTAATGAGCTTCATTGTACTCTTTCAGACTATTTAGTAAGGTACTTGGTAAGGGCGAACTCAAGAAATTTACTGGGCATGGCGACACTGTCGCCGGTTTCCGGGTCAACCGCCGTTGTTCTCACAATCGGGAACTGTGCTTTTGATGGCTTAGAACTCGTCCACACATCAATAGAATTAACACTATTAATGTAGAGGTCTCCACAGTTGACTTTCCTAAATCCGCCGGTATATTCAAAACCGTGTGTTAGGTCAGGTAACCGTATTGTTACTTCCATGTTTTTTCCTTATAAGTATTGCGATTTGTCTGTCTGGTGTGATTCACAACTGCGTAGCTAGAATAACCCATTGTAGTAATGTCAGCCTGACTGGGCTTCGCTTTTCAAGCTCATGGTAGCTACGCTATAAAGGGAAACACATCCTACGCTCCGTTGCACTACGCAGTAGGTAATCGGAAGATTTTTTTTAATCGCCACCTATAATATACCACGAAATACCCCCATGTCAACCACGAAAATCGGATTTTGTCAATTTTTGTCAAAAACCGCCTAATTCGTAGTTATTCCCGCGAGCTGATTCCTCCACTCCAGAGCGTATCTCCTCATAATCCTCATATGCTTCAACGGGGTAAAGTCGCCACAGAAACCATCTAAAGTAAAGAAGTGTTTTGGAGCACTCCCATATGAACCATAGACCTGTCCCAATACACATTTATGGTAATCAGACATATCCAGCTTATCCAGGTCTACACAGTCCCTCCACGCAGACCCACACTCCTTATCCAGAGCCTCAATTGCATCCTCTACATCTTTCTTATAATTCCGTCTCATGTCATATCTCCCCAACACATCTGAATAGATATACCATCCTCAAGATCAACAAACCCATCATCCATCTCTACATTGTTGGTTTCCCTACCATACTCAATATTAGCCTCTACGAACTTATTCTCAATATCCTCCGCAGACTTACATATCTGCACGTCAATAACAAGTCCGTCCTTAATGGTAATTAATACTGGTGTGGCCATTTCTGTTTTCCTCGCTGACGACTATTTGTGCCGTGATGCTTTTGCATTGGCTATGACATAAGTGTAACATATTTATCGGCATTGTCAAGGGGCATCTTTAGCAAATCTGATATTTTTCGCTGGCAAGGATGGGACGGGCGATGCGTTTAGTTGGAGTAGTCCAAATCTCGCTGGCAAGGATGGGACGGGCGATAGGGAGGGATGGGGTGTTACACCAAGGGTGAACAAACGCCCACCCCCAGGGGGGCAAGCCCCTACGGGCGTAGGGTCACTCCTCCTCTAAGGGTAAACAGTTGTACACCACTAAGGTTATTAAACACATAACCACTAAACCTACCATATATACTCCTCATAGAACGCGGGACCACACTATATTGTAGCACACGAACGGCGAATGTCAAGCGACGTAACCTGTTGGTATCAAAGGACTTACGTCAAATCCGGCGGCCCCGCCGCGACGTAACTCCTTTGGTAGTAAGGACTTAGGTCAATTTCAAAATTCTCAATAAAAAAACCCAGGGGGGCACAATAAGCCACCCCTGGGGTCACACCACCACCAACCACTACGCACTGAGTGCCAGTTCTTCAGCCTTCAACACTTCTTTTGAGTTTCCCGCTTTCAGGATTCTGTCAAAATCGTTGTTGAACTGTGAATGTCTCACAGCATCGTGCTGAGTGTATCCCTGAACAGCGTTGTACGCTTCCCAAGCTGATACAGTCTGGACACCCTTGGACAGATCGCGGCCCGTCTTCTGTCGTTCATTCCACAATCGGTTGAAGATAGCCTTCGTTCGATCAGTGTGGATTGTAACACTGCGAACCTTCTCCTTCAGGACAAGAGCACGGTGAAGTTCTTCTTCCGAAGGAACACCATAGACGGAGTTCAAAAACTCGGTCATGTCCACCTGTCGTGACTCCATCTGTGAGATCACGTCGTCCATCGTCGCCCAACCTTCTTTGAGCAGGTTGAACTGATCGATCAGGCTATCCATCTCGCCCCTGAGACCGCTTGTGTGGCGAATGGAAACGGAACAGCCCGAAACCTTACGCATCCATGAAAGATTTAAGCAGGCGTCCCTGTAGTAGCCCAGAATCGCCTTGAAACCCTTCCCATCGAATCCACCGGATACCATAAACCGTGGCCAGATATTATCCTTGCCCTTGTAGATAGATCGCCTGTATCCATCGGTCGGAGCAATGGACACATAGTGACCGTCGCGGAAGTGGCACTTCAATTCCACGTCGCAATCAAATGCGGAAGCACCGGCTTCACACAAAGCCTTCACGTCATCGGTAGTATGAGGCACATACTTTGAAGAGACCGACTTGACACCGTCAAGGAATCCAGTGTCAGACCGGAAGAACCCATACTGATCGGTCTTCATATAGTCAGGACCGAACAGAGGGAGTTTATCAACCGTGAAGTTGAATTCTGAGTTGATAGTGTCAAGAGCGTTTGCTGAAAGAATCTCAGTCATGGTGGTGTTCCTTTCAAAGAACTGGTGGTGAAAGTGGTGCGTATATTGTACCACAAAATCGGTGGATGTCAACGACTATTCGTCGTCTTCTTCAAAATTAAACATCTTATCCCAACACGTGCCACACGTGCCAGAGATCAGAAGTTCCCGATCGTCGGCAGACAATTCGGGCAATGCGTCCTGAATCAACGTACCTTCCTGCCAGCAGGAAAAACCGTGACCAGAAACGGTAATTTCGTGCAACTCGTGACAGTTTTGGCAATTAACGTTGACAATCATTTCAGAGTGGTCTATCATTTTGGTTTCCTTGTTATTCCTCATTCAGTTCGTCGACCATAAGTTGTTCAGTGCTTCCGTACATTATAGCATCTGAAATCAATTTGTCAATAGATTCTTCGCATTCTTTCAAAGAATCTTCCCAATACCCACCAGCAAAAGCGTAGTATATTTCATACTTGGGCTTGCACCACTGGAAGTCCCCATTCTTGAGTTCACGAATATCACTCCCAATTATGAGATCTTTGATCCTATAAATGGCTACGCCGCGATATCGTCTGAAAGGCCGTTCGGTTGTGTTTGTGTTTTTCATATGTCTATTATACTATATCGGCATTAAATGTCAAGTGCCTGAAGTAAAAAACAGGAAGAAATAAAAATAAAACGGGGATCGACGTAACCCCTTGCCACCAAAGGACTTACGTAAAATCGGGGCCGCCCCCGTCGCTGCAAACCATTTCAGAGCAACGACTTAGGGCGTTTCCTATTCTTTAGAAAGTCAATCTTGACAATGAGGAGTGATCAGCATAACGATAATTCCCAATAATGCGATTCCGATCATTTTGCCACCTTTGCAAGCTTTGCAGCTTTTTTGAGGATCTGAAGAGCCTTAGAAGACTCGGAACCTGCGGGCTGTGGACCATGAATCAGAAGGGCAAAATCTTTTTCTCGTTTATGAGGATCACAAGCATGACTATCGTCATGGTCGATCTCTAAACCTTTATCCTTTGCCTCTTTTTCAGAACCGACAACAACAACAGAACGCAAACCATGCGTATCAATCATATCATCCTTGCGACCACCACGTGAAGCGGTCAGGATAACATTTTCAGGAATCAATTCCTGATTTTTAATCCAGTAGGGCAAACACTTGGTATAAGCGTAAAACAGAGTGTCGGGCATTTTCCGTGCGTAGTGCATCCAACCCCGAAAGTATTTCGGATTCAGGAAGTCACCAGAAGCGTGAATTCTGCAAACGCCCATATTCTTAGGAGTCAAATTCAGTAAATGCCGCACAATTCCGGATTCGGTCATGGATCGCATTGTTTCCATATTCCGTTTCCGCTTATTGTAAGCGTTTTTGTAAATAACTTCCTGCGATGCCGAGTAGCATCGAAACAGAGTGTTGGGACCGTCTTGAATCCGCAAACCCTCAGGAGTCTCAACAGCTTTGGAATAACATTCCTTCGCAAACGGGCATGAGTGACCAGACAACTGGTCGAATGAGTAGACTTTCCGTTTGTTGGTCAACCACGGTTTCAATGCTGGGAAATCGTACAACTTTTCGAGCTTAGTGTTGGCAGGTGAAAAACTCATTTCGTGTCCTCAGTGAAGTGGGTGATATATCTCAATTATATCACAAGGCGGTTCAATGTCAAGTAATCAGGCAGCAAATACCGCAAGAATGCTGCACTCGGACTCGTCCAAAATCGTGTCCATATACATATCAACATATTTCGCACATTTAACCGGCAGATTCTCACTATTGAGAACCACGAATGAATCGAATCGATTGGGATTATACGTTACAGAATCCCATGCGAATGGCAACTGGCCTTTCCACGTTTTCTTCGGATCAACAATAGTCCCCCGAATATAGGCGTGAACCGTTTTCTGTCCGGTTTTCAGTACTCTGGCACGACCACCTGGATTGACAACGAAATCACAATTTTCCATTGCCAGGTAGTTTGTGTGGAACATAACCGTTCCCGATTGTCGAACAGAAAAGCAGTTTTTGTGCAGATTTCTGTAAACCTGGACTGGTTTCTCAATATCAACAAACATGTTAATATCGTCGAGTCGGTCTTGACCACCATATCCAGGGCATGGGTCGTCGATGAATGGCTTGATCATTTTTTCTCCAGTGATTGGGTGTGAGCTTATATTATAGCATGTGTGTGGCGATTGTCAACTAGAAAAATACTAATAATAGAGGAATAGTTATAAGTCGTTGCTACCAAAGGACTTACGGCGTTTCGGGGCGGCCCGATTTTCCATAACCCTATACGAAAAAAGGACTTACGGCGATTAACCATAAGTCCTCAAAAGTCGGCGGGTAAGACTTGCCATACATACTCTGGACGAACAGAGTATCAATCCCTAGCTACTATTACGCTTTCACCCGTATCGTCTTCACTAGGATCACACCGACAAAATTGGTCAACCATGCCGAACCGCGACGGGGAACCCGTCCTAGCGTGTATTCGATTCGGCCTTATTTTTTCCGGGATCACGCCCGATGGTCGACTTAACAAACTAGATAGAATCACATTTCAACGATTTTCTTGACGCTGAAACATTTTGTCAACCCGCTGTCTTCTCGGATTGTAACGTTGGGCCCGTTGGGGCCTTTACCACGTTTCTCGAATGTTCCCTTGACATTACGCAAAACGTTTGAAACGCCGTGCGTAGGGTACATGAAACTAACACGAGAATTTGCCCGTTTGTTTTTAAGAACTGAAACCATCTGCATAAGCCTTTTCAACGGCAGTGAATGAAGCGTTATATCTGGAGCCGTTGAGAACCAGAGTAACATCTTTTAAGTTGATTGAAACAACTACACCGATAGATAGTTCGGTGCCAACTTTGATATCAGCTTTCATCATCTTCTGTACTTTCCAAAGCCTCTTTGGCTTCTTTGAGTGCTCGTTCCTGAGCGTCTTTGATCCTACGTGACAACATATCACGCAATTCAACACGAGTTCTGTCTGACAGTTCAACTTCGACAGAATCGCCGTTCTCACAAGAGATATTGAGGCTGGTTCCCCAAGATGAGAACGAAGACACGTTTTTGATTTTGTACTCGGTTTTTGAAGTAATCATTTTCTTCCTCTGTAGTAGTGTTGTTGTGAGTCTTAATTATACCACGTTTCCGCTAATTGTCAAGACCTTCCTTGTCAGAAATCACCAAATAGGCGAAAATTCCTAAACAAAGGCTGATCATCGATACACCGAATGCAAAATAATTCATAATAATTCCTCAATTGGGCTTGACTGGCTGGCTCGGGCGGGGCTACCCGACTGGGTCGGGTGTCCCATTGGGGCCGTGGGGAATCGAACCCCAACCGATGAGTTAAAAGCTCACTGCTCTACCTTAGAGCTGCGGTCCCATACTAGTATAGTACTATTATTATCGTCATTTTGCAGGGGTAATCTCCAGAAATTTTGGAAAGAAAACGGAGATTGTTGTAAGTCGTTTAGTGGTAAGGAGTTACGTAAAATCCGGCCCGCCCCCAGCGACCTAAACCTTTTGGTCGCACGGGGTTACGTCGAATTATCAATCCTTAGAATTAGGATACAATTTCCGATAATAATCAACACAGCGTTGCATGTTCGCTATGGTTTCTTCATCAATCAAAGTGTAAGCAATCCCATCAATGGGCAATTCGTCTCGAATTTCAGGACTGCAATGAACGGTCAGTTGATATCGCCGTTGTCCATTTTTGATCACGCCAGTTAATGAGACGCGACTACGATCACCATACTTACATTCCATCAGATCAGTCGACATAGCATCTCCAGTTTTTCGCCCAAAAGTTGAGCATTGCATCCCAGCGGACTTGTGACACATAGTGTGGACATTCGCAGGAATAAGTCAGATAAATTTTGAATGCTTGGATTGTCATATTTCCACCAATGACACAGACGGGAATCGAACCCGCGTACACGAAATTGAAAGTCTCGTATTTCTGCCAACAGAAACTACCGTGCCAAAATAAGCGGGGAATTTCACCCCGCGATTCAAACACTACTCAGCAGATTCATCTACTTCGGGAGCCTCGGGAGCCTCGGGAGCCTCAGAAGCGAGCAACGCTTCCAGGGCATCGATAACATCCTGCTTCGCAGAATGCACAGTGCATTCATCTACCGTGATGGAAGTAGACTGCTCGCCAGCGATTGGCTTGCCCTTTTCAACACGCTGGAACTGAATTCGGACAGCCCCAAGAGTAGACTTAAGAGTAGACTTGGAAGTTGAAGTGAGCCTCATCAGATTTGTTCCTTTCAAGAAACAGGGTCAAAAGTGGGCGAAGTTGCCCGGTCAAAAGTGAGCTTTGTCGCTCGTTGTCATACACACATTATAGCATGTTTTCGGTGGTTGTCAACTGCCTTTGGCAGATAATTCAGACAATTCTACAATATCATCTAAGTCAATCCATCTGTCTTCAAATAGTTCGCCGACAAACTTTTCCATATTGGTGAACTCTATTGCTGATTCGGTCCTGTTCATCATTGTAGCAATGAAGTAACCACGAATCAATGACAAATCATTAGAAATCTGAATACTGATGATTTCTTCAGGTTTAACGTCTCTCGCAATACAGTTTGCGGATTCCATATTTTTGCAAGAATAATCGGTTTCTACTTCGTCGTCGGGAACCTGGAATTTCACAACGACAATTCTACAATCTTTTGCTTGAGCAATTGCACATTGTGCGGAGCCAATCGCGGCGTCGATTAGTGCATATTCTATCATCTCTTCATCATCATCTTCATCACATTCATTTTCAATGAAGTTATCACCCCAGAAATAGACTTCGTCCATGGATGGAATCCAGTTTCGATCTACGTCAGCACAACAAAGTAGACCATTCTCAATAATGGAATCCAGATAATCCGCAGATGTCCCGTGATAACCGATCATTTTACTTCCCGTTATGTCGTTGTTTCTTACACCCTTATTATATCATTATCGGTATAAATGTCAATAGGCCTTCACTATTTTTCTGAAGTTTTTCTGGAATCGCCGTAAGTGTATGGTATCAAAGGAGTTACGTCATTTCCGGCCCGCCCCCGGCGACGTAAGTCCTTATGCGTCAACGGGTTACGTCAATTACTCATTTTTAGGCTTTCCTGGAATTGGGCCTGTCTTGTTCGTCGGCGTTTTGTCTTCTTGTTGCCATGTACTCCACAACCCTGTGTGTGGGGAACATGACCGGCATACTGCCTACGATCCTTCGATCTTTTTTTCAATTTCATCTTCGAATTCCTCGAATTCCTCGACTGTCAATACCAGTTTCAAGAATAAAACGGCGTTTTGGTGGAATTTCGCGTCGTCTTCCATATAGACAAACGCTTCTTTGTCTTCGTCAGCTTTTGCTGCTTGTTCGTCCCATTGCTCCGCATAGAATTCCAGCCGGTCAGCTTTGGTCCGTTTGATTTTCTTGTGTTCCGATTCTTCCTTGTTCTTTTCAGCTAGTCGCCGTTCAATCGTCGCAAGATCTGTCCCGTAGAACTTTCCGCCCTCATTTGTCGTAGGGTCATAAAGGTCAAAATCGCACATTTCATAAGAATCATGCGTCTGCAATTCTGGAGGAAGGCAATCGTTAGAAATTACGATTGCTTCTTTGAATTCCTTCTCTGCCATTGTAGCATGTTCTCGGACGCTTGCAAATTCGCTGTTTTTGAATCGATCAAGAAAACTCATGTTTTTACCCTTAGTAGTGTTGTGATTGGTGAGTGTGTATTATAACAGATCATCCGTGATCTGTCAATACTATTTGACCCAAAAAGGATCAGAATCAAAAGAATCCACGTCCATAGGTAACGTGCTACGTTCAACAACGTCGCCAAGTGCATTCACGCACAATGGTGCATCTGCTCGGCCTTCGCGGTATCCAGGTCCAACCCATACATCAGATGGCAGATTTTCGCCGTCACCATATTCAGGCTGCCAACGTGGTCCACAGCATTCACAGCTTGAAGACATATTGAAGTGCACATCCGTGAATAACGTGGCAAGACTGTTCGCGTGTTCATCGTTTCGTGCTTGAACGATTACGTACAATGGCCCCATGTAGGTTCCACCGGAATTGTTTTGA
>Ga0099850_1001850_pt1 | contig 9971 bp, 8 predicted proteins | sample CB_VirMetaG_5_FD_79182 | JGI IMG/M metagenome (GOLD analysis project Ga0099850, IMG submission 79182) | Freshwater to marine saline gradient viral communities from Chesapeake Bay - CB_1508_1D Viral MetaG | ecosystem: Environmental > Aquatic > Marine > Coastal | place: USA: Chesapeake Bay...
ACATCATTTTAAATGAGTCTCTTCCTGGAGAACCCATTTGAGGATTTCCAGTTTCAATAACTAATTTTGGTCCAAATACATCATAAGTTCTAGATTCCTGTCCCATAATTAACTCACACAATCAATAACTTGAACAATTTCAGTTTGTGGTGTTACAACTGACATAATAGGTCTCAACACTGCCCCAAAACCACTTATACTTTGAATATTTAGGTCTGGTAATCCATTATATGCAAGTCCAGGAAGAACAGAAACATTAGTAATTCTTCCTTCAGTAATTTCTATCTCAAGACCATCTATAGTATCTCCTTCTTCATAATTTTGACCTGGATTTTCAATTATCACATCACTAATATAAAGTGGTAGTTCATCAATATCTGCAGGATAATTTTCACCTTCACTTGTAATCACAACAGAAGTAACCTGTCCAAATGTCGGTGATGATGGATTTTGGTCAATGATTGCGCGACCATATGCACCATATCCTTTATTACAACTATCTTGGAATGTTACAATTGGTGGTCTTCCATACCCACTTCCCGGTTTTGTCATATTCACTCCAACAATGCTTCCGACTTTTAATACAGAACCAACAGCATCTTCTGTATCAGCATTATCAATAATATTTCCAAGAACAACTTCACCGGCAGCACCAACACCATTTCCACCAAAGAAATTGACCGTTGGTAGTCCACATTTAGTAATGTTTCCAAATTGACAAGGACCAATACCACCAGTCTCACTTACTGGTGCTCCAAATATGTTCCATTTGCCATATTGTCTTTCAAAATCAGTTGCAAGATTTGTGGCACCTTGAGAGATTGCAGTTCCACTGAAAATAGTATTCCAAGCACTATTCTCATCCTCTTCACTCATATCTTTCAATAATCCTTGATCGATTTTATACTTACTACTTGCAGGACAAACCTTTTTATCATCACACTCAAAAAGATTTGCAATCTTCCTAATTGCATTAATTCCTGTAAGTAAAAAATCTTTGATATTAAATCCAAAAATATTTTTCCCAAACCCGTTTAAAATGTCTGCAATTGGAGCAACTAATGGACCTACAATTGAATCAACAATATTTACAAGATTATTTGTAAATGCCCCTACAAGTTGCTCAACAACACACTGCCCAGCATTCAAAACATTTTTGACTGCTCCAGTAATCAAATCTGTTAGCGCATCCTTTGCACCCTCCAGTACTTTAGTTGCGGCACAAAATACACCATCAACAAGTTTTTGAGCAAGAGGTATTAATGCTTTCTCAATTCCAATAATTGCAGGAATTCCATAACCAGAAGAAATAAGAAGTCCAGTAAGAGCATCAATTCCATTTTTGATAACTTCGGATAGTTTATCATTTAAAGAACCAAGCATCTTGTTGGTAAATCCGGTGATAGAACTACCAATTAAATCTACGACGAAGTTGATTTCATTGGGAAGATTTACAATTGCATTGCCTGCTTTTGTAATCTTATCAAAAAAGTTGGTTAGATATGCTTCTATTCTTGCAAAAGTATTGTCTTTGCAAGGATCTGCTTGTATAATTGTTTTCCCTGTTGTATTAGATTCTTCTACTTTACAGGGAGGTGGGGGTTGAGATGTGGTATCTGTTGCACCTTCTGTTGTGCCTTCTGTTGCACCTTCTGTTGTGCCTTCTGTTGCTTCTTTTAGTATGACATTTCGTACAAAGTCGTCACCTGAAGGTGTGCCAACTTGTGGTCCTAATTGCCCTAATGATGATAGTGATGATGCAAAAGGTCTGAAATAAAGTGATCCATCGTTTTCCCGAGTAACTACTGTAATATTTCCATTAGGGTAAGTGTAAGAAAACACTCCATCAGAGATCTCTCTTATTGATGGTTCAACTGAGATTGTTGCACTAGACCCATTTGATGATGGTTCAACTGGGATTCTTGTAGTAGGACCATTTGATGAATTTGTAACACCAGTTCTAACACTTTGCAGTCTTGTTACTAGATCACCATCAGTTACAAGATAACTAGAATTAACACGATTTCTAGTATAATATCCATTGTTAATGTAATAATAAGTTTTACCGTCAACTATTACTTCTATCATTTATAATTGCCTCCTAGTGCTGATATTTATTATCCATAGTTTTGCCCCACTCTTTTAATAATTCTTCCACCACTACCAGAACCGGGTTCATCTTCAATAAATCTATATCCGTTAGATTCAAATTTTTGAAGTTCTTCTGAAGTAGGAGTTCTGTTTACAGGAATTCCTCCAGGTTGAACTGCAATATCACCAGTATTTATTTTTCCAAGTGCTCGGTCAACTGTTTGTCTTTGTCTTATTCTTTCTCTTTGAGCAGCTGCTTCAGCAGGTGTTTGCTCTGTAGTGCTACCAAAAGCATCTTCAGATGGATCTAATGGTTCGGCAGTACCCTCAAAGAAATCATCTTCTTCTTGTGTTGGATCAACTTCCGGACTTTTAAATTCTCCAGGCTTTGGTTCTTTATCTGGGTCAACTCCCATCTCTTCGAGTTTATTGGTAGGAGTTTCTCTTTTTTGGGACTTATCAGAACCTGAACCTGTGTTTAATGGTCTTGGAGTACAATGTCCAGAACACTGATTAATTTCCTGATTATTCAAAATGTTTCCAGGTTTCAAACCTCCATAAAATCCAGATTTTGCATCAAATCTACCTTCTCCATAAACAATTTGAGAAGTTCTTCCATACAATCCGACAATATGAGGAATTCCACTAATTTTTTCAAGTACAACAACATCACCTTGTGCTATTTTTGCAGACTTTGATCTACCCGCACCACCACTTCCTGCAGTAACAGGAAAAATACAAATCGCATATTCAATTTCTGCATCTGCAATATCTATAGTGTTACTATAAGAATCCATTATAGCAACCTTATATCTCCATCCCCAACCCTTTCCAGTTGCCTGATCCTTCTGATCATCAAAATTAACAACAACTCCCAAATATTTGTTTGATGGTTGCTTTGATAGATTATTAAATTCCATTTTTATGCTCCTCTTCCATGTCTTCCGTAAGAATCACGAACTAATGTCATTGACGTATAAGAATTTATTGCATCAAAATGGTGACAAAGATTTAATATTAGATATTTACCACTCTGAGTTCCATCAATAGCACCTTCATATTTATTATCTTGACTTATAATCTCAAAATCACAATTAATAACATTTCCTGCTCTTAAACTTACATTGCAAGGAACAGTTATTTGTATTATTTGTGAGAATAAAGAATTATATCTCATTGTCGATTTCGCAACCCATTCTACAGGATTGTTATTAATTTCATATCCAATTCCAGGATCGGATCCACCAACATCTAAAATATGAAAATGTGTTCTTGTATAGGACTCCAAATCTGGAATATCAATGTCAATTTTCCCAAGAGATTCTTCAAGACCATCAAGTTTAAAAGTCTTTTCAATATATTCTGATGTTAAAGGATTCCAAAAAATATTGCGACTTATAAAAATACCTGATTTTATAGATGTAATCAGATCATCTCTTTTAACATCAGTCTTTGATAAAATCTTAAAATCATTTTTATCATTGTCTAAGTTTGCTCTTAAAACTTCATTTTTATAATAATTTGCAACAGGTTCTTGAGATATTAATTCATCAATTGCCCTAAAGTTAAATCCATCCTGAGTTTCATAAAAGAAATATCCAGGATTTCCTTTAGCAGGAACTGTTCTTGGAGCAACCTTCTCACAAAGAACTTTATATAGACACTCATTCCCTCCATGAAAACTCCAAGCATTTTTTGAGTTTGTCGTAAATATTTTATTATCAGGAACTTTTAAATAATCTTTAATCAATCTTCTCACAGAAGACGAAATATTTCCAGTATATTTTGTTTTTACTGGAAGTTGTGTTGCTTTTGAATATGCAGAAAACAAATTCATTATAATAACTTCACGATTTGATCCTTGATTTGGAATTATTTCTTTATCAAAAATGAGTGGGTTCTTTGAGAAGTCTAAAGTTCCATATTTTGTTGCAATCTTAAACTTAACATCTACATCACCAGTAAGTGGAAGAGCAGAACTTAAAGTTCCAAATCTTTGTTGTTTATCATATTTTGAATCATATTGGACGGAAGATGCAATATCTGCTACTGATAAAACTCCAGTGACATTTGGAGAAAGAAGACTTTCGTAGTAATCAAAAGTTGTAACCTTAGTAGCACTCAATCCATTGCCACTAACATCCACTCTTTTTCCATTTTTTATAATTTCAAATATTTCAAATGATGCCCGTTGAGATGCGCTTGCCATTTATCTTAAGTTCTCCATATTGATGGTAATTGTGGAGATGATGTTGGGACAGGAACAGGAGTTTCTATTGGCATTGGATATGGGAAAGGAACATAGTTTTCAACCGGTTGTACTGCATAAATGAATACCGATTGATTATTCATACTTCTATTTAATCGCAAACCACCACCTTTTCCATATCCTTTAAAGTAATTTTTTTGAGATGGGGTAAGTATGGGACCTTCAGGTTTATTATTATTTTTATTACTTTCTCTTATTTTTTCTGGATTAGGAGGACCAGAATCAAGGTGACCTATTAAATACTTTCTCCCATCAGTACCAACAATAATCAAAGAATTTCCATATCCAGCATTATATCCCGAATCATATTCCAAAAACTTTAACCCACCTTTAAGTGTAATTGGGGCACCAGACCTAATTGGATAATCAAATCCTCTATGATTTCTACCTGCATATAACCCGTCACCCATTTTGTATGAAGATAATGAGGTTCCATCAACAATAATATTCGACAAAACATTATCTGGTATGTGTCCACCAGAACCACTATATCCATCACCAGTTTCTATATGAATATGTGGTCCACTAGATCTTCCAGTGCTTCCAACATACCCGACTATTTCGTCAGTAATAATTCCTGAAGTAGTTATAGGTATATTGGGTGTAGAAGGACTGGGAGAATCTGGAGAATCTGGAGAATCAGAAGGATTAGAAGGACTGGGAGAATCTGGAGAATCTGGAGAATCAGAAGGATTAGAAGGACTTGCACTAATGCCGACATCTCTTGATTTTTTTAGCATCTTTGAAAATGCTAATACATTTTTTTCGTGCTGTCTTGTAGTTTCGTAAATATTATCGACTGCTATTGGAAAGTTTCTAAATCCATTATTTGTATCTCTTTCTACCTTTTTAGGAACACCACTCATCTGTGGTCGGTATGTTTGTTTTGATTCTAAAGATGATGTTTGTGAGGAAGATTCTTCACTTCTTACTGTTCCACCTCTACTAAAAGATTGTGCTGGCTTTGATGCCGTTATTTCTTTAGTATTAGAATCTGAACCACTACTAAAACTTTCCTTTGGAGTAGGTGTTTTTGGTTCTGGTGTTTTTGGTTCTGCTGAATCAGATCCTGTAGATTCCTGATAAGAATTAGATCCTAAAAATCGTTCTAAAGAAATTATATCCTTTTCTGCAGCATCAGCATTCTTTATATCATCATCAAATCTCTTTTCAGTTTCTTTAATATTTTTCTCAATATTATCTTGTTCTGATTTTGGAAACAATCCCGCAAATTCTGCAAGTTTTAAAATACCATTTCCAATTATACCTAAAAGGTTTCCAATACCTTTTATAAAATCACTATCAAAAAACTCTTGCACTTTTTGTATAATTGCAGGAAGATTATTAATTAAAATACCAGCAGCAATTAATCCAATAAAATCAAGTATCCTATCAAAAATACTTCTTACAGGAGAAGTAACAGAACTCATAATTCTAGAAAACCCGGATGCAATACCAAGTTTTCCTCCTTCAAGTCTTTGCTCTTCTTCTCTAAAATCTTTTTTCTTTTCTAACTTAGAAAATAAATTTCTCTTATCAGTTTTAAGTTTCTTTATTTCCTTATTGGAAGAAAATAAAGAATTCTTGATATTGGTAACATTAAGTTTTAGTTGTTCTACCTGTCTTTCTTCCATATTCTACCTCCTATTGCATAATTCCGTATAATTCGGGAGTTAGCATCATAAATGGATTTCCTGGATTTGCAGATGGAATATTTGGTGCTTCAGTGGCAGGACTCTGCATTTGTGGAATTTGTGGTGGTTTTGATTTTTGTGTTGGCAAAACCATTGGTAAGAATGTCATTCCACCACCAGATTGTGGAGATACATTAATATTAGTAACTTTTGGTGCTTTAGGAGTTATCCTAGCAGAAGATCTGGAACCAAATCCACCTCCAGTTCCTATAAGACTCTTTGTCTTCCGATTTCTCAAATAACTATCTTGATCCTCAATAGATTTTGAAAATTCTTTTTGAACATCTTCCTGATACTTGGAAACCATCATAAGTTTATTGATTCCCATAGAGAATGCAGTCCACAATCTACCAGCATTATCATTAATATCTTTCAGAAGTGGTCTGAATAACATCGCAGATGCTGTTCTTATAACTTCTTCACCAGGTGCAAGCCATGCTCTTACACTATCAACATTTCCTGACCCTCTTCCAGGAACTGTTCCTCCACGACTAAAACCGTCAGGATCTACACTATCAGGATCAATTCTTCCAGTTTTTGTGGCATCTTTTTGTTGTTGTTCGGCAACATCCTTGGATTTACTATTACCAAAGAATAGATCGTAAAGTTGTCTACCTGCCCAATCACCAGCAAGACCACCAATAAATGTTCCAATTGGACCACCCAAGAATGTACCGATTGCACCAAGAAGTGCAGCACCAATTGCTCCAAATGCTGCTCTTCCTATGTTTTCACCCATAGCCACGGATAGAGCAAAATCAATCAGTGCTCCGACAATTGGTATTCTTTTTAAAATAGGTCTTGCAAATTTTAAAAGTGACTTGACTAATGTTTTCTTTCCTGGTCCGGCACCTATAACTTTTAAGAAGTTTTTCCCGAACATTTTACTAGACACTTCCATACGTTGAAGTGTCCTATTAAATAAATTCTTTTCTCTTGTTATAACATCTACATTTTCTCTTATTGCACCACCAGCAACATTAAATCTTCCCGGAACAACTCTAGACTGAGTTGCTTTACCTAAAGTAAGTCCTCTTCTTTGTCCGGCAGCATTTCTAAATAATCCTCCACCCCCACCAGAAGATGTTGCAGAAGCTGCAGAAGCAGATCTAAGACCAAATACTTGTAATATTCTACCAGGAAGTCTCCATAAAAATCTTCCTAATCTGTATAATCTCGTACCCCACTTGATTAACTTAAACCCAAGAAATCCTGCTAATAGATATGGAATTGTGGTGCCAATAAAATTAAAAACATCACCCAACCATTTTCTATTTTTCTCTTCTGCTAACCAAGTAAATGCTACATTAGTAACAATACCTGTAAGTATAAGACCAAAAAATTCTTTTATTTTATCAAAAATACCTTTAACTGGTGCCGCAATTTTTCCTATAGTTCCACCAATTGCTCCACCAATTTTTTTAACAGATTCTACAGACTTCTCTTTTGCAGCAAATTTTCTCCTTGACTCTGCTGCTTTGGCCGATTTTATAAGTTCCTTCTCTTCTGCGATTTTCATCGCATAATCAAAAGCAAGTTGCTTCTGAATTTCTACAAGAATATTATTAGTTTCTACAAGAGTTTGATTGATTGGAGTAACTTCTTTTGGCAAATATTTTGGATCTACTCTGCTTCCAAGACCACTATATCCCATTCCTTTTGGAATTTTAATAGCAGAAGAAGAACCACCACGAAACACCGAAGAAGAAACTTTAGTCTTCGATAATTTAGGTCTTGATGTTAGTGATGGTGCCTTAAATACTTGGCTACTGAATGCCATTCTGCTGCTGTGCCTTTAGATTTTCTTCTTCAATATATTGTTCAAGTAAAGTGAGATAAATTTCTTTTTCCCAAGGCATCATATTATCTAGCTCTGTTAATGAGTATTTATGATGCTGCATCAAGGCAAAATTAACCTTATAGTATGACTCAAGATTAGTATGAGCCATACTTAACTGAAAAAACTTGCCAGTCCCTCCAGAACAACTTCCGATTCAACCCCTGTATTGGGATTCTTAACTTTAATTTTATGAGAGAGTTTTGGCATCGTGGTGAAAAACTTCTCAACTTCCTTAAATTGCTTTGTATTCAATTGTTCAATAAATTCATCAAGTTCTTTTTTAGTACAATCTGCCGCTTCCCAACTTTCTTCTTCATTATAAATCGCATCAACACAAGATGTAATCATTGATAATGACTGACTAACATCACTCGTTTGCCCAGATGTCTCAAAATTACTCTCAATAAATTGATCTAAAGATGGATACTTCAGTTTTAGCATAAGTTCATCATCTAGTTTAATAATATTCTTATGCCCTCTTGTCTTTTGAACTTTAATATCATCAATTACAATTTCCATTTCAACTTTAGTTTCACCATCATCAGGACAAGTTATATTTACTTCTACTGTTTCACCAACAGACTTGGCACGAACATTGAGAAAAAGAAATTCAATATCAAAAGTTGCAAGAGATTCGACCTTGATATCTTTTGTAAGAATACAATCTCCAAGAATTTGGACAATAGAATCGGTAATCTGCTTCATATCTTCAGATTCCATTGCCATAATCAGAATTTTTTCTTCTCTGACTAGGAAAGGACGATATTTAATCTTCTTTCCATTTGAAGGCAATACCAACTCATAAGTTGGTGTATTAATCTTAGGTAAAGGCATTGTGAAAAATACAATTCAGGTTTAGTTATTTAGATAATATGTAGAGCAATAATCTATGAATATCATTAAAGTCCAGGCCGTGAGAATTCGAAGAAATTTGTACCAGGTTCGGTGCCTCTAACTTTCCCTGTTTGCCCTGACTGCATTGATTATTTCTTCACCTTCTAACCCACCATCATCTACTGTTACATCTGGAATATTAGTCTCTTGCACAATATATCGGTCATAATTAAAACTTACTGTCACTTTAAGTAAATCAGCAGCACCATATGAAACTGGAATAGAAGTCATTCCTTTTGGAAATGCATTGATGAATTGATATTGCAATCTTGACTTAATATCTCTTTCAAACTTTGTTATTTTTATTTCAGATACTTTATAATCATCAGGATAATTCATCCTTCTAAAATAATTTGATGCCGCAGATTGTGCCGGACCTCTACCAGAAATAAAATCCATCCATGCCTCAAAGAATTTTATACTATCATAATTTCTATCTACATAAAAAGTGAAATCGGAATCTGCATAAAGACGAGTATGTGCAAATTCTTGAGTTACTCCTATAAAGTTATCTTTAACCTCTGCGGTCGCATATGATGAGGTTGGTAGTGATGCTTCAGAACAAAGAAGTCCTAATGTATTAGACCAAAACGTTTTATCCTTTAATCGACCATTATTGTTTATATGGTTTCGTAAGTTATCTTTTAAACCTCCAATTTGCACCAGATAATAATTAGTAAGTGCAGGTTGCCCTATTAATTTCTTAATATCATAATTTGTAACTGCTTTGACAAGATTATTTGCCACTCTAAATACCTATACGACTACTTTATTATTAGTTATTTAGATGTCATATAAGGGATATTACAAACCATCTTATCCTAGAAAGTATAAAGGTGATCCAAACAATATCATTTATCGTTCCTTATGGGAGCGCAAATTCATGAGATATTGTGATATGAATGAAAATATATTAGAGTGGGGAAGTGAAATAAACACCATCCCCTATCGTTCTCCTGTTGATAATCGATACCACAGATACTTCCCTGATTTTTATATTAAAGTCAAAGAGAATAATGGTAAGATTAAAAAAATGATTATTGAGATTAAACCATATAAACAGTGTATTGAACCCAAAGTCCAAAAGAGAAAGACAAAGGGTTATATCTATGAAGTTGTTGAGTATGCCAAAAATCAGGCAAAATGGAATGCTGCCAAAGAATGGTGTTTAGATCGTGGTTAT
>Ga0099850_1001854_pt1 | contig 9965 bp, 18 predicted proteins | sample CB_VirMetaG_5_FD_79182 | JGI IMG/M metagenome (GOLD analysis project Ga0099850, IMG submission 79182) | Freshwater to marine saline gradient viral communities from Chesapeake Bay - CB_1508_1D Viral MetaG | ecosystem: Environmental > Aquatic > Marine > Coastal | place: USA: Chesapeake Bay...
ACTTTCTGATTAATAGTTTTTTCTGACTCATCTAATTCATCTAGTTCTGCCAAAAGCTGTTTCTTTTCTTCTTCAGATAATATCCAATCTGCACCAGTATCTGCTTGAACTCTAGATTGTGTTGAAACTAACCGCTGAACGACAGCAGCTAGTTTCACTAAATGTTCATCATTTTTCACACTAACTTCTAAATATTCTTTAATTAACGGTACGATGATTGTAGCATCGCCTACATTTTTAATTAAAGGTTTTAATTCAGCAATTAGTAAATTTATTTGTCGATCTTTTTTCGAGCTATTAGAGTAAATGTCTTTCATTAAGCCTGAAAAACTTTTACCCTTAAAAATTTCAATTTCAAAGTTTGCCATAAATCCTTTTATAAATAAATATGTATTTACTCAAGGAATTCAGATTTTTTATACTTTGTTAAATCTATATGAACAACGCCTTTATCACGATATCGAATATACGCTTCTGTATATAACTCTTTCATGATTTGTACAACTCGAGTTATGTATTGAGTCTTAACTCCGGTTCGCTCTCGAATTAAAATATACAAAGCTTTTTTATTGAAATTTTCGATATTTTTTCTAGTGCGAAACAATTCAATAAGCGAATCGGCAATTGCTAAATCGGTTTGTTTTTTGAAAAATAAAGGTAAATTTTTATCCATGTATTTAACAAATAAATCCATGAATTCACTTTTTTCTTCAACGTCTTCGTAACGAGCTACTTCATTAATAACATTTCGCGATTCATCAATTAATTCAGCCGCTTCTGTATTTTTTTGAGTATCGTAGTTAGTATTATTATGATTAATCAAATAATTCTTAGCTACTATTGAAAAATATGAAAATGCTTTACCTTTGCTAGGATCTGTATATTTATGAATCTTTTCATTTAAAAATGCAACGACTTCATGTTTAACATCTTCATATGGTATATCAAAATAATAAAACTTAAAAGTATGAATTATATTTTCAGCTAGCTTTTCAAACGCATAGCATATTTTTTCATCATACAATTTGTTTCGCTCAGATACATCTTCTAATTGATTAAACAACAATATTGCATCTTCAGTTTCTTTTGTAAAATAATTCTTAGATTTTTTACGCTTCGGTGTTTCTATCGTCTCGTTCATATAATTGCGCTATAAATTTATTTGTGTCATCGACAATTTCCTGTAACTCTTTAAATGTATATCCAACTTCGTCATCAGACTCAAAAGCTCCGCGAATGTCAATTTCTTTCATTCGTATTTGAGCTTGCATTAATCTATCTTTGAATACATATATACTTTCTTCAAAGTATTGTACATCTTCTTCTAAACGCTCAACTTCTTTAATTAGCAACAAACTTCTAAATAATAAAAAAACTGCAGCGACTGAACTAATAAATAATAATATTAATGTAATCATCATTCTCCGAATATGTTAGATAATGCATTTTTAAGAGAGTCGTCAACTTTAGGATTGTTAACGTTTGTCATTTTTGTTTTCATTACTGGTTTAGCTACGATATAATCTGACTTGATATGTTGTGCAGATTCAATTAACGTAGCTAAATGATCTGCATGATGAATTAATATCGGCAAATCCGTTTTCAATGAAAATTCAGGTAGACCGGCCATTAAATACGATTCATTTCCTTTAGCATACAACCCATCATGCAATTTAATTGCTAAATATTCATTTTCAGAAAATGAAACGCCATGTTGCTGTAGTAAAAATATACTTCGATCTGGCACTTTCATATATTGTAAATTCGGATTGATTTTATAAATTTGTCCGCGCTTAACGTGCCAATCAGAATCGTTTGGAATGTAATATTCTTCTTCTTTTGAACCAACTTTACCTAAATCATGATTTAGTGCTGAAAATACTACTTCTTCTAAAGTATATTTTGTTACATCAGCTCCTTCATCCTGCCAAACGTGATACAATTTAATTGCAGTTCGAACTACTCGATTAATATGATCTAAATATCCGCCTGGAAAGCAATTGTGACGAGTGCTATGTGATGACGCGGGTGCTGTACAAATTCGATCTGCTAACGATTCGTATAAACTAATTAGTTTGTCTTTTCGGTCACCTGTAACATACAAGTCAATGGTTTCCATTAATAATGACCATTGTTGGTCTAATTCTCTTTCTGTCATATTGTTCATAATTAAATTATTTTATCGATTAATCCTAATTCTAATGCTTTTTCAGCTGTCATATAAAAATCTTTTCTGCAAGATTTTCTCCAAAATTCTTCATCATGATTTGATTTTGAAGCTAGAAGTTTGTAAAATTCTTCTTCTAAAATATCAATATGATCAGCATTTGCTTTGATATCTCCTGATTTACCAAAAATTTCTGCAGACGCTTCATGCACCATAATAGTGGTATTTTTCGAAGCTGCTCGAATTCCAGTTGCGCAACATAAAATTAATGCAGCTGCTGACATTGCACGGCCTCTTGCAATAACATTGACAGGTACAGATAAAGTTTGAATGTAATCAATAATACCTAACGCTTCGTATACATCACCTCCGTTAGAGTTAATTAAAATAGTAATTGGAGACGTATCATTTTCTTCTCGATTTTGTAATATCACTCGACATTTTGAAACTATGTCAAATAAATTACCTAACATTACATCTCCATGAAAGTAAATTAACGAATCGTCGACACTAAATCCAAATTCAATTTCGCGATACAATTCTAAATCAGAATCTTCTTCTGGTTTGATATATTTTTTCGTTTTCGGATCGTCATCATATAACGAATTAATTGTATGTTTCTTACTCATATAGTTAAATTTATACTGTAATATATGAAAATTATTTCAAATTACAAAACTTTTTTCAGCTCGCGATTCAATTTAGAAATCTCCTTCATTAATACAGCTTTTTTCGTTTTTCTCGTTTCTCTAAACAACTGAGCTTTTAATGTAGCAATTTCATCGCCTAAAGTATGCGCTCGTTCCTGTTTCTGTCGTCTTGTTAATTTTACTTTCTTTTTCGAAGGTGTATTATCAATTTTCGTAGCCGGTAAAGTTCCTTTTAATTCAGGCTGCTCAACGCCTTTATGATATACTGTCCCATCAGTATGTACAAATACAGATTTCAATTTCCAGCCTCGAGGCATGCCTGAATCAACTTTTACTCGCTGTATTACTGGTGGCTCAGTCATTCGTTCTGTACAATACCAACATAATACGGAAGCGGCTTCGTCACCGACTTTAGTAAATCGAAAACATTCAGACCCGTGCCAATATTTTCCATTAGGTACGGAATTTTGACAAATCATATAAATTTGTCCTAATTCGTCTTTTCTTGTAGCAAAAGCAGATTTTCTTTCTGCCTTCGGTACTCTTTTCGTACGAAGTTTTGTTTGTTTCATAACTTATTGTTTATTAGTAAATTTTTACAGCGCCGCCGGCATTATTTTGTATACGCTTACGTTTTTCATTGATACGTTTCAAACGAGCTTCTTCTTTAAGTCTGCGACTTTTTTCTTCGTCAGATTCACGTATTTCATCTTGTTGCGATTCAATTACTTCTGTTATACTCGTATCTTGTTCCGAAGGTTCTAGGTCGGTTTCTGAAGGTTGCACAATGGTATTATCAGGTAAATCGGACTCTTCGGTTTTTTCAATAACTTCATTCAATTTATTATCTGATAAGGAATTAAATGCAAGCACCATACTAATTGCTAAAGGATCGAATACAATCATGAACAATATTATTAGTATGTTAACGACATAATCCATTGAAACGTTTAAAATTTTCGAAACGTATGATAAAGAACCTAATTCAGAAGATATATCCGATTCTAATTGTACTTTTGTAATAGCCACTTGCATTTTAGAAGCAGAGTCGGAATAAGCTATAACTTTATCATTTAATACAGCTATTTCTGAAGTAATTGATTCAATTGATTTATTTGTTTCTCTAGCAGATCGATCTGCGCTATATGACGATCGTTCCTGATTAACCAATTGCGTCGCCCGGGCATCTTGTTGAGAACGAATTTCAATTAATGAAGTCAGTTGCGAATTTTTTGAATTTAATTGATTTTGATAAAATGTAGCTGAAGATTGATAATATGATTTTTGCGTTTCTAAACTGTCTGTAACAGTTAATGATAAATCGTATTTCGATTTCGTTGCTTGATACGCTCCAGATAAATATCCATATATACCAATTGAAGTTATGCTAGCAATAATTACTATAGCAATTACCAAATAGCTTCGCAACCAACCGTTAATTTCATTCCATTGATTATGTAGAAACGAAGCTATAATTAATTTTGAAGCTTCTAACACGCCAGCCATAATAACAACAGCGACGCCAGCGCCAGCAAATAATTTTGCAAGACCAATTACCGAAAAATACGCCGCGCAACCGGCTAATGATAATGCCAATAAAGCAATTAAAATTTTCAGTGCGAATTTATTCATTCGGCTCTAAATTTAATCTTTCAGATATTAATTCTAACTCTTTACAAACGATTTCAAGACGCTCTATTACAGCAGCAGCGGTAATATCGCTGTTAGATAATGCCCGTTGAATAGTACGAAGTTTAGTAACTTGAGCATCTAATTTTGTTAATGTATGTTGTTTATAACGCATAAATTTAAATTTTAAATTTTAAATAAATAATATAATAATAAATAATATAATAATAAATAATATATTAATATTATAATAATAATTATAAAAAATTAATAATTATCGCTGTTCACACAAAACCGCTGGATTTTTCGAAAATTTTTCTTGAGCGGATCGATATTGCAATAAAGCCAACTCTTTAGCCTTAGCCTCGATCATAACGTCAACGTCGAATTCGAAAGTATCAATAACACCAGTGATGTAATCAGAATGCGCTCTAGGATTAAGCTTGTCATTTGACTCATGTAATGCTTTTGACTCTGAATAATGCGTTGCAGGACGTATGCCTTTAGGCCAAGTTGATACTGCTAATTCCAATGCATCATGTGCGGATAAGTCGCCAGTGCAAAAAGTATGATGATGAAAATCAAATACTATAGGCACGCCTACTTTGGAATGAATTAGATAATATAAATCTAAAACTGAATACATGTTTGCTTTATCGTCATTTTCAACAGTTAAACGGGAACGAACACCCTCCGATAGCCTGAGAAAGTTTTTACACCATGTAGCAGCTGCAGTTTCTTTATCGCCGTATGTAGCACCGACATGTATATTGATTTTGTTATATGGAGTTCGAGACAGCCCCATAAAATCAAATACCAGTGCATGCATTTCTAAATCTCGAATAGTATTTTGTACTACATCTTCTTTTGGAGAAGCGAGTAAATTGAAAGGTCCAGGATGAGTAGTAATACGCATATTATGTTTAGTAGCGAAATTACCTGCCTCTAACAAGACCGATTTAATTTCTTCAATATCTGGAAACTGATATACATCAACTTTGTTACCCCATGGGAACAAGTCGCTACCTAAGCGAAAAAAGTATATATCATGTTCTAAATTCCATTTTAGTATAGTTAACAAGTCGCGAGCATTTTGCAAAGCAAGGCTCGAAGCGAAGGATAGTCCTTTAGCCTCTAACGTTGCTTTGCGCATTGCCCGGCCGGTCAGAATATGCTTCTTACCAAGCGTCATGTTTATACAAGCGTAACCTAAATGATTGTACATAATTTAATTATTGTTCATAAATATAAGAAGAACATATCAAAGTACCAAATCAATCTTCAACAATTTCTGCTTCTTGCACTTTTTCACAAAAGTATACTTTACCTTCTTTTCGTAATGCAATATCACAGCCTAGAAAAAATTGTAATTCAGATATTGAATGTATAGACAGTTCAGAAAATACATAACGAACTTCATATACTCCGTCTGAAAAATGAATAAACTTTCTAGATTTTGAAATCATAACTTGTATTTAAAAAAGGGGCCGTAGCCCCTTTCATTATTCGATAGTAACTTCAATTTCGCTTTGCGCTTCCGATGGTTTAACCCATGGTGCGAAAATTTTTAAAACGCCATCATTAAACGAAGCTTTAATATTGTCAGACTGTACAGGCTGATGAAATTTCAAGCTACGAGAAAATGAAGATCGTTTAAGTTCTCGAATTACATATACTACAGAAGAATCTTCAGCTTCTGATTTCTTATCACCTGAAATAGTAAGAACGTCTTCAGCAAATTTGATTTTTACATCTTCTTTGTTCAATCCAGGAATTTCTGCAGTAATATCAACCCCTTCAGGTTTAACTGCTACATTCATTTTTGGATAACTAGATTTTTCGAAAAAATCAAACCCGAATGATCTTTGGAAATCAGGGTAATTGCTTTTGATAATTGAATCAAAAAGCCGGTCAAATGATGAAACAAATTCATCACGATGGTTAAGTAAACGTTTAGATGGTAACATAATAATTAAAATTTAATAGTTAAACAAACCTATTACGGTATCAGCCCAACAGGCGCTGACAATTATAAATATATGAAAATTTTCAAAAATACAAAATTAATTTTGAAAAATTTTATGATGCTGCCCAGCAATATGATATATAGATAAATGCTTCTGATGTTTAAAGATATCCAATGTAGATTTTCCAGGTCGCATTTTAACTAAAACTAATCCATTTGTAAATAACTGATTGACAGTACTTCGAATTTCCGATCGATAATTTGAATTTATTATTACAAAATTGTTAATGAAAAATACATTTACATCGGCATTTAAATCTATAGATTTACGTACCATTAAATTTAGTTGATCGATAAAATCAAATGAATTACTTAAATCTGTAGAAGTAATAGCAGCATCCATTTTTTCTAATTCTGAGCTACCTGTACCATACGATTCGTTACAAATTAAATCGTATACGAAAAGTATTTTTTCTGAATTAGGTAAACTTTGAAAAAAGTCATAGTCTTCAACTGAAATAAAAAAGTCACTGAAATTCATTTTTTGTAAGTTTAGTTACTATTACTTGTTTCACTAACCAAATTGGATCTAAATTGAGTTTAGATATTGAGTCAAAACGATGTTGTTCGAAAACAAATTCACGCAATTTAAGATATCGAGCTTCTTCATTGTTAATATCTAAAATTTCTAGAAATTCAGTAAATTCTTCAGCAGTTAATACCGACATAAAAAATTCTACAAGTTGTCGTTTCATTGCTGGCATTTTTTATAAATATCGTTAAGCAAATTAATCATTTCAAATGTTAGCGAACGATCTTCATCGACTATTTTACGAGCGCAAGTAGTTACGATAAACGAATACTCTTTGAAATTTTCTAAACTAGGTTTAGCTGCTAAAGTTTCTGCAACTTGTGAGAGTTTATTGATTACTTGAGTTTTTTGCGAATCGGTATATGATACGCTGCTAAATTTTAAATCTATATCAGATTCAGTTAGTATTTGTAATACAGAATCTGATAAACTGTTACTTGTTTGAATCGTTTGAAGTGCTTTTACTTTTTCGAGGGCGTCTAGATGAAGTTGTAGCTGGCTTTTCATTGCGGTTTGTCGGTTCAAGTTGTAATTTTGAAATAGCTAAATCAAGTTGTTGTTGTAAATCTGTTATCTGACGCTTAAGCGAATCTCGAGTTTTTTCTAATTCCGTAGAATAATCTTGAAGAATTTCTATCGTACGAGTTTTTTCATATAGTATATCATTTAATGCGTTAACGTCTCGATTATAAATATGACGTGCAAGTAAAATAAAAGATACAACTGTTCCGATTAGTGCAATGTATATAAAAATCATAGCGTAAAAATTAAGGGTTATTTAAAAATGTAAAAAGTACAATCTCCTAACATGTAATCTGAACGACAGATTACTTTGTTATATGTTTTAAGTAAATATTCTAGCCATTTTGCTGGGTCATGAACATAAAGTGCGTTTTTATCAGAGTCAGATGCAGATTCAGGAATACTAGTTAGCACATTAAATGCAACTCCTTTTTTACATTTATGGTACATTACATCGACTAATTTTTTGCCGTATGAAAACATATCGTCTGAATCTTTAAGATTAATTGCTCCTGAAGCTACTACCCAATCATATTCTTCAATACGTTCTAAATTTAAAGCGTCGCCAGTTATTGCAACGACTCCAGGATATTTCTTTTTTGCAATTTCAATAATATTAGGATTGTAATCAAGTCCTACGTAATTGACATTTTCAACAGAATCGCGATTTTGTAGAAATCCATATAAATCTGCACGTCCACAACCAATATCTAAAATCGATTCACCTGGTCGGAAATAAAATGCAATTAACATGAATAGCAGTTTTTGTTCTGCTTCTGATAGCCATCCTACAACTAACGGATCGTTAAACAATCGCTCTAAATCGTATACTTCTAAATTTAATTCTTCTTCTGAAGATTCGTTAAATTCTGTCGAGCTTTCAACATTAGCTGGATACGTTTCGCGAAGCTTCGTGTCTTGTTGTTCTGTCATAACTTTGTTAAATAAAGATTTCCATTTATTAAACATAACTACCTTTAATATAAATATGTATATCTTAATTTTTCGGCCGTTTTTTATTGCGAGCCGAATTTATATTTCGTATTGAAACTCGTTGCATTTTACTTTCAATGTCAAACAAATCAGCTTTTAAAGGATGTGTTCGGTTGAAGTTTTTTTCTATTTTTACAACGGAAGCAGCTGATTCCCAGGCTTCAAGTTCTGACTCAGCAGCTGGAAAGAAAAATTCTGACAATAAATCTTTTACAGTTAAATCTTCTTGCTCTTGTACTATAGTAAATTTACCACGTCTAGTTTTCCAAATTCTAGATCCTGGATATTGTGCAATTACGATTTTTCTTAATCGTTCAATTTGAGGTGTTTTCATGTTATCGTAAATGTAAAAACAGGGGCGAACAAGCCGCCCCTGATTTTTGTATAGAAATCAAAAAGAGTCGTTTAATTTAAGTTCTTGATTTGCAGTTTTTGATAATACAAATTTTTCAAAGGTCGTTTGCTCTAATGAGAGTTTAAACCTTTCGGCATTGGACTTAGTCAAAAACGTTTTAACAATTTGATCTTTATTTTTAACTGCCCAACATTCACCAAACTTTTCATTCATTACCGGAACGATGCGATACATTGATTTCTTCATTACTTTAAATTATCGGTTAAATACTCTAGAAGCTAATGCAACAGATTCGTCAATATCAATTGGTTTGATTCCTCGAGCGGACTTTACACTTTTAAAGCTTCGCGTTACATGATTTGAATCTCCACCCATTGTCACGGTTACTGTTCCAGCAACTTTCTTGTTATCAGAAACTTGAACTGTACAAGTTTTGCGATCTTCTGAAACGTTAACCACTTTATAAGCGGTGTTTTGAAAAGGTACTCCCATTGGATTTTTAAAGTTTCTCATAGATTTTATTTTTTTAATTTCCATACTTAAAAATAAGAAGTAAAATTCAAAGAACCAAATTTTTCAATGAAAATTTACGATAAATTTTGCAGAATATCTGACAATGATCTTGCTCGCTTATTATTAATGGTAGATTCCCAAGATCGTACAGTTCGTTCTAAAGTTCGATTAAAGCACTTATTGATGTCGCGCATTTCTTTAAATGGTAATTCAATTTCATATGAGTACTTACCATTGGCAATTTCTACAATCGACTCGTTAATTGCAATAAACACGTCATTTAAATGAATGAACTTTCGATGGGATAACGGGGCTACTAACAGCGTTGCAGTGTCGTTAACGATAGATTTTTTGACAATTGAAATTGCCATTTTTTGATCGCAAGTTAAATTTGAACTTTTTAGCTTAGTAAATTTTCGCAATAAATTTCGCACACCGCTTTCAATACGCTTAACTTGATAATTTAGTTTCATTTGATAAGATTAGTTAATAAAGAAAAAAAGGGCATTCGCCCCTGTTTTTAAAATGAATAATCATAGTACTCGTCCATGTACCCAAACTTAATACTGATGGGTTCA
>Ga0099850_1001855_pt1 | contig 9960 bp, 16 predicted proteins | sample CB_VirMetaG_5_FD_79182 | JGI IMG/M metagenome (GOLD analysis project Ga0099850, IMG submission 79182) | Freshwater to marine saline gradient viral communities from Chesapeake Bay - CB_1508_1D Viral MetaG | ecosystem: Environmental > Aquatic > Marine > Coastal | place: USA: Chesapeake Bay...
CTCATCACTGGCGGCTTACTAGGGGCTTCCCCCGTTCTGCGTCACATTGTTGTTTAACGTGATCCTGGTTTAATCCGGCTACCCGGCCCTCCGCTCAAGTCGTGAGGGTGAGGTCTATCACGTCGTCCATCGCAATAAGGATCGGAACTGTATGTCAAAGAACAACTACAGATGTATCACCTACATCAGTATCTACTATACCCTCAAGGCGTCTACCGTGCAAGCACTATTTACGAACTGGCGTAGAAGAACAGTTGACGGGCATCTACCATGGTGCTATGCTCTTTCCCGAAAGGATGACGATGAAAGAGCTAACACTCCATTTACTTAGCGGCGGGATAGATTCGACGGTCTTGCTGTATGACCTGCTGAAGCAGGGCAGGACCGTGGAGTGCATCGGGTTCTACTACGGGCAGAAACATGTGCGAGAGCTGGATTTTGCTAGAGCTACATGCAGGAAGCTGGGGTTGCGGTATGACGTTGTCGGGTTGAGCAACGTGTTCAGCGGGTGTTTTCTCACGAACGACGGGGAGGGTTGGGTTGTTCCTAACAGGAACGCGGTCCTGCTGAACATTGCGGTCGCTATTGCTAAGTCAAGGGGTGCCAGGACTGTTACATTCGGGGCAAACAGGAGTGACCGAGACACATTCCCTGACTGCACGCGCACGTTCGTTGAGGCGCTGAACTACTCCATCTCATGCGCTGGCATTCCTGTGGTGGTCGAAGCGCCGTACCTAGACAAGTTCAAGCACCTCATCGTCGCTCTTGGTCGGGGGCTTGGTGTGGACATGGGTAGCACCTGGTCGTGTTACACAGGAAGCAACGAGCCGTGCGGAGAATGCTTGGCATGTCAAGAGCGTGCCAAGGCGATTAAAGGAGTGTCATGAACCGTTTATCCTTGGTCATTGCCATCATTCAGGCTTGCGCGGCCGCTGAGGCTGTATGCGCGAAGAACTATAAACTGGCGGCACTTTGGGTCTGCTACAGCGCCGCATCATGCGTGATGGCGTTCATGAAATGATGATACTCTGCGGGCAGTCGAATCCGATATGGCACTACTTCGCAGGGGCATATCCAGGAAGTGTGGGCACGTTAATGGGGCCAAGCTACCTGAGCAAAGTTCCGATTCGGTGGTGGATGCCATATGCGCTCGACAACGACGCATTCATGGCGTGGTCGGCTGGGCGTGAATGGGACGAGGCGGCGTGGTTTGAGATGCTTGGGTTAGTGTCACAGAAGCCACAGAAGCCATTATGGGTACTGGTGCCTGATAAGGTTGGAGACAGGCAATCTACGCTGGATATGTGGGATAAATATTCACCTCACGTTATTAAGCGAGGATTCAATGCTGCGTTCGCGTGTCAGGATGGGATGACACTTGCCGACATGCCGGACAACGCTTCAATCCTGTTCATCGGCGGAACCACTGATTGGAAGTGGGAGACGTTGCCGATGTGGTGTGAGAGTGGGCGCAGGATACACGTAGGGCGAGTCAACACCATGCGGCAGCTTTTGCAGTGCGACAGGCTCGGTGTTGAGTCCGTGGACGGGAGCGGTTGGTTTAGGGACACGTCTGATGGAATCAGGATAAACCAGCTTACGGACTACATACAAAACGGAGTTAGGCAGGTGGAATTATTGCTAAAATAGAAAGGATGAGTATGAGCGAGAATGACGAGCAATGCTGTAGGAATTGCCATTGGGCTGAACCTGTTTCGGGGTCCGACTTGATAGTGGGGTGCGGTGTCCCCGTGCCTGAGTGGGTCGAACCCGATGGGCAAGCCATTGTGCAGTTCTTCGACGACGGCAAAGAGTGCCCTTGTTGGAAACCGAAAGCGGTGGAGGTGCAGGAATAATTTTTGCGCTTTTGACGTAGACGAATCGCATACGCGGGTGTAAGCTACATCAACATGAAGAAGCTACCGAGTAAATGCCCATGCGGTAAGCCCGCTTTCCGTATCACCAGGAATTGTCCTGTGTGCCGAGACTGCTTTGAGATCGAGGAAAATGACCGTCGTTATGCGGTTTCAGGCAAGAAGCTGGCTTTAGAGGAGTGCGAGGCAACCAAGAGGCAGGTGCGCAAGGGTTACAGGCTGGCGTGCCTGAAATATGGGTGGGACGAGAATGTGGCGTGGCAACCTATGAACGATGCGTATACGAAAGGATAACATGGACACCACGATTCTATACGAGTGCAAGGAGTGCGGTTTGAATTTCGACGTGGACGTTTTTCTGGGGCGCTCCGCGAGAACATACGGTCCCCCAGAGGACTGTTACCCCGCTGAACCCTCGTTCGTTGAGCCTACCGAATGCCCTCATTGCGATGCAGAGGTTGATGAGTGCGAGGCTATCGACCAGGCAAGTGACTACCTTCAAGCATACGAGGAGGACAGGTGAGGGTTCTGGTTGCCTGCGAGTTTAGCGGAACAGTGCGTGATGCGTTTGCGCAACGAGGACATGACGCATGGAGTTGTGACGTTCTGCCAACCGAGAAGCCGGGGCAGCACTATCAGTGCGATGTGCGCGAGGTTATCGGGCTTGGCTGGGACTTAATGGTGGCTCATCCGCCATGCACTTACCTAACTAATAGCGGTGTTGCGTGGCTGCACAAAGACCCGACCCGATGGGCAAAGCTGGATGATGGCGCAGAGTTTTTTCTGTCTATGCTCAACGCTCAGATACCCAGGATAGCCGTCGAAAATCCAATCATGCACAAGTATGCGAAGGAGCGCATAGGGGGAGTCCGCCAGTCGCAGGTAATTCAGCCGTGGATGTTCGGACATGCAGAGCAGAAGGCAACGTGCCTGTGGTTAAAGAACCTGCCGCTGCTCTCGGAAACGAACAACGTGAAGCATGAACTTGACGCATTAAGCGCAAGTGAGAGGCAGCGGCTTCACTATCTCCCGCCAAGCGCAGACAGGTGGAAACTCAGGAGTAAGACTTACCAGGGCATCGCAGACGCGATGGCAGAACAGTGGGGTATCTTATGAACGACATAATCATATTCACAGTCATTGGAACACCGAAGCCTGGAGGCAGCAAGACTGCGTTTCCTACCAAGTCAGGTCGCATTGCCATCGTTGATGCCAGCGGGAAGAAGGGCAGGGAATGGCGGCAGGACGTGAAGCATGAGGCATTACGCGCAATGGAGGGGAAGGAGATTCTTGAGAATTGCGCGATTGATATATCCGCCACGTTTCACATGCCAAGACCGAAGAGCCACTACTTCACTGGCAAGCGTGCCGGTGTATTGAGACCCGATGCTCCGCTGTATCACACGAACAAGCCCGATGCCACGAAGTTGTTCAGGTCGGTTGAGGACGCCTGCACGGGGATCGTCTGGAAGGACGACTGCATGATAGCCCGTCAGTATATCGTCAAGGTCTACTGCGAGGAAAAGACAATGGGTGGAGTGAGCATGGTGATTAGGAAGCTGTGAAGAAACCAATCCTTAAATACGGTTTGGAATGGCCCGAGCAGATTGCCATTCCTGAGAACATGGAACTGTATTCCTTCCTGACATGGAGGGGGACGGAGAATGGTGGGCTTGGAAGATACGGTCATCTCAAGAACGCCATCAAGCTGCTGTGGCCCGACATGGAGTTTAATCCGTGGTTTGAGCTGCGTATGCAGCAGTTCTGTGATGCCGAGAATTGGGTGATAGATGACTCGCAGAAGTTTCTAAACCTCAACACGGTTGGCTGTGCTGCATCAGGAAAGACGCATGACTGGGTGGTGATTGGGTTTACATGGTGGTTGGCGGACCCGCTCAACAGCCGTTTCTCGTTCTGTTCAGCCCAGAAACAAATGATCGAGGGCAGATCATGGGCCGTTCTGCAAGACCTGTTCAACGGACTCGGAGACCGCAAGGTTGGCCTTCACATGATTAACAGCAAGCACACCCTGCAAAGCAAGAAGGGTGACGCCAAGCACTGCGTTGACATCCTTGCTTCGGCTCAGGGCGAGACGGATAAGGCTGTTCAAAGGCTGGCGGGTAATCACCCTAAACGCTACTTCATCTGCGTTGACGAAGCATCGGATACCCCTGAAGCCATCTATGCGGCAGTCACTAATGCAAGCAAGGCTTGTGAGGAGTTCGTGTTCGTTACGGCGGGTAATGCGTGGAGCAGGATGGACCCGCTTGGTAGATGCTGCACCCCTGTTAACGGATGGAACGCCGTAGACCGGGATACTGAGGTGTGGAAGACTGCGGGCGTCAGGGAGTGGAACATCAAGCCAGGTGTTGCGATTCACTTCTCAGGCAGGCGAAGCCCTAACGTCAAGCGCGGCAAGACTTATATCCCTTATCTCTACACCAAGGAGAACTATCTGGATGCACAGGGGCATGAGGATACGCTGGCATACTGGCGGCAGGACGAAGGATTCTGGGCACCGGACGGACTCAGCAACACTGTCATGGACGAGGCGCTTGTCCTTAAGATGGACGGGGCAGGGAGGTTTGACTGGAACAGCAAGGTTGAGGCTGTGGCGGCACTTGACCCTGCATTCGGTGGCGATCAGATCACGCTTAAGTTCGGGCAGATAGGCGACATCGACCACACCGGAAGGCTGGGTCTGCAAATCACAGAAAAGGAAGACATCAAGATCAGGGAGGGGCAGTCAGATTCCATAGAGCTACAGATTACCAAGCAGGTTATGGAAGCGTGCCGGAGGCGCGGGGTTAAGCCTGAGTGCTTCGGGCTGGACGCCACGGGTATAGGCAGGGGTGTTGCATCCTACTTGCAGGATATGTGGTCTCCCCTGATCGTGAAGGTGGAGTTCGGCGGAGCACCGACAGACGCACCAGTTAGCCAGGATGACCCCACCAGCCGCAAGATCGCCTACGACCGCAAGGTGACTGAGCTGTGGTTCACGGTGAAGGAGATGCTGAAAGCGGGGCAGCTCAAGGGTCTGGACCCCGATTCCATATCGCAGTTCTGCCGTAGAACCTACGACTACAGGGGCAAGAAGATCATCCTTGAAACCAAGGCAGACTGCAAAAAGCGCATCAACAGATCCCCTGACGATGCCGACTGCATAGCCGTTATGTGCTACGTTGCCGAGCAAAGGGGGATGGTCATTCAGGCGGGCGGAGTCTCTGCTGCAAAGCGTGGAAACAGGTGGCTTGATGAGGCTCGTAAGTTCGATGAACTCTACGATAACGAGCCTTCCACAGAAAATAATGGCTGGATGAGCTGGGTTGACTAATAAAATGACTTGTCAGGATTACATTTTCACGGTATCTTTAACGATAACGGTTCATGTTTAAGCGCGTCAACGAGAACGATACCCCGCCCGGTGGATGGAGATACAAGGTCAACGAGACCGGAAGGGAGTTTTCTGGGGTGAACTACTCCAAGGTCGGCATGGTGAATATGGTGTCCGACTACCTGCGTGCCAACGGATTGCAGGTTCCTGTCAATCTGCCCGACCTGATTGAAGATTACACCTGCCGGGTGATTGCGGGTGACGGATGCGAGGACGTAGACGGAAAAGACACGCTCATAAGCAGGTTGCAGGTTACGTGGCAGGCGCTTAAGGCCGGAACGGAGACCATAGGGAGCTGGTTCCTGGCGGGTCTCCCGAAGGTTACGCAGGAACTCGCGGACTCAAGGAGCGAGGTCTGCACGTCCTGCGTCTATAACGTGGACACGTCAGGGTGTAAGCCGTGCCAGTCTGACGCCCTTCACAAGCTGGTAGGTAAACTGATCGGAAGCTCAAGAAGCTCAAAGCACGAAACTCTTAGGGCGTGCGACAGGTGCGGTTGTTCGCTCGCGGTCAAGGTGTGGGTGCCCATGGAACATATCAGCAGGGTTGAGCCTATCAACCCGCTTCCCGACTGGTGCTGGATAAATAAGGAGAAAAACGATGGAAAGTGACTTGGGGCAATTAAAAGTTTCCGACTCCAACAAGGTAGTCGAGGAGCGTCTTAAAGGGGCGGGCAGGGCGAGGGCGTTAGCCTCAAGATTGCTCGATAATGACTCTAAGAGGTTTGTATTTGATCGACGAATCAAGGGCGCGTGTGACGGTGAATCACCCTACTCACCCGCCAAACTGAAGCGGCTAGCTCAATCGTCGCGTGCAAACCTCAACTTTGGTGAAGCAAAAGCCCATCACAGTGCCGCAATGGTCGCGTATTACGACCTATTGCGCGGCAGCAGCAAGATGGCAAACGTAAGGGTGGATCAACCCGACCAGTTCCTTAAGGAGTATCAGTCCGAGATCGTATCGACTGAGTTCGACAGGATGCTGAAGGAATGGCCAGGGTTCCTGAACAACGTGGATCTCATCATGTGGGATCGACTGCGTTACGGCAAGGGGTTCGCCATGTGGCGCAACAAGCAAGACCCTGACTTCAAGTGGGTCAACAGGTTCAACGTGCATGTTCCTGACGCCACCGAGGCGTGCGTTGATGACCTTGAGGTTCTGGTTATTGAGGAGGCAATCCCCGTGCATACCATGTGGGAGCTGGCTCAGAAACCGCTGTGGAACAAGGAAGAGTGCATCAGGGCTATCAAACGTGCCGAGCCTAGAACCAGCAGGACTACCGAGAACCGGCCCGATCTTGAGCAGGCGAAGGTGAATGACCGCGACGTTCTTGACGGCATTAGCTGTGACGCCATTCAGGTCTGCCATGTGTTTCAGAAGGAGTTCAACGGGAAGGTGAGCCATTACGTTGTCGAGATGGAGGGGAACAGCGACCCGTTCGGAAACGACAAGTTGGGTGACGATTACCTGTTTAGGGCGCACAACGAGTTTGAGAAGTGGGATCACTGCTTCTGGGCTACGTTCCATGAGAATACGGACGGGAGCTGGAACGGCGCTTCAGGTCTGGGCAAGGAGATCATTGCTCAGATCGAGATTAAGAATCGGGTGAAGTGCTCGATGGTTGACCTTGGGTTCATGCGGTCTGCCATCAATATGAGGGCACAGACTGCCGCTGATTGGGCTTCGGGTGCTGCGTTCAAGAACATGGGTCCATTCAACGTGTTCCCGCCAGGTCTTGAGCCTATCAATGCCGCCACATACATGGGCGACCTTGACGGCATGTTCGGGCTGGACCGCGAGATTGAGAACACGCTGGCACGCAACACCGGCATCTACCGCCAGTTGCCTGAGAAGGGGCAGGGGAATCCGCTTACCGCGACAGGCGAGATGCTTCGCTCGCAGCAGTCTACCATCCTGTCCAACAGTGCGGTGACCAGGTTCTACTGCGACCTTGACCGTCTTTATGCCGAGATTTACCGCAGGGCAACCATGAAGACCGGAGCGCGGTCGGACATGGCAAAGGAGTTTATCAAACGCTGCGAGGATCGTGGAGTGAGCCTTGATCAGATGCAGAAGGTTGAATATGTCCGGGCAGTCAGGAACGTGGGCAACGGTTCGCTGGTGATGAGGCAGCAGAACCTTGCGCAGTTGGCTTCAGTGTCCGGCATGTTCCCTGAAAGCGGTAAGCAGAACTGGCTCAGGGACACGATCAGCTCGCTAACAAACGTCGAGACTGCCGACAGGTATGCCCCGACTTCGCCACAGGAGGAGATCACGTTACAGCATCAGATCGCATTCCTTGAGAACGATTCTCTGGCGAATGGAAGCCCTGCTCTGCTGGCATCTAGCGATAACCATGTCACACACGCACAAACACACATGCAGGCGGCAGTCCAAGGACTGCAAAGCGTGCAGCAAGGAGGAGATCCAACCAAGGCCCTCGCTGCAAACGAAATGCTCATGCCACACGCCCTTGCCCACATCCAGCAGCTTGAAGGCAACGAGCAGCGGAAGAACGAGTTCAAGGCGTTGATGGATCAGTGGAAACAAATCGCACAAGCCAATGACCAGCTACGAGAGAACCAAAAGCGGATTCTGGAACAGCGGCAGAAGATGGCAGAGGCTCAACAGAGAGCGCAGGCGATTCAGGACGGGTCCGACCCGCAGTTGGTTATCCAGGCTGCCGAGTCCGAAGCAAAGACCCGAATGGCTCAGGAACGACAAGCCCAAGCCATGAGGAACCACCAGCAGAAGCATGAGCAGGAACTAGCCATTGCCGATGCTAGAACCGCTGCCGAGATTCAACGCGCAACCGCAACAACCCTTGCCGACATTCGCAGCAAGCAAGCCAAGGAGACCCAGCAGACTAAACCAGAACAGAAATAGCCATGTCAAACATCAACGTCATCTCAAAGACGGTCACATCAGCGGGAACACCGGAGGTTCTCGGATCTGTGACGCAACGGTTCAAGTGCATCACGTTCCTTGGGTTCAAGGGAAACGCTGAGACGGCGAACACCGGAACAATCTACGTGCAGGCAAGACAGATGCTTGCAGACGGAACACCTGGAGACTGGATCAGTATGTGTGAGGTGGTCGAAGGCGGCTACGGTCCCGCCGTCAACCTGAACACTGCCGATGACGGAAACTACAACGCCAGCATGTTCAGGATCAAGGTGTCAACAGACGGAGATGGAGTTGTCGCTATCGTAGGAAGCTAATGAAAAAGACTATATTTCTTTTGGCGTTTGTTGCGGTGAGCTTCGCGGCTTTCTCGCAGATAGTTCCACCGAATCAGGGCGGGACATTCTTCGGCAGAGTGACGTATCGCCCAACATACTGGGACGACTCGCAGGTTCCAGGCCTTGCTGTCGTTGGCGGCTCAACGGCTCCAGGCTTAATCAACTTCGCTGGCAGCTCAGACGTGAAGGTTTACGGCTTCGACGGCGGCAGTAGAGACGAGGAGGCGCACTTCTCAGTACAGCTCAGCCACAAATACAAGGAAGGAACGACGCTGGAGCCGCACCTGCACTGGTGCGAGACGGCAGCGCCCACTTCTGCAAGCGACACAAACGTGGTCTGGGCGATGACCTACAGCATCCAGAACGTGGACGGCACGTTTTCAGCGCCAACCACGCTGTATGCAACGAACTCGATCACAGGCACGAACTGGACGCACAAAATCGCGGGCTTCGACCCGGACATTGACGGGACCGACCTGAAAATCAGTTCAGTGCTCGTTGGCAGCGTGAAGCGTATAGCGTCATCTGCGTCGGATACCTACGACAAGGACGCCGCCCTGCTTTCCCTCGATTTCCATTATCAGACAGACGCCCCAGGCAGTCGAGAGAACCTTGTGAAGTAACAGTGCCACACCCCATGCCCAATGAACCTAAAACAACTATTCAGCAGAAGAGATCCATCTAGAGCCATCACAGAAATACAGTACGGGTACAGTCTAAATGAGTTTAGGGATAACCCGTCAAACGTGGCTTCAATGGCTACGTTCCTGAAGAGCAAGTTCGGGAAGTCTGTGATGAGCGTCCTCCACCACCACTCTCCACGCGGCTATCCGCTTCGTGGCAGTTCCACGGTAGAATCAGCAGCTCTTGAGCACATGCGTCGTGAGGGTTACGAGACCGCGATTATGCTGCTTGAGGCTATGGCAAAAGATGCGCCTGAGTCTGACGATAACCTAGTGGCAGACTGGGGTGTGGAGGAGGAAAACGATGAGTGATTATGACAAAGCCAGAGAAGAAATCATCACAAGGTTCCTGCACGACATCGAGGAGTATTGCGACGGTTGCCAAGTCCTCATCAGCGGAAGAGACCCTGACGGGAGGACGTGGGGCGTAGACTGCGGGATTGGCAACTGGCACTCAAGACTGTGGATGGCAAGCAACTTCGTGGACGAGCACGCGCAATGTGGTCTCCGCGATATTTCAATGGAGTTCGGAAATGAAGAAACCGAAGAAGGAGAAGAGGAAGAGTAGCGTGAATGTGAGGATGGAAGGCGTGTTTGCCGACCATGAAGATTACGAGCGGGAAAAGAAACGAGTCAGGAGCGAGTTAAAGAGAATCAGTTGTTTGGAAGACGTGGAATACCTAAACGATTATGAGTGAACAAATCATAGAGAAACCGAAACAGGATGTCGTAGCCACACCCGCGCTTGATTCGGGCGTTGGCGATGA
>Ga0099850_1001856_pt1 | contig 9955 bp, 18 predicted proteins | sample CB_VirMetaG_5_FD_79182 | JGI IMG/M metagenome (GOLD analysis project Ga0099850, IMG submission 79182) | Freshwater to marine saline gradient viral communities from Chesapeake Bay - CB_1508_1D Viral MetaG | ecosystem: Environmental > Aquatic > Marine > Coastal | place: USA: Chesapeake Bay...
AATGTTCGTACCAGAAGCAGAGTATTCAAAGCCAGTGGCAAAGTCTTCACTGACGATGGTCTCTGTGACCTTGCTGGTAGTTTCGGTGTGGGACGTAAGCGTACCCTGCTTAAAGTTCGGAATAACGGGTATCGCGACTGCGGGCTTGGCAAAGATAAAAATCTCACCAGCCAGCTGAAACATCAGCAGTAGCAAGATCCGCATCAGTCTGCAGTAACGCTGAGGATGACTTGGCCGATCGCTGTTGTACCAGCGCCACCAGCAGTGATCGTCATCGCGCCATCAGACGCAATCGTGCCAGCCAGTGTGCCAGCCACACCGCCAGAAGTCGTGGTGGTGTTTCCCAGCATTGGAATGCTTGCGACAACGCCGGAAGTCACAGAGGTTGCGCTTGGTGTTGCGTCGCCTTCGGTGAACGATTCTGAAAAGGAGAATGCGTCGCCTGCTGTTGTGATGCTGTAGTCAGCTGCCGTATAACCAACAGCACTACCAGCGGTGAGAGCACCGAGCCCACCAGCAGTGTCCAGAGTGATATTAGAACCAGACACCGAGTAGCTAGAGCCAATTCGTGTGGCCTGGGAAGCAGCGCCATCAACGGTTAGCTGGATGGAGGACTGGATTTTATGGGTGATGTCAGCGTGTGCCGCTGGAGCAGTGGCAAAGAATGCGATCAGGGGCAGAAGGCGCTTCATTTTGCGCTGACCTTGGTTTCTTTGTCCTCTACGCTAACGTCTTTCTCCTCTTTCTTCTTCTTGTTTAACTTTCCAAGAGCTGGCGTGTAAGTCGCAGCAGTTCCAGTCAGCAGTGATGCCGGAAAAGTAGGGTCTACAGCTTGCGAAAAGATTCCCAGGTAATTAGCGGTTAGAATGCCCATTGACCAAAGCAAGATGGTGATTCTTACCAGGTCACCAAGCCAAGAATGATCCGGAGCTTCTTCTTCCTGGGCTTGACTGCTGGTCGTCTCCGCCATGATGGGTCAATGCGTGGGTCGAGGCATGGTTGAAGTTTGGGCTGCTGTTGCTGGTGCGTCAATCACCGTTGCGGGTGTTGGCGTCACAGGTTTGAACCGTCAGAGCCAGCAAGGACGTGACTCGCTGGTACGGCTGACGACCGCCGTAGACAACCTAAGCAAGCAGCTCGATGTTCTCCATATCGACATTAAGAGCAAAGATGTTGAAGTGTTCGCCCGCCTCAGCGACCTGGAGCGTTCAGTAGCAAGACTGGAAGGTCATAGCGATAGACACTAGACTTTTGGCAACTACAGTAATTCGATGATTTTTCTGATCAAGCCAATCCTGTTCAGGTTTATGCAGTCAGAATCGGTAAAGACATTGATTGTTGATCTAATGCGCGCTTACGTTAAGACTACTGAAAACACTGTTGATGACAGCGTTGCTGACTTCGTGGAGCGGAACTTGTTTCCGACACGTCGTGTCGAGAAATGAAGCCACTGGTGCTGTGGCTTTGCGGATTTACAGCGTCTGTTGTCTTGGGTGTAATGCTTAGCTTTAGCCTGTCGGCGTTTATTTACGGAGCTGGTTACTTCGATGGCGTCGACGGGTGCAACACGGCAGCATTAGAGCAATGATTCGCCGGATCGGGCTCATCATGGCACCCCTTGCTTTGCTGCCTTTTTTCCAGTGGTACAGAGGCACTCCGCACCAGGATGCTGCGATCAAGGAGTTAGAAGACTCAATCCCTCAGGATTTACTGCAAGAGGATGCAGCGTGGTTTGAGGCTTGGAAAGAAAGCGGAATCGCTCAACGCGCTTATGTTCCGTACTTCAACCAGCTCGATGACGAATCTAACGAGGGTTATCGAATGTGCTTTACGGCAGCAGCTGCAATGGTCGCCGCCACAATGGGCAAGGTAAATACCTATGCAGAGTACAAAAAAGTCAGAGAAAAGTTTGGGGATACTACTTTGGTCGGGGCCCATCTAGACGCCTTGAGGTCTTTAGGGCTGAATGCTGAGTTTCGCACAGATGCAGACGACGCATTGATTGAAGCTGAAATTGCATCAGGTCGGCCAGTGCTCGTTGGTTGGCTACACCACGGTGATTTATTGCTAGGCGAGCCCCCGCAGTGCTCTTCTTGGGCCTGCGGCCATTGGAGTGTTGTTACGGGTTATGAAGGCATCAACTCTGCTAACAGCAACTGGGTGATGCATGACCCAATGGGGATGCCAAATATTGAGCGAGGCGGTCACGCAAGAAGGCATGGCGGAAAAAACGTCAAGGTTTCTAGGGCTGCATTCAGGCAACGCTGGCAAGTTGAAGGCCCTGGAACGGGGTGGGTCATCCTTGTTGATGACGAGTAAGGTGTGCCTTTAATTAGGTTGCATGGCTGTTCTATCTGACTGGGAAATTCGCGCTAGGTGTGAGGCGGGCAGCCAGATGGTTTGGCCTTTTGCGCCTGAACTGTTGAATCCAGCAAGTCTTGACGTACGTCTTGGTCCAAACCTGATGATTGAGGTTATGGACTCAGCAGAGTTGATTCAGATCGATATTTCAACTCGTACCAAGGATGACCCATACCTTCTCCTGCCCGGCGAGTTTTGCTTGGCTGAAACTGTTGAGCAGTTTGATTTACCAAACGACGTCAGCGCGCAGTTTGTACTCAAGTCAAGTCGTGCCAGAGAGGGTTTCAACCATCTTCTTGCTGGCTGGTGCGATCCAGGCTGGCACGGAAGCAAGCTCACACTCGAACTAAAGAATGAGCGCCGCCACCATGCGCTGGAACTCTACCCAAACCTAAGGATCGGGCAGATAGTGTTCCACCTGATGAGCGCTATCCCTGCACGGAGCTATGCAGTCACAGGCCACTACAACAACCATCTGCAGGTGATGCCTTCTGTTGCGTAATGGGTGACTGGTACTGGCTTTGGTCATATTTGGTCGCATTTTGGAGCACAGTCGTAGTCGGCTGTGCTCAGCCTGTTAATTGGCAAAACTGTTGGCCACCGCATGAGTGGTTGGTCCCATACGTGCAGGATTACATTGACGCCAAGCGTCCTTACGCTAAAGAGAAGGAAATCTTGGAGTCTCTGGAGCGATCCGATGGGCTGGGCGGACTGGATGGTGGTCAACCAAAGCCTTGAGGAAGAGCTTGAGCTAGAGCGAAGCGTCCGAGGCATCTACAGATGCGACGGTGTAGAAGAAATCCAAAAGCTGTGTGAATCCCTGGTTCGTCAAAACTGGCATCAAACAAAGCTGCTAAAGCAAGCCGTACACCACATTGCAGAGATGGACGCATCCCTAGTTTGTGGTGAGACTTAGTAGTCCACAAATACGATTCCCGTTTTGATCGTTAAAAGCCTTTGTGCTCTCACGACCTCGCGGAGCGTTTTGTAGGTACAGGCGTCTTCGCGCTTAGTAGTAAAAAGTGCAAACCCTGTGTCGTTATAGATAGCGGAGACGTAATGCGAGTCGTGAAAGCACCGCAGCGCGTAACGCATAGTCAGCTGTCCTTTTTAGTGCGCCCCTCGATACGACGGCGAACAGAGTTGCGCCACTCGATCTGGTCCGCGGTTTCCGCATCACTGTAGACATCTGACGGCGTGTTCATCCTGAGTTCTTCATAAACAACATCACGAATCCAAGCGGTGGCACGTTTGCCGGCTTTCTTGGCTTCTTGCTGAACCAGCTCTGCGCGATTGGGATCCAAAAGAATTTGGAAATACGCCTTATTGCCGTGTCGAAGGGCCATAACTACTACTCTACTACATAGATACTACCATAGTACCGAATCATCTACTTTTTTCTTCCACGCGGTCGCTTGAGCACGTCGAGCTTGGGCGCGCTGGTTCGTGCAGCCCGCCCGTACTTCCCTGGCACGTTCCAGGAACATTGCCGCTCGCTGCAGATCAGCAGTAGTTGCCGTGCGAATCGCTTGGTTTAGCCGCTCCATAATTATTTGTCTGCCTGTACGCGGCATCCATCGCCTGCCAAAAGTCTTTGTAGTAACTTACCGCTTTTCCTACGACGCAGCACCAGCCCTGGTCCGTGTAGTACACCTTGGCCATCAGTGGACCTCGCTCCAAGTTTTACCAACGGACACTTCAGCCAACGCGGGAATATCGCCCAGCCACTTAGCCTCTGCATCCTCCATAACGTGTTTTAGGAGTCCCGCCCAGAACTCGGCAGCGTCTTGCCGGACTAAAAGCAAGATTTCGTCATGTACTGCCGCTGCAATCCGTACGGTGTCTTCTTTGCCTTGCACCAGTGGCCACAGCTTACCAAGCGCGCATTTAAGGATCGCCGCACCAGCGCCTTGGATTGGTGTGTTGCATCTCACAGTCAGTCGATTCGTATCGCCTTTGAGGTACCGGCGCATCCCCGTCAGCGGGACACGGATAGCAGCCCATGGATCGTCAGCCGTTGTATCCGCCTCTTCAGCGTTCTTTTTCTGCCAATCCGCAATGCCCTGGAACGTGCGTAACCAGTCACTCCTAACTTCCGCTGCACGCTCTTGGCTCATCGTGATGCCCATAGCGCCTGCATAGTTCCGGAGCCCAGTGGCCCCGGATCCATACAGCAAACCGAAGTTGGCGGACTTAGCGGTTTGCCGATCGCAGCCTATAGCTTCTGCAGTAACTGTGTGCGGATCTTCCCCACGCTGGAACGCCTCGATCATCCTCTTGTCACTAGCAACGGCAGCTGCAAGGCGCAGCTCCATCTGGCCAAAATCAGCGTCAACCAGCAACCAACCCTCAGGCGCTTCAACGCAACTGCGGAACTGCTTATCGCGTGGAATCTGCTGATTGTTGGGCTTGATGCAACTCATCCGTCCGGTATCCGCACCAAGCTGCATATAGCTGGCGCGTACAAAACCATCCGGGCCCATCTTTTCCTGGATCGACTCAATCATCTGCCGCCGCTTCTCACACTTTTTCCACTCCAAGTAAACCTGCACAACTTCATGATCCGCCGCGTAACTTCTAAGCGCTTGTCTCGATGCGCTGGGCTTACCCTTCGCATCCTTAGGTGCTTCAGGGAGTATGTGACTAAGTTTTTCTATAAGTTGCTGCGGGCTATTTATGTTGAAGCCTTTGTACTTCTTCGTACCACGTCGGATACTACCCTCATCCTTGGTACGTGTGTTGAAAGTAGTGCAGTTTTCTAAGGTCTCGATCTCGGCGTACCACTTCTCGTACAGGTCGTCGTCATGACCCATCTCAGTAACCTTACCCTTCAAATACTGCAACCTTTTTTCATCACGTTCACGAGGCAGTTTGTGTTCCGCAGGCAGCGAATTGTCTAAAAGAACCAAGAAATCTTGCTTCAGCTGGGTAATATCGTGTTCATAATCAATTTTGCGCTGCTGTAGATTATCCTTATTCCAGGGTAATCCTGTGCGCCACATCTGTGCCATTGCCGGTAGTGCACGACACTCCAACATAAAAGCATCTTCTACTTTAGCTATTTTGATACGTTCAACTAATTCAGGGTAAAGATCTATCAACGCAAATACATCTTCTGCCGCGTAATCGAGCTGCTCTTGCGAGAGCGTGCCACTCCAATCAGAACGCTGCTGCTCTTTAGAAAGCTTCCGCCCTAAATGCCGCTTAACAAGACTGTCGAGACCATGTTTAAGCGCAGGAATACCGTTTTGAATTAGACGGCTAGCCAGCATTGTGCAGTTCCAAATGCCGCGCGGGTAAATTTCGTAGGCTTGCAACCACCCCAGGTCAAAAACAGCGTTATGTGCGATCCACGTTCTAGACCGCTCATGAAAAAACTGCCGTAGCGGATCCCAGTTTTCAACTAGAAAACAGTCAATAACAACAACGACTCGACTGTCGATACCGCCCAGCTGAAGAAGCCGCAGCTTATTGCGCTCTGGCTGCAGCTGGAGCGTTTCTGTGTCAAAGCAAATTAAATCGTCAGCATCGAGCTTGTTCAGGTGCTCAATGCCCTGGAAAAATCTAGGAGACATGGGTGGTCTGAATACTTAGTTAGAGTAGCACACTACTAGGCTGTAAGCGCTTCCAGCAGCGGAAAATAGCCCAAGTCGTAAGGAGTCATAACGGAAACGTCGATGCCGCATTCCAGTGCAGCAGCGACCTGGCACTCAAACTGCATGTAGCCGTCCTCGTCATCCTCGTAGACGACTTGCTCGACGGCCAACGCGACGTCATCTCTTCCGTAACTCGTGAAACGTGCCAGTGCAAGAGCGTTGCTGTCCTCAGGGATGACGACCTTGCAGAACTGAAGCTTGACGTCGTCCTTCATGCTGGCAAACCGTCTAAATGGAGTATGCCGGTTCTGGGCTTGCTTGCGGCAAAGGAAAAAGTAAACACGCAGAGCCCTTTTACGCAGCCAGCTCATTGATCACAACGGCGACGGTCTGCTCAACTTGCCTGGGATCAATGCCAAACCCAATCCGACGACGAACAACCTGCACAAGTTTGTTGTAATCAACCGGACTAAGATTCTGCCCCTGGATCGGTGTGTTAAGAATCTTTTCGCGTGCCAGCTCAGAGCGCGAGACTTTGCGATCGGACGCCTCTTTATCGAGGCGTTCAATCACGTCTACAGGCAGACGAACTTCAATTTTGCGGGTGGTCATAGATACTCCGTGTAAAAAGCACTGCCTGGGCCGTACATAGCAATTATCTCAGGAAAAGCATCTAGCACCCTGGAACGATTGCGCGGGTCGGCAGTTAATGCAGCGTTGGCAAGTTTAGAAATGAACGACCCACCGAAGTGGGCCGCTGTTTTGACGGTGTGGTGAACCTGAGAGTCGGTCACTGCTCTATGGATTCTGTGAGTACAGTAGCACATTAGCCATACTTGGTAAGGCCTGCAGCATCCCGAGCCTTAAGAGCCTCTTTCCAGCCCTCTGGAGGCTCTGGGATTCCCCAGCGACTCATGAGACACCACTCCCAGTAAAGGATGCGCTCTTTTTCGGTACGAGGGCGGCGAACCGTTGAGTACATAGGACTATGCCCACTTGGTCCAGGAGTCCGGGAGACCGTCATCCACCCTATGTCTGTCAATAAACGCGTCAAAACTCGAATCCGTTGCGCTGGAAGGGTTTTTAACGACAATCGACTTTGTCAAAAGTTCCGCTTTTGTCAAAAGTCCCTCCCCCTGGAGCGTTCCAGGGCTCTCTACTGACTCATTATTAGTCTTTTGAGTCTCATCTTCTACGTACTTTTGACAATCGAGAGACTTTTGACAATCCTCTTTGTCATTTAAAACCGCTGCAGCAGAAGGAGTTTCCGTTTTGACGTCCCCTGGGACGGACACCCCACGCGCGCGCGCGTGCGAAAGAAACCCACCTGGAACGTCCACGGCCAGTGCTCGCCAGAAAGTCGGTTTCCGGCCTTTGCACTTGAAGTCCTCTGGGGGAGCGCAGCGTTCAATGAGCTGCTGACCCTCCAGCTTCTCAAGGGCGTACTTGATGGCGCGTCTCTTGTGCTCGCCCCCTAGCTCCACGTGGTCGATCCAGGTCTGGATGCTCCACGGCTGACGGTCTGCCCGCATCTCTTCGAGCATGTCCAGCATCTGCCGGGTTGGTCCGTTCAGGTTTTCCTTCTTCTTGGGCATTGGAGCGATTTGATAGGTGTAGTCGCTCTTCAATGAGAAGGCCATCGCTTGGCCCTCACGGTCATCCCTGGACTTCTCCACGGTCACCATGCGGGTGTTTTCACGCAGACCTAGCTCAGCTAGATCCTTGTTCTCAAGGCGCTGCATATTCCAGGTCTCATCAACCGCAGCCCGGATCGCACTCGTACCTCGGAAGCTGCCGTTGCGGTTGTTGTGGTGGATCACGATGATCGTGCAGGCCCCGAAATCCACGCCATTACGCCGTGCAAGCTTCTTCAGAGGCAGCGCATACTCCCTCCGGTTCTCTTCGTATGGGTTGGAGTCATTACAGCCGTCCAAGCTGTCGATAACGATCAGGTCGTACACCCCTGGAACGCTTTGGCCGTTTTCGTTGACGCCGCCGCCCTGGAGCTTACGGAAGCGTGCATACCAACTCATATCCCACTCGCTGACCACATCAACGTTGCGGTCCACGCCGATGAGGTTGAACTGCCGCCGCACGATGCGCTCACTTTGATCGCCGTTAAGCCACAGGCAGCGGCCCTTAGGCACCGCTACGTGCGCTCCGTGGACGTTGAAGGGCTTTCCCTGGCTGATGTGCTTACAGAGGGTCTGACACATCGCAGATTTGCCCGTACCGCCGTCTGCATGGATCAGCAGCAACCAAGGTTTGGGGATCAAACCAGGAATCAAGTAATCGAACCCCTCGTCATTCAGATCTTGCACATCCCTGGGACGGAATTCTTTATTCCGCTCAAAGGTGAGGTGGGCATCGAGCATCTTGTCGATCGCCGCAGCTCCTTCCCTGGCACGCCCAGCTTCCAGAGCAAGCTGAGTCTTGGCTTGATCCAGTAGAGCCGGGTTCTCGAATGTATTTTCAAGCTCCAGAGCCCGATCGATCACCTCCTGGCCCGTGAGGTATTCAAGCTTGTACTTAATCGGCGTCGCCTCGATCTCCGCCACCAGTCGTGCAAGATCGTCCCTTTGAAATCGCTTACGGTCCCGATCAACTAAATCGGCCTGACGAATCAACGAGCCAAAACCAAGCCCACCACTACGGAAACCGCTTTCCCAACGATCAGCGCAGGGATTTTTGCCGTTATCCCAATCGTGGGCATATTCGTTATCACGGCGGCTCCACTCTTCCCACAGCTTCAAGCCATCCTCATTAGGCAGCTCGCTGTGGATCATCGCGCCGATTTCCCACCAAAACTGCTCACTGTTGGCACCACGAGGCTCAATAACGCTCAAACAACTTTGAGCAATCGCAATCTTTTCTTCCCTGGAACGGTTCGAATAACGAGTGTCCTTAAGTTTGCGGCCAGTATCACGCTTATTCAGCTTGCGGTGCTGTTCACGCATCCGCTCCAAAAGCCATTCAGGAGCATCAGGAATTGCGTTTACATCTCCCTCAAAGGTGTACTCGCCACCATCTTTATAGGCACCAAAAAGAAGACCTTGACGACCCCAAAGAACTTCCCAACCTTCGTGCCCAGCAGCTGCATGACTAAGATCTGCAACGTTCAGCCACTGATCCTCTGGAACGTAAAAGAGGAACTTGGCAGCATTTGGTTTGGGAGAACGGATTTGGGGAGCCTTCTGGAGATCGGCTCCCCATTTTTCTTGAATAGATCCCAGATTGAGATCCACATCAAAAATGACGAGACCCCCAGACCGCTGTCCGGTGTAGACGCCCACTGCCTGGAACGTCTCGGGGGCCTTTTCGATATATCCAGCAGTCGCTTCCGGAGTGATGTCTTCTCTGGATGCGCGCCCGAGGGGAGACTTGCCGCAAGCTTCGCGGCCATTAGGCATCACCACGCCTTTGGCGTAGATCGGTGCAGTCGCCCAATCACGGGGCAATGACCGCACAAATTCAACGAGATTCATTTGCTACACTAGAGACGCGGATGTTCACAAGCACCCCTCAGATGCCTGACCAGCACTGGGGGGTTTTTTCATGGTAACGCACTTGACAGGGTGCGTCACCGTGCTACATTAGTGCTGCACCGGGCATCGCGCCCACAGCAAAACATCCATGGGATTCATCTCCAGCAAAAACAAAGCAGCCGCATCAGGCGGCAGCGGCGGCGGTTACCTCAACCCCTCCAAGATCCAAAGTGGCGGCAACGTCCGCTTCGCTCTCCTCGCTGACCAACCTCTCGAGTTCTTCGAGTGCTGGGGCGAGACCGCTGAGGGCAGCGTCAAGCCTTTCCGCTTCACAGAAGACCCAAGCCCCGACGACATCGAGGCAGAAATGGGCCCTGACTACAGCCGTCGCATGAACCGCGAAGGCACTGCACCTGAGAAGGTGAAGTTCGCCATTGCCGTGCCGGTTTACAACTACGAAACCAGCAGCGTTCAGATCATGCAGCTCTCTCAAAAGAGCCTGCAAAACGAGCT
>Ga0099850_1001858_pt1 | contig 9952 bp, 10 predicted proteins | sample CB_VirMetaG_5_FD_79182 | JGI IMG/M metagenome (GOLD analysis project Ga0099850, IMG submission 79182) | Freshwater to marine saline gradient viral communities from Chesapeake Bay - CB_1508_1D Viral MetaG | ecosystem: Environmental > Aquatic > Marine > Coastal | place: USA: Chesapeake Bay...
AGTTTTCTTCCGCTTGCTGCTTACCGCTTTCATTGCCTTGGCGTAGGTATTTCGCGGATCGGCTGTCTGCCCGTTGTGGCAGAGCAATGGGCTCTCGCCCGAAATTGTGATCTGGATCGTAGTAAGGTTGGACACGTTTGGGAGATTGCGAGGGAACAGAAAGTGATGGCGCCGCCACAGTGGTGTGCTGCACCTGCTTGCGTGGATCCAATTTGAATCGCTGTTGCCTGACTGAATTGGTAATGCCGTCGTGGCAGAGGGAGCAGAGCGTCAGTAGGTCTGACAGTTGCTCGTTGCCGAATGACGGGTAACGGTAGTCCGGCGGTCCAGCGTTCTTGTGGTGTACCTGCAAGGCAGGCCAGCCCAGCTCGGCCAGTTGCTCGGCGGTGATGCCGCAGCCTTGGCATGTCTGGCGGTCATGGCCCAGCCGCTGCTGGCGCTTGCGTTGCCATGCTGCTGATCGGTAGTAAGCCTCCATTTGCGGTATGGTGTGAGTCGATCCGATTGGATCGTATTCAGATCATACCACCATCCGATCATGGCGCAAGGGGTACGGGTTCAACTGGTTCTGCCTCCGGCCGTGGCGGAGCTGCTCAAGGCAAAAGCCAAGGCTGAGGGACGCACCGTCTCAAGCCTTGGCTCGTTCCTGATCGAGGCGGCGCTCAAGCCGCTGGTGTCAGCGTAATGCTATTCCTGCCCATCTTAATCAAAAACGGTGTGCCAGGTTCTGCACCAAACTGCTTGAGGTACGCATCACCAATCTGCAGCTTACCGTTAAATTGTACTTTGGTCTTGTAGCTAAGCTTCCGACCTCGTGTTGAATCACTACCGAATTCAACACCTTTTGCTTCAAGCAATGCAGCATAGAAATCCACAAACTTAAGGCGTTCAGATCCATCCTTATGAGATACATACCCGCATTCGCGGACCATTTCGGACTTGGTAACAGTACCAGTCAATTCCTTGACCTTAGCAAGCAGTTCAGCACCCGTCAGCATGAGTAGGGTAAATGACAACGCCAATCAGTATAGTCTAATTCCCGTGCTGCGGCCAGCACCAGCATGGAGTGGATTGAACTCACGCCAGATGATATAACCGAGTGCATCGTTCATATGATCATGACCGGCATCCTTGTCCGGTTCACCCTTTTCGGTGTAGCTCTGCAGCTCAAGGCATTCGATCAACCGTTTGCAGCTGCTGTGGATCTGCAACCGCACCTGACCTTTGCCGTTTTCCAGTAATGCTTGCACTGCTGCGACACGATCACGAACTGGCGGGTTGGCTTTAGGTGACTGGTTGCTGATGCCATAGCCCTCAAGGATCTGGATGTCAGTCTGCGTTGCATTGGTACTGCGGTTACCGCCGCTGGCATCGGGATAGCCGTAGATGCGCCGGCCGGGGTAGCGGCGGGTCAGTTCCTGGCCGATCGCATCAGTATCATGCGCGCCAGAGATCTCATCAATCACGAGCAGGCTGCTGCTCTGTCGGATGGCGATGACGGCGCTCATGTTGCCAACGTTGAAGTCGAGACCCACGCGCAGCGGTTCGCGATCGAGGTCCGGCAGGTCGGTGGTGACATGCTTAGCGCGGTCGAAGCGGTCGTAGACCTGCCCGGTGGTTAGGTTGACGAACTCACCGTCGAGGTATGCACGCAGCAGGCTCGGGTCGTAGTTGGCCTGTAGCCGCTCGATGAAGTCCGGCGGTAGGTGCGGGTTATCAGCGGTGCGCATCCGGATCAGCTTCCGGTCGGGCCGCTGCTGCGCATCATCGGAACCGAATGTAGTCCACATCCACCGGAACCCTTCCGGCGTTGATGCAGCACCAAACTGGCGAATGTTGCCAGCACGCAAGCGGCCGAGGATCTTCGGAAATGCCCGGTTGGCGATGCTGGGCGTCACCGTGTCGATCTCATCCGCCAGCACCCACGCCAGGTTTAGACCAATGATCCGCGTCCAGTTCTCGAAGCTACGGCACAGGATCTTGGTGTCACCGCCCGGCAGGTGGAGCATGTATTCCGGCAGCGGTGATGCGCGGAAGGTATACGGGATGCTGTATGCCTCAAGGAAGTCATCGAAGTCGGTCTGCCAGATATCACGGATCAACGGTCCCGTCGGTTCCATCACGGCACCAATGAAGCCCTGGTTGGCGGCAGCGAGCATCACCGCCTTGGCGCATAACGCACGGGTCTTGCCGGCGCCATAGCCTGCTGAGATACCGATGATCTCGGTAGCAGTGTCATCCACGAAGGCCAGCTGGCCAGGATGCAGGTCTGCGCGGATGCGAGCCGTGAGGCTTGGCAGGTCTACGGCATCACCACCCTGCTGCTCGATCAGCAGCTGCGCCAGCCGTGCGGTGATCGGATCAGCCGTCCGCAAGTAGCTTCTCACCCGTGCGCGCGCTGATCTGCAGCAGCACTGCACGTTCCTGGTCTGGTGTTAACCCAGCAGCTTGTAATCCGGCAACAGCAGCTTGCACACCATCGCTAAATGCTTTGGTAACTGCTGCATTGTCGCTGTAATGCCTGCGGTATGCCGGTGCATGTGTCAGCAACCATTGCGCGTCTTTGGTATCACCTTTATCGGCAGATTCAGCGATTTTACTAACAAGCCGAAGGCCGCCTGCTGCGCGGCCATCATTGACAGCCGCCAAAAGCGCCAGTTCTTTATCCGTGGCGTCATTGCCTTTTGCATTATCAAGCCATAAGCGGAAAGCCGCGTAACTTACACCAACAGCAGGTGCGATATGCTCAAGAGGTGCGCCGTATTCACAAAGGAAGCGCACCTTCTTTAGCACATCATCGTTGAGCTTGTAGTGGCGGCGTGCCGGTTTCAACTCCGAATCTGTACAGGCATCACAAGATAGGTTACATCATTATTACCAGTTGGGCGGATAACTACTGGTGTAGTTGCCGAATTGGCGTTGATGGTGACCTCATCATGGCCGCGTAATGCCTTGAGACCAGTGAGCAGGTAGTGGACGTTGAATGCCCACGTGCCTTTGGCGGTGCCGTCATAGGCAAGCACCTCGCGACCGTTGTTGGCGTCGTTTTCAGCGGTGATCTGCAGCTCGCCGTTGCTGGCGGTAAGTTTAACGATCTCCGCGACCATGGATACACGATCCATTGCGGCGGATAGCGCACGACGGTTCAAGGCGAGATGGTGCTTAAACGATTCAGGGATGAGCGCTGCGACATTGGGGTAGGTGCCATCGTAGATGCGGCTGTGGATGGTGATGCCATCACCGGCGGTGATGACGGCATGACCACCGGCGGCGGCGATACTGACGATACGATCAGCCAGCAGCCGCATGGTGGTGGCTGGTAGCACCAGGTTGATGCCATCAGGCAATGGGACCGGCATACGCATCATGCGATGACCATCAGTGGCTTCCATGAAGCCATCAGCGAGGTGGATGCCCTGCAGGATGGCCTTGCTGCTGTCGGTACTGCAGCAGGCCATGCAGGCGGCTACACCAGCGGTGAGGTCTAGGGGCGCCTCAGGAGCGTCTACAGCGGGCAGGTCGGGGTAATCGGTCGGATCATGCGTCGCAAGCCTGTAGGAGGCGCCTGCAGCGCTCAGAAGGCCATCGTGAAGGCTGATGGCAGCATCATCCGGCAACTTGGCGACGATACCGCTCAGCAGCCGGTATGGCAGGCATACGGCGCCGCTGGAGTCGATGGATGCCGAGATGGTGGCGGTGATACCGAGATCCAGGTTGAAGCCGGTGAGCGTGAGCGTGCTGTCGGTGGCGGCGAGGTGTACGCAGTCGAGGATCGGATGGGTGGGACGCGAGGCGATAGCTGGCGCGATGGTGGACAGCGCGTGGTTGAGATCAGCGCGTGAGAGGAGCAGTTGCATCGGTAAGTGCGGTAATTATGCGGTTGTAATCACTGGCGAAGCTATCGAGCAGCTCAGCTGGAATTGGTAACCCTTCATCTTGAGCATTGTCGCGGATTGCATCGGCGTAGGCCAATGCTTGCGTCATGGTGTCATGCAGGCGGTTGATGACTGGCGTCTGCTTGGCTGAGATGCGGATGTAATCGTCGGATGACATAAGCAACAAGAGTTTCAACCTGCGTGCGGTCGATGGCACCACGCATGAAGCGGGCGGCATCAGCCACCAGGCGATGGTAATCCACTGGCGTAAGCCGGCTGCCGCCGTTGTTACATCCTGAAACACGCCGCCGGACCAGTTCAGAGCGGTTGATACCAAGCATGGCGGCTTCGCGATCGAGGAGTTCCAGATCAGCAGGCTTGAAACGAACTTTGATTTCGATCATGGGATGGCGGACGCAAAAAAGCTAGTCATAGAGCGGGGTTTGGTGGTGTGGCGGACGCAAGTGCACCCTAAGCGGACGCCAAACCCATTGCAAACACTAGGCGGACGCAAAAACAGCCGTTCCCCTTGCCTCCCTATATGCGTTTTATGTTCGCCTTGCTACATACCCCCTTCGTTCTCCTATGTGCGTATTTACCCCCCTATTTGCGTCCGCCTAAGGAAAAGATAGTAATAGCAAGGGGTTTAGCGTCCGCCTTTGCGTCCGCCAAGGGTGGTAGCGGACGCAACTTGCGTCCGCCATCAGGCCCAATCCGGGTCCATCCTGAGATTGGTGATCATCCGTTCGCGACCTTTGCCGGACCTGGCGGACGCAATTTTCGGGAAGATCTGCTGGAGTGCCGGCACCATGAGCCGTGGCGCCTTGACCGTCCGATCAGCTGGCGGGTCGATGCACCAGCGGCCATTGGCATCGAGGTAAGACTCCTCCCGATACCATTCCTGCAGCGATTCCCAGACGCGTTTAATTGATACCTGAGCGCCTTCTTCGTATTGAAGGCCTACCGAATCGCAGAACTCCCATAGGTGGCAACTAGCACGACGGACATCTTCCATTGCCTGGCGGCCGGTGTTGTAGTCGATGCCGTATTCAATCGAAAGCATCATTCCTTCCAGCATCCAATTAAGAAATGCCGGGCAGATCTGCTGCTGAATGAAACTAGGATCATCCTTCAACCTAGGATCCGCTTGGATATGGTTTGGCTCTGTAGGTGTGGCCATAAATGTCTTGCGGAACTTGAAAACATGAAACCTAGTTTCAATGGCGACCTGATCACCGGACAGGGATGGATCCTTGTTGAGGTTGAAAACAAACAATGCCGACGGCACAAACTGCGATTCTTGGACTCCTTTCAGCTCGTATGACAACTCCTCGCCGCTGATAGCAGCCTTGAGCGATTGCAGGTTATCAATATGAACAAACTGCGAGTTTTCGCTAGACCAGTTAACTGATGCGCCGCGTAGTGGTGCGATCGGAAACTTACGACCCTGATCGTATTGGCGGAAGTCCGCTAGTGTGCATGACGTAAAGTTGCGGCTGCCGAGTGTATCTCGTAATGCGGTGCGGATGGTATCCTTACCGTTTGAGCCGGCGCCTATCATCAATACGGCACGAGGTCTACCACGCGTGGCGCGATATTTGCCGAGGTCTAGACCACTGCCGAGAATACGCTGCAGGGTATCAACGTCGCCCGGCTCGACGGCTTCCAGCATGCGGTACAGATGCTGCGGGTTGGCTTGTGGATCGTAGACGTAATCAGTGACATAGGTAAACGCCTTGCCGGGATGATGCGGCTCGAATGTGACATCAACCTTACGGTTGTTCCATTGCCATGAAACAACACCATTGGCGCAATTGATGGCGTTCGATGGATTGACTGGTACCGGCTCAAGCAATCGCCGCATCCATGTCAATGCTTCATCAACGTATTTTGGTCGCTTCCATGGGTGGCAATGCTCACCGGTTTTTGGGTCGACTACATAAACCTGCGCCAGAAGGTTGGCTATTGATGGTGCGATTTCTTCATCTGCCAGTGGTTTGTAATGACTGCCGCACCAGCAATGGAGGATGCCATCAACACAGATCCAATGCGGTGATTGACGCATGAATACATGATTAACGACAACATCAAGCCATTCAGTATCTGTTTTGCTGTAGAGCTGCAGGTTGATGACTTCAGCATCAACCGGTGGATCATGGCGTTGCTGCTTGCGGACTGGTGTCGGCGGCCGCCAGCCGTGATGTCGTGCCCAGTACCAGAAGGTGTTAGCGCTGATGCGGTCACCACCTGATGCGGCGATCTGCTCTAGGCCCTGCCATTGCGGGCTGTGCTGCTGCATCAACCGGATGGCCTGGTCGGTGTCATCGCAGGCTTTGATCAGCCCCCAGAAGATGTTGCGGTAGATGTGGTAGGTGCCGGTACCAGGCACCCGTGGCGGTATTGCGGCCAGCGCATCGCGGATATCATCAATGCCGCGTTGTTGTTCTTCGATGTAGCGTTCAGCCTGTGGTTGGTGCTGGTAGTATTCTTCAGATGGCAACACCGCTTCGATATCAGCAACGCTGTATCTGGTGCCGTTGCATGACACCATGCGGCATTGTTCACCGAGGCTGCCATCACCACCAGCGTGATAGGTGCCTGGGAGCCGCATGACACGAGCGGCATTTTTGATGCTGCGATCAGCGTCGCAGTAGTCAAGTAGCCGTGACTGGACTAATTCCCAATGCGCTGGTGTGATCGGATCCGTCAGCACCCAGTAGTTGTGAATGGATTTGCCACCGGTATCGATCTGCATCGTCGGTTCTGGCAGTTTGAGATCCTGCCAAGCGGTGAGTTGCCAATCCTTAGGGCGATCATCCCATTCGGCGAAAAATGCACGGCATGTGGTGATATCTGCATTGGTATCACCGCCATCGTTGATTACTACATAAACGCCGCGACCTTCTGATTGCCATTCGCGGATCAACTTTTTGGATGCACCACCTTTGCGGCCTTTATCAGATGGCTTGTCGGGATGATCACGATGGAGGAATGCCCGCAACCTGATGGCACCAGCGGGCTTCCCGAGCAGCTGGATGAACTGCCGGGCCTGGGAGATGTCGACTTCCTTCATGGATGGCGCTGCGTTGCCGGCAGGATGCCATCGCGGTGTAGCTTGATGGCCTGTTCCAGCAGGATGCGAATGGCAGCACTGCGGGAGATGGTGCTGCCGCGCCAAGAATCCAGCCATTGCAGTTGATCTGGCGCAAGCCGAAGCGGGATTGGACGGGCTAAGGGCATCGGCCGCGGAGGGGCTTGACGGATGGTATACGGTCAGTCTACCATGGGAAGGCCACAGCAGCCTAGCGATGGACCAGCCCGGAAAAATTATTCAAATCTCAACCAGCAGCGCAGATTCCAATGTTTGTCTTTATGCGTTAGATATCAATGGCCAAATATGGGAATTGGTCTGGAGCCGCGAAGGATATACATGGTCCCTCATTGGCTCTCCTTTCAATAAGTAAATGGCACTGACCCTTCACTCCTACACCGACTTCCTAGAGCGCAAGCTGCACACGGGCGCAGACCACGGCTTCGAGCCGGTGTTCATGCCGCCGCAGCTGTTCGACTTTCAGCAGGCCCTCGTGCAATGGGCAGTGCGCAAAGGTCGCGCTGCGATCTTCGCTGATTGCGGCTTGGGCAAAACCGCCATGCAGCTCACGTGGGCTGAAAACGTGGCGCGGCATACGGATCGACCGGTGTTGATCCTGACGCCGCTGGCGGTTGCTGCGCAGACCATCCGCGAGGGTGAAAAGTTCGGCATCGAGTGCCACCGCTCCAGCGATGGCAGCGTGCCCGGGCGGATTGTGATCACGAACTACGAGCGGCTGGCGGCCTTCAACCCTGCCGATTTTGCTGGTGTGGTCTGCGATGAGTCGAGCATCCTCAAGGGCTTTGATGGCACCCGGCGGCAGGAGATCACGATCTTCATGCGCAAGATGCCCTACCGGCTGCTTGCCACCGCCACGGCCGCGCCAAACGATTACATCGAACTCGGCACCAGCAGCGAAGCCCTGGGCTACATGGGCCACATGGACATGCTGGCCAAGTTCTTCAAGAATGACAACAACAACTGCACCAGCCGGCGCATGTATGGCGAGGCGCCGAAGTGGCGTTTTAAGGGCCATGCTGAGCTGCCGTTCTGGCGGTGGGTTGCCAGCTGGGCTAGGGCTTGCCGTAAGCCATCAGACCTGGGCTTTGACGATGGCCGCTTCATCCTGCCGGAGCTGCGCGAACGCGATCACCTGATCGATGTTTCCACGCCGCCGGAGGGGATGCTGTTTGCCATCCCTGCCACCAACCTCAGGGAACAACGGATCGAGCGCAAGCGGACTGTGCAGGACCGCTGCGAGCAGGTGTCCGCCATGGTCAACAGCACCGACCAGCCGGCGCTGGTCTGGTGCCACCTGAACGAGGAAGGCGACCTTATGGAGAAGCTGATCCCTGATGCCGTTCAGGTCTCAGGCTCGGATTCTGACCAGCAAAAGGAGGATCGATTCCTGCAGTTCATCGACGGCAAGGCCAGGGTGCTGATCACCAAACCGAAGATCGGCGCATGGGGGCTGAACTTTCAGCACTGCAACCACATCACCTACTTCCCAAGCCACAGCTTTGAGCAGTATTACCAATCGGTGCGGCGTTGCTGGCGATTCGGCCAGAAACGACCCGTCACCGTTGATGTGGTGCTGACTGAAGGCGAACGACGAATCATGGAGAACCTCACGCGCAAGGCCCGCGCTGCTGAATCAATGTTTTCCAATCTTGTCAACGAAATGGGCCAAGCAACAGGCATCAATCGCATCAATCCTTACACCAAAAAAGAGAGGTTCCCGCAATGGCTGTAATCGATCAAGTCATCACCGACCGCTACGCGATCTACAACGGCGACTGCATCGAGGTGATGCAGTCAATGCCAGACGCCAAGGTGCATTTCAGCATCTATAGCCCACCGTTTGGTGGACTGTATCACTACAGCTCAAATGAGCGCGACATCAGCAACAACGATGACTACGACGGGTTTTTTGATCACTACGGCTTTGTGGTATCAGAGCTGGCGCGGCTGACCATGCCGGGGCGCTGCACCGCTGTGCATTGCACCGACATCCCCAGCGGCAACAGCGGCCAGGACTACCTGATTGACCTACCTGGCGACATCATCAAGCTCCACCAGCGACACGGTTGGCAGATGGTGGCGCGGCACACGATCTGGAAGGAGCCGCTCTGGGTGCGCAACCGGACGTTGACCAAGAATCTGGCGCACAAAACCATCGTGGACGACTCGGCCTATGCCGGGGTGGCCAGCGCCGATTACCTACTGATCTTTCGCAGGGCTGGCGCCAACCCTGTGCCCATCGCACATCCAACGGGACTGGACACCTACGCCGGAGAAGCGCCGGTACCGGCTGATCTGCAGCAGTTCAAGGGCTACACCGGCAAGCAGACCGGCAACCGCTACAGCCACTGGATCTGGCGTCAGTATGCCTCCAGCATCTGGGATGACGTGCGGATGGGCCGGGTGCTGCCGTTCCGGGACTGCAAGGATCCAGAGGACGAGAAGCACGTTCACCCTCTCCAGCTGGATGTGATCGACAGAGCTGTCGCCCTGCGCTCAAATCCCGGCGAGACGGTGCTTACTCCATTTATGGGTGTCGGCAGCGAAGTCTATGGCGCAGTGCAAGCTGGCCGGCGTGGGATCGGTATCGAGCTGAAACCCAGCTACTACCGGCAAGCAGTACGGAACTTAGAGCTGGCGAGCAGCGTTGAGAGCAATGCCGGTCAGACGGAGCTGGCGCTATGAACCTCCGCCCCTACCAAACTCAGCTAATCACCGACATCCGGCTCCAATACCAGCTCGGCCGCCGGAGTGTGCTAGCGGTGCTGCCAACCGGTGGCGGCAAGACCGTCTGCTTCAGCTACATCGCCCAAGCTGCAGCCCGCAGGGGTAACCGGGTCTGCATCCTTGTCCATCGGCAAGAGCTACTGGATCAGGCCAGCCGGAGTCTGACGGCCATGGGCGTCAACCATGGCCGGATTGCTGCAGGCCGCAGCATGGACTTAAGCCATGGGGTGCAGGTCGC
>Ga0099850_1001859_pt1 | contig 9950 bp, 8 predicted proteins | sample CB_VirMetaG_5_FD_79182 | JGI IMG/M metagenome (GOLD analysis project Ga0099850, IMG submission 79182) | Freshwater to marine saline gradient viral communities from Chesapeake Bay - CB_1508_1D Viral MetaG | ecosystem: Environmental > Aquatic > Marine > Coastal | place: USA: Chesapeake Bay...
CACTGGCTGCGGCTGCGAATTAACCGTAGTCCACCGTTCTGGCTCTCTACGTATTATTGAGGTGTCGGCTGCTCCCTGTCTGTCTTCGGCTCGTGTCATTGTGGTTGCTGTCAGATTGGCCACTGGCTGCGGCTGCGAATTAACCGTAGTCCACCGTTCTGGCTCTCTACGTATTATTGAGGTGTCGGCTGCTCCCTGTCTGTTACTAGTAGGCGATCCGGCTTTTTGGCCGGGGGAAGCCTTTGCGTCTTTTAACGATTGTAGCAGTCGATCCCAACCCTCAAGGATAGATTTAATTCCCTCTAATGCATCAAGCATAGGTTTGAATATATCAAATAGAGGGTCAATGGCTTTTTTAAAATCGGCGTCTATTTGTTCGCTTGGTATAATAAGTTCTTGTGCGGGTTTAACTATTCCTGCCTCATTCAAATACTGAACCCCAACAGGTCCACCTTTGGCAAACCCAACGACACCCTGTTTATTCATCCTATTCAAATTGCCGTAGCCAATACTCTGAGAGGCTTTTTTGTTGATAACAAACTCACCGGGAGTGAGCATGGCGGGAACGGTGTCACTAACAGAACCACCAGTAGCAAACTGCTGTATAGCAGTACCAATAAGCTCCCCTTTCTTGATCGAATTTACTGCCTTTTTAAATACGTCTGTACGTCTAGCCGCACTGAACTTAGCATCGGCAGCAAATAATCCACCAACTGCATCTGATCCAAACATCTGATTTAGTTTAGATGCTCCAGTTACTATGGAAGATCTATTAAAGTCAAAATCTGCACGACCCCCTTTTATTGCAGCACCAGTGATAGCATCAATAATTCCCTCAAACATAAACCCGCTAGTTGTACTTATAATATTTTTATCCGTAGCGGCCCGCTGAATTGATTTTTCAAACTGAGTAGACTGCACATCAATTGGCCCAACGTCAAGAGCATTTGCAAAATTAGGAACAATACTTCTCAATCCCTTATCTATTGCAGATTGTACATTGGTTCTTACCATGCCAGCTAAAACGCTGCTTTTTTCTAAATCTCTTTTCCCCGGTGAAAATCCAGACGCCTGACTACCGCTCAGCAAAACTGCATCTTGGCCGTTTAGTTTAAATTCACGACGAGATCTCGATGCAAAATTGTCATCTTTTCCTTGTGCTGGATTAAGATAAAAAGCACCTATTCTACCGGGAATAGTTTTAAATACACCCCCCGGAAATTCTTGCTTTAAAGCGTCAGCTTGAGCGGCTTCTTTTCTTCTTATGTCATCTGCCTTAACCTTTTTTTGTGCGTCTTGCCATTTTTCAAAGTCTTGTTTGTATTGCTGAGCTACTGAAGCAGCATATTTAGTAGATCTAGCGTCTTTGGGGGTGACACCACGAACCGTTTGTAGATATCTTTTAAACTCAGGAGTTGGTCTTCCAGAAGTGCCTAATGGGCTGATATACCCACCGCCATTATATCCTTTAACATTCATAGCAGCAAGATTATCAACCCCAATCTTATTCACGCTGCTTTTACGAATAACAAATTCACCGGGGGTAAGCATAGCAGGAACTGTATCTCGATTTCCAGTTCCGGGTACAAATCCGCCTGTAGCAAACTGATGAATTTTTCCACCGAGTGCTTTTTGTTCTGCTTTTTTTTGTTTACGGCCTCTGCTACGTTTAGGGGCTGCATCTATTTTTTCCTGAATAACTTCGTCGAAAAATCCCTGATTGGCCGCTTTTTTAATTATATCTTGAAATTGTCCCACCGACTCTTGTAATTTTATTTCAGCGTAATTTGACGGATTATATGCTTCAATCGTAGATAATCCTCCAATCTTATTTATTTTAGCGGGATCTGTTACTGGTAAAATATCAAAGTTCCGACTTCCGGGAGAGTCTATTCTTGCTAAATCTGCTATATATTCTTCAAATATTCTTCCTATGCCAGTTCTAAAAGATTTTTTGATCTTTTCTTTTGTCTTTTTTAAATTTATACCTGATCCACCGATAGCTTCTGCTTGTTCTGATAATGAATCAATTGTATTATTGATCGTACCTTGTATTGATAACTTAGCTTTTTCAAAGTTGCTGTCATTAAATCCAGAAACGGTTAGCGGGGCAGAAAATCCTAGTTTATCTACGCCAGCTCTTTTAAGAGCTTCAGATGAAAACTTCTTGGCCGGGGAGTTCTGACCCTGTGGTAAATTTATACTTATAGGCGGAATGGCAGATGCATCAGCCACGTTACTTCTTTCGTTTACAATAACCTGAATTGCTTTACCGGATGCATTTGGATTAATTTCGACTAAGCCACCATCCTTATATCCTTTAGTGTTCATAGCGGTTAAAGTACCAGTACCAATCTTATTCACACTACTCTTGCGAATAACAAATTCACCCGGAGTAAGCATAGCAGGAACTGTATCTCGATTGCCAGTTCCCGGAACAAATCCGCCGCTAGCAAAAGCATGTATCTTGCCGCCCTGATTTCTACCCCGTAAACCAGCCCCAATTCCACTGACAAATGTGCCAAGACCACGAGTAAGTTTAACGGCAGCAAATGCCGCAATAAGCGGAAGAAGAGGTTTAATAGATTCTGCAACTTTAATGAATGCGTTTGCAATACCAAGCAGGCTCTTAACCATTATCTGAAATGTAGATGTTTCAGATATGCTACGTATTAATGCTAAGAATTTTTCTCGCGTCTTTTCAATTTGTACAGCGAGTGCTTGCTGTGCTGTTTCAGCATCTTTAGTTAAACTATTACCACCCTCAATAGCAGCCTGTCTAGCTCTTTCGGCTACTTCAAATTTCTGTATAAGTGGAATAACCTTACCAATTTGGCGGAATCCACCTAGTTCTTCTGCTATTTGAACAAAGCGTATATCACCCTGCTCTAGACCAGCTAGAGCGGCGCTTAATTGTCTAACAGCTTCGTAAGGTCCAACGAACCTACCTTCTAAATCTGTTAGTTGTACGCCAAATTGTTTCAAATATTCAATAGTTTGAGGTCGCTGAATACGTGTAAAAATAGTTCTTAAACCAGTAGCAATACTCTCAGCGTTTTCACGAGTAGTAGCTCTCACGCTTGTAAACAGTGCTAATAGTTCATTAAGATCACCGCCAGCCTGTCTAAATACACCACCAGTACGGCGAACAACACTAATTAAGTCTGCGGATTCTACAGCAAATTGACCAGCGACTGCGTTAATGGCACCTAATTGTTTTTCAAGTGCTCCAACGCCCTCTCCAAACTGAGCTAGAATAGCAACCGCTCCCTCGGCTGTTTCAGTAATATTATCAAACGTAGGAGCTAATGTAGTCTTAGCAAGGGCTTCTAGGGCTACCTTTAGATCTCCAGCTTGAATACCAGCCTGAGCTAAAATCCTACCAGTTTGTAATAAAGATGTAGAAGATACACCTAAAGCCGTTGATAGATTCGTTATGGTATCAGTAAGACCTTGTAATTCCCTAGTAGTCTTACCAGTAACCTGAGATATTTTAATAAGTTCTCTTTGAAACTTTATAGACTCGTCAACAGCCTGAGATAATTTACTAGCAAATAGTCCAACTGCACGGGTAGCAATACTAAACGCAGCAAACCGCTTAATAGACGCACCAAAAGCCTTACCCATTCGCTCACCAGCGGTGGTGGCTTGCTGGGCGGCTTGATTCACTTGGTTAATTTGTTGAGCAGCCTGAACAGACCCCTGAACATTAACAGGTATATTAATCGCACCCTGAAGTTGCCCTCGGATTTGATTAATAACCTGTTGAGTGTTCGTTGGAGCCTGTAGTTGTAACTGTGCAGTCAGTACAAATTTAGACATTTATGAATCTTTCTGTCTAGAGACTACACGCTATCTATTAGCTATCCGTGGTTTTCTTTCGAGTGGTTCTTTTTTTAGGTTTTGTACCAGTTTCTTCGTCGTCTACTTCTTCATAAAAACCATCTTCGCTTAGTGGATTACCTTCCTTGTCAATTCTATTGCCATCTTCGTCTATATAATAACCTTCGTCATTAATCAAACGGCCTTCTAGATCGACTCGCCTGCCCTTATCATCCACTAATGCTAAATCGTCATTTACTAGTTCTCTATTCTTTAGCCACTTATTTTCAGGTAGATTTTTCTCAAAATCAGAGTCGATGGAGTACATCATTTCTGCTAGGGCAGATGCGGCAGTATAAGCTACCTCGTCTGCACTTTTTGAGTTATAATCATCTATGTCTTTATACACTTTTTCTCCGTTAGCGTGGAAAGTACAATGAGCTACAATGTAGTCAAATCTGGAATTATCCGCTAAAGCCTCTGCGGTATTTTCTTCTAGGCCCATTTTTTCAGAAATTAATTGACGTAACTCATTTCTTTTCCTGCGAATTTGAATAGCTATTTCTTTACCTTCCGCCTTTTTGGAATTACGCTTGCCACACTCCAAATACAGTTTCTGCTCTAGTTGGTTGATTTCTTTACTAATAGCTTCCTGTTCATCTTCCTTTTTATTACTCCAAATGCCTCTTTTCTTCATGAGCGTAGAAAGTTCTTTTTTAGTGACAATGCCATCCAGAATGCACTCATTCCACGCCTTAGCGCGATATCTATCTGCACCCTTGACAACTTCATTATTGGGCTTTTCTACGTAGATTTTGACAGGAGCCTTGTCCTTGTCCGCAAATTTAACTTCTAATTCTTTCTTCATTTGTCCGTCCTTCTTTAAGATTGTTTTACGGGGATCGTAATAGAATTTTTAAGCCATGTAATATCGTATTGACTAAGTTCTGTATCAATATTACGGGCCTGCGTGTTACCCTTATCCAGAATTTCCGACCTTACCTTTTGATAAACTTCCATCATCATGTGTTGTTCTGGCGTCATCTCATTTCCGTTTGCCTCCCATAAGAAACTGAAGTGTTCTTCTATGCTTGATAGTGCCCCTATCATCGTAGTTTCTACTTTTTTCTTTAGTATTTTTGCTAACCTGTCTTTAGAATCTGACCTGTACTTATCTTCTCTTTTTTTCTTATAATCAGACTGCTGCCTGACTAACTCATTAAAGCCATCCATTGTTACCTCCTGAATTTGTCCTTAAACATTTGGTTAGATTTTGCATTCATGTCTATTTTAACATCTTGGAAATCTAAATCTCTAGATGCCTGTCCAGACTTTACGCTCTGCATTCTTTGTTTTTTAACGGTCTGGCCATGTATGTCATTTAACATGTTAATTTTATCAGCTTCTTTTTTGTTAGAGGCGATCATAAATATTTCGCCGGAATTTTTAATCTTATCATTTTTATTGGAATCTTCAAATTCGGCCTCGGCCCTTTCTTTTTCTCTCTTCTTTCTTTGCACAATAAACCACCCATCTAGTAAGTCATCATCTTCTATAACGTCGTCAGTAGGGCAGTCCATAGACTCCTGTATATTATCATACATTCTAGACCAGACTAATAAATTTTTCTGATCCACTGATAATTCCCTGTCGGCGTTAGAAAATAACTTATATGAATTAGAGTCTCTTAGCATCCATATAGACCTCCACGGCTCATTCCTTGCTATCTCACGTATTTGTTTTTCTGATAGGATTTTCTGCTGAAATAAGTGTAATACAAACTCTATAGAAAGCCGCTCAAAATCATATCGCTCATTACCATAATACGTACATGTTTTTATAAATTCACAGGATTTTTCAACCATAGCCATACCTTCGCATGTGTTTGATATGAAGGTATTTTTTTTATCAATCTGCTCTGATAGTTGTTTTTCACCGGCCCTGATATATTTCCTGATTCTTTCTCTTAGGTCATCTTTATTTCTATTATTAAAGATCTCCATTCTTAGTCTTTCAAGATCTTTTTTAAGGCCGTCTATTTTTTGCTCATCTTCTTCTGTCCATAAATCACGGGACTTCATCCATTCTAGAGTTTGTTCCTCTGTCATAAAATCATCTTCAAGTGAATCTTGATATGCTTTATAATATGCTTCTGCTATTTGTAGTTCTTCTTCTATTGTTGGTGTGACTATCTTTAATTTAATACCATCGTGGTCTAATAGATAAACACCAGATCGAACTCTAGAAACAAATAACTCCCGCTCATAATGTTGCATGATTGCACCTATGGCGGGAGTCATTGTTCATATAATTTGTATCCTTTCCTAGAAACAACACGACACACTCGCCACTATCCTATTGCTATCGCAAGCCGTGTTGTTAAACTCTAACGATTATATCTCGTTAGCTATCAGCATTAGCTCCCAACCCAAGTTTGGTGAAGTGGTATTGTGTGACAGAATTTGTACTGCCACTATGCTGAACATCTAAATCGTTAAAGTTAGTATAGCTATAGGTAGTTGTTGCGTTACCACCACCAGCGTCACCGCCGCCGTAAGAAACGCTTGATAGACGGTTTTTAATTCCAAGATCAAATCCATATCCAGCGCGAAGTTCGATATAGATTTTTTCTTCACCAGTGTTATTTCCGGATGCTGTTGGCACAGTGTCCAGCGCCGGATCGCCATACTCGTAAGCACCAATGAAGTCACCAGATGTAGTAATAGCTTCAATTTCGCATGTAACTTCGATAGGGAAGTTAGCAGGACGATAATAAGGGGCTTTTCTACCAAGTTCTAGTATTTCTTCACGGGAGAAGTCAGTACTAATATTGATACTTTGAAGGTGAACTCTAGGGATGCCACTTGTAGAGTCCCACCCATTTCCAACTCCCGAACCATTGACACCCTGTATGGCTGCTGGAAGAATTGAGTTATTTAACATAACATCTTCGCGTCTTTGTACTCCACCGTCACCACTGGAGACTGGTGAATCTGTTCCATCAAAATCAGCAAATTCACTCTTCTTTAATTGTGTAGCAGTGCCAGTCAGCCATTGCTTTTCATTGCCAACCAAAGTAACAGACTCAGTGCAGTTTCCATCGGTGGGAATTGAATAACTAACACTTGATACATACAAACCAGAGCAGTAAACCTCTACTTCTTCGTTTGAACTTGAAATATGATTGTTACCTTCGTCTAGGATTGCCAGTCTAAGGTCGCATCGTTGTTTCGATCTGTTTGCTAATAGCTTAGAATCAGTACCAACGCCAGTAGTAGCCATATGATAAATTAATGGATATCCATCGAGCACCTTCTCCAGTGTAACTTCTACGTCTGGAGTTCCTTCGATGTTTTCATAAATTTCAATCTGACCAAGTTCAAACGCCTGCTCTAGATTGAAGTTTGTGGTCATACCTACAGATTGCAAGCCGTGTACAAGGGCGGTTGAGTCCATATTGGTTGTATCACCAATATCTGCAATACCAACAGCTTGACAGGCATAGAATATTCTCTTGTTACTTGACATTTTTTTCTCTCCTTTTAGGAAATAGAGGATCTAATAAATTATACACAAAAATCAGATATTTGTCTTGATTCCCTCTGTGGTAAACCTGACAGTACCGCCGTAAAGACTGCCACCAAGAAAAATCATATCTTGGGTATTTCCCTTAGTGAGTCTTATTCTTCCCCCGTTATATTGTTCCACCAGATCTGGATGTCTAAGAGCACCAGAAACGGGAGTCCCATTATAATCGAGGGGAAATTTTCCAGCCGTATTAATAGCATTACTATTAAACAACTCTACGTTTTTATCGTTTTGTAAAGATACAATATCCACTAATTTATTGCGGGTCACTTCGTCTTCAGCAATACAGTGAAATATTACATCAGTATACACCCACTGACCGCCACCTAGCTGAAAACCCTTAAAAGATCTACCCGGAACTATTTCTATGGCGATTGTGGGTAATTGTAATCTTGATTCTGGAGGTAAATCATATTCCCCTTTGCCAGTCTGTAGAAATGCCGCAGCGGGCTGTGATGTTCCACCCTGAACCTCTCTTAGCCACGGTACGTTGTTGGCATATACTACATTAATCCACTTATAACTGTATTCTACTTGTACTTTAGAACCCGTTGGTATAGCAGAATCAAAAATTACACACCCATTAAAGTAATCTATGTGGTGAGCATATGTCCCAGCCGATGTACTAGGATGAAAAGTGTCATCGACGTAAATTCCAGAAACTCCGGGATTTGCATTATCTGTACCAACTATGGGAGCGGGGGAATAAGAAATACCACTTTGCCACACCCAGTTCTTTCTAAAGCCTTCCCAAACCTGTCCCGCCGTATAATTATCATCAGACGACAATCTTAACCTACTCATATCTTCACCGTTTGGTGAAGTTTCTCCAAGTTCTACATTAAAATAGTTACCCTTTTCAAGTAACGCCCAGTCAAAATATTCCAATAGCCCATCCTGAATATCGTTATTCAGTGTGCTGTCATGTACAGATGTAAAACCTTTAAGTGGTACTACCATGATTTACCTGAAAATCTGTTGTAATAAACTTGAAAGTTCACGCTCTCGATTCATAAATGCGCGAGTAATAAAGTTGTTATCTGCTGTACCTGAAAACTGTGGTGGAACTCTCCAAGAGCCACCACTAACCATTACTCCGTCACCAGAACGTCCAGATCCCGGATTAATTGTGTATGTATGACCAACTACAATTACAGTATCACCTTTAAGTAATAACCAATCCAGAAAATTAAGATTAGCGAATGGATATCTAACTAGCCCATTTGGAGATGATATGATGTTATTATAATCAGTTGGCTGTATTTCTATTTCAATTCCACCACGGAATTTTCTATCTACTTTTGTAACTTTAAATTTTGTAGCCTGTATTACTGCTTCTACAACGTCGTCTAAAACTTCTACCCCTTGACCCGGAGTTAGCCCGAATTGTGAATTTAATGAAGTAGGATCGTTCTCTGAAAGAAGCGATGTTATTTCTGGTTGTGATCGAATCCATGTGGGAATGAGGCGATTTAGTAATTGCTGTGCTCTACTTGAATTCTTTCTTAATGATTGATTTATTTCGTCGGCGGCAGCTTGAAAAATCCTGCGCTCTATTTCTCTATCATTTTCTAGGATTTTAATAGAAAGGCCCATCAGGCACGCTCCCAGAAACAGCCGAAGTATCTATTCTGGCGAAGACCCATCGGGAACGGCTCACCGGCCCGTTGGAATCTCATCTCCTTTTTATCTTTAATATCCTTGTGTACTATTAATTCTTTAGCTCTAACTATTTTGCCCATGTCCGAAGCAAAAAAGATAGTTTGTATAGAATTGTCGGGCACAACGATATTTCCTCCGGGCTTAATGAAACTCCTGCTGTCCCAATAAACCTTGAGTTTGATATCCTCGGTTTTGTCTACTTGTTTGATTACCTTATCCTGTCTCTTATAGGTTCCCTGTCGTCGTCTTTGTGCATTTACAGATCTGTTTTCTGGAATATTATCGTAGGTGTTGGAAATTTCCTCAACCGTCTCCACATAGACTAGTTGACATGTAACTCCGAATATGGTAAATGTAGAATCTACCACATCGTAATACTTGTCAAAAACACTTTCAGGAATTGAAACAGGCATGTTTATATCCTTTAGGATGCTGAATCACCAGAGTAATATCTAACATCATCAAACCTGCCGTCTAATCTGGAAAATAAAGTTCCAGATGCTACAACGAGGTCTGAAACTTGCGGGTTGTAATCTTGATACTCCCCGGTTTTCTGCACATTAACAATAACAGCACCATTAACAATGGTGGTTACTGAACTATGAGCATTTGTTATTACATCGGACATGATTATCTCCAGTTATTTTGAATATGTAAAACATAAAGCTATGTTGATTAAATTTGATAAACCCTTACATGACCAGCAGTACTTCCTGCACCATTATTCAAATACGACCCAATCGCCACGATACTACCATCATCACTTAACGACACGCTGAACCCACTATTATCACTCGCCGCTTCGCCGTCTATATCAGCACCCAATCGCCTCCACCCGGAAGGTCCATAGTCTGAAGAGGTTTGGTCGGTCACAGTCG
>Ga0099850_1001860_pt1 | contig 9947 bp, 5 predicted proteins | sample CB_VirMetaG_5_FD_79182 | JGI IMG/M metagenome (GOLD analysis project Ga0099850, IMG submission 79182) | Freshwater to marine saline gradient viral communities from Chesapeake Bay - CB_1508_1D Viral MetaG | ecosystem: Environmental > Aquatic > Marine > Coastal | place: USA: Chesapeake Bay...
AATGAAAATCCAACTATACAATTTTATAGAGTTGTAACACGACATAGTCAAGGTTTTGCAGATAAACTTGCAAAAATAAAATATTTGTCCGAAATGTCAAAAGAGCAGTTTCAGGATACGTATAAATAGTACTAACAAAAGGATCAAAATATGTCATATAGGCAACCAGTAACTTATAAAAAAGTATACGGCGATTATGAAATTTCGACTACTGATATTGACGGCAGTACTGAATCACAAATTGTATTAAGAACCGAGCAAGTTCGCATTTACGGTGACTTAATTGTTACCGGTAACCAATCTGTTGTTTCGGAAACAAGTTTAGCAATTTCAGATAACGAAATCTTACTTAACGAAGGCGAGGGTGGTGCTGGTGTTACACTTGGAACAGCAAACGTAACCGTTGATCGTGGATCGTTAGCAAATACTGGGCTACGCTGGAACGAAAGCACTGATAAATGGCAATTAACTAACGATGGTACTAACTGGTATGATATTTTGTCTGTTGGCATGGGACTTGAAAACATTGTAGAAGATACAAGCCCACAACTTGGTGGCGATTTAGACATTAACGGTCAAAGTATTGTCAGTGTATCAGCTGGTGATATTGTGTTTGAAGCAGATACTACAGGAATGATTGTTTTTGAAAACGGCGACTTAGTACTAAAACGCAGAGCAACAGATCCAACTGCACGTGCAGACTACAATATTTTATATCACAAAACAGAAGGGTCGGGCGGAACAGGATTATACTTTAGAACCACATCCACCGGACCAGACGAATTGATTTCTAAAACGAAAGCAATCGTGTACAGTATTATTTTTTAAGGATTAGACAATGGCGATTTCAACAGCAGTGGTAGCACAAACAACACCAACAGCAATTTATACCAGCAGCGGTGCAACAGCCATTACCTGGGCATCATTTACAAATTACATTGGTAGTGCAGCAACATTAACGTTGCATGTTGTTCCAAGTGCAGGTAGTGCAACAAACCAAAATATGATTTTAGACGCAGAATCTATTGTAGCAGGCGATACTTTTGGATTGTACGCAGCAGGTGAAAAATTATTGCTTGAAAACGGTGATGCAATTTATGCGTTTTCGGATACTGCAACAGCAATTAACGCAGTAATTAGTTACGCGAGTATCTAATACGTGCCTATAGGAAACTTTGCTAAAAATAGAAGAACTGGTAATTCTAGACAAGTAGTAATACCGTCTGGACCAGCTTCTGACAGACCAAGAGTTGGTCTTCCTATTTTTGGTAGTTTTCGATTCAACACAACCGTTGGGAATTTAGAAGTATTTGACGGCACACAATGGAAATATCTAGCTGTTGCTGGTTTAACAAATGTGTCGGTTGATACATTTACAGGCGACGGGTCAACAACTGTATTTGGTTCAATGACACATGCAGTAGATAACGAAACTGATATTTTAGTATTTGTTGGCGGTGTATATCAAATTCCGGGTACAAATTATACAGTAGACGGTAGCTATGACATTACATTTGCTACAGCAGTAGCTAACACTGTTCCAATTAACATTATTCACAACTTAAACTCAACGGTGGTATAAAGTGGCACTTAATAGAATTACCGCTGCAATGCTAGGAACAATGAATGAAGAACAAAACAAATATGTTCTTGCAACTGATGGCGGCGGCAATTTATATTGGACAGCAGTTCAAACTAATGGTGCCGATATTCCATTAAATTGGCCTGATGATAGCACTATATGGCCAACCGGAGCAATTCGTGATTGGTCGGAGTTTACTACAGTTACTACAGCTATTGATGATTTAAATGAATTAGCGGAAAATATTATTAATAATACCGCAGTTACTAATGTTGACTTTACTGCAAACCCAACAGCCGGTGGCGCAGGAACAGCAGTGACATTAACTATTACTGCCGACGGTAATCCAGACAGATATACAATTAACTGGGGAGACGGAAATACAACCACCGGAACAGCAGACAGTACCCCAACGCACACTTATTCATCAAATACCGGTAGTCCTTATACTGTAAATGTAACTGCGTACAACAGCAATGGCGATGGAAAAGGAAGTAGTAACAGCAAAGAACGTAACGATTATGTAGTTATTTACACAGCAGACCCTATTGTGACCTATAATTTTTATAGAGATCCGACCGGCGGAGCTGCGTTATCTGGAAATAATTTATATGTTATCGAAGGTGAAAGCCTTTATATGGATAATAACACAACTAATATTAGTAGTGCAACCGTTGAATATACAATGGACTGGGGAGACAGTAGCACAGATGCAACTATTTTAAATGACACCTCTGCTGGCGGAACACAAGGCGCTAGATTACAACATACTTGGGCAGCAGGTACTGCAACCGGAACAGGATTTAATACTACAACATTAACTCTAACTTCTCATAGCACCGCAGATCCAGCAGTAATTCCGGTTATAGGAACAGCATCAATAAAAGTTTATGACAGCTCTCCAACTGCACCAGCTGGGTTGAGCTCTAAAACTGATATTGGTTATAATGGTTCTGTTGGTATTAGTCCAAGACTTGCGGTTGGTTTTACAGATAATACGCCTGGTGCAGTTTATGCAGCTGGTAATGACATTAATAGAACAACTACAGCATTCTCAGGCGATGTTGAAACTGTAGAAATGACTTCGTATGCTTATAACAGCAATTCAGGAACTTTACGTGCTTTAGTTAATGGGTCAGCAGACGGTACTATTGTATTAACGAACAGTAGTAATACCGGAACAAATAACAGTCTTGTGGTTACATCAGAAAGTGATTACAATTTATTAGATTTCAATGGCAATACCACCTCGTTTTCTAACAGCATTTATTATCCAACAGCATTTGCAGGTTTTAAAGCAAAGGTATCAAAAGCAACTAGTGGGTTAAGTGTTGGAGTAAACAGTTTTCAACTATCACACAGCGAAACAGGGAACACAAATGTTGTAGAATTTGTCAAAGATGACTTAACTGCAACACCTACTGTAGATATTAGTAGTGCTACGTTAACGGAAAATGTTAGCGGAACTTATAGGTATATTTCGGGTATTCCGTATTATAACAGCGGAAATCCTAGTTTGACGTTATCTGGCGTTACTATCAGCAACCTAGTAGGGCAAGCGTACACTAATCAAGCAAATATCGTTGAAGTTAACGATGGCACAAACCAAGAAGGGACTTTGTCGCCGGCTGTAATAGAAACAGGCTATAGCTATGTTGATATTGATGGCGCAACAACTATGTTATCAGGAGGAATTCCTAAGGTTAATATTGGAACATCAACTCCGTATACAATTGGAGATTTAACTATACCTCTTACGTCAAGCTCTGTTAGAACAATTAGTCGTGTTAAAATATTAGCAAAAAACGTTAATGGAACTAGTGATTATACTGATGATTTAGAAACCATTGTGCAAGTACACAAAGCAGCGCAATCTGGAGTTAATGAAATTAGCATTCCGGTTTCAGATGAGTTAGGCAATGGTACATATACTGACGACGGTATACGTTTCTTTGACCTTGGAGCAGAAATAACCAATACCCCATCATTTAGCAGTGCTACAAATTATTATACAAACAATGCTTATACCGAATTAAGCGATCCGGGTGTTTCTGGAACACAAGAAGCAACGGTTAGACTTGGTGTACTAAAGCACGACACAACAGATTATAGTACAAATTATTTGCCAACGGGACCAGATAGGTCAGCTGATACAGGCACACAGTATTTTACTTTTGCATTTCGTAGACAGGCAGTTGCAAACTTTTCTCTGCGAATTCTGTCTGCAACTGGTATTTCTGGATGTTGGATTGCTGCACCAAATACAGCAATTGATGACACATCTACACTAAATGGTTGGTTAGATGCTAGCATACAATATGCTGGTGCAGGTGTTCCTGGTGCAAATACAAACAACGGCGGTAATGGATCTAACGGATGTGCTCTTACCGGAGCGGACAGAATTGTTAGTGGTACTGCATTAAGTGGTTATTATACGTTAACCTTAGGTACAGAAAATATGAGTAATTCTACCGGTAATGTAGTTATGGTTCGTTTAGCATTAAGTAGCGGAGAATTAATCACAACGCTAGAAGTAGCAGAGGGAAATAATTAATGGCAATTTCAGACAACCAAAAAGTTGACTATTTGTGGAAAAAATTAGGTTATTCTGCTACAAAAACAGACACTAATGATAACAAACTTGGTCCAAACGAAGCAATCCCGTCGCCGCTGTTGTTACGCGGAGACAATGTATGGGCTAATTCTGCCGACATTCCAACAGTCATGCCATCAAGTTCGGCTAATGTTGTTACTGTATATCCAACAAGTGCACCACAAGAATGCACAATGGACAATACCGCAACAACAAATAGAACATGGAAAACAGGTTTAGTAGACTGGATTCCACCAGAATTTGGGTCTACTTATCAAGTAAAAATTTATATTCACACCAGTGGTGATGCAGAAAATGCAGCCGCTAGCGGCACACAAGTATTTGCAACAGGATCAGGAAATAACGACGAATGGTTCTTTGATTATCAATCAGGCGTACTACACTTTATTGGTAGTAACCTTCCCAACGGCGTTAGTTTTACAAACAAGTCAGTATACGTGTCGGGATCTCGTTACACCGGTAACAAAGGTGTAAGTTTAACTGGCGATTTTATCTTTACGGATAACGAAATATCTTTAGATCCTGATAATATTATTGTTTTAGACACAACAACTGGTTTAGTTATTCCTGCTGGCACACCGGCTGACCGTCCAGTAAATCCTCCAGTTGGTACAGTTAGATTTAATACTAATATCGGGAGTCATGAATATTGGACAGGCACAGACTGGGATACTTTTAATGCACTTTCTGGTTTTGCAGTGCAAGAAATTATAGGTGACGGAACCACAACGGATTATCTACTTGATCAAGAAGTTATTAATGCATCAACAATTGTAGTAACAATTGGTGGTGTGGTACAAACACCTGGCGTGGCATATATTTTAGTTGGAACAACTACTATTAGATTTGCAGAAGCTCCAATAGATACTGACGAAGTTTCTATACGGTTTTTTGGTAGTACTAGAAATGTTTATATCTCGTCGTTACAAAGCCCAAGTTTCACAGCTGAAACTGTACTAACTGATGATAACTTTGTTGTTAGTATTGATAGCAATACTATTTTAACTGTATCCGGATCGCAAATAACAATTGCAAGCGATCTGCTTCCAACAATTACAGAAACGTATGATCTAGGTAGTAGCACATATAAATGGAAAGACTTACATTTATCTGGAAATTCGATTTACTTAGGCGATTTAATATTAAAAGACAATGGTGACGGAACTTTTGGGATTTATAATAACAGTGATGGATCAGAAGCATCGATTACAATTACATCAGAAGATGCAGAACGATGGACTACTGCTAGAACTATTACAGTTAATGGCGATGTAACTGGTAGTGTTACTCTTGATGGCAGCAGCAATGTTACATTAACAACTACCTTAAACTTAACAGGTACACCTACTGCTCCTACTGCTACAGCAGGAACAAATACAACACAAATTGCAACTACCGCGTTTGTAAACACAGCCGTTGACACAGCGGTTACAAATTTACTAGATGATGCGCCAGGTGTTTTAGACACTCTAAACGAATTAGCAGCAGCAATTGGCGACGATGCTAATTTTATCGCTACGATTAACAATAATATTGATACTAAATTAAGTCTTTCTGGTGGAACAATGACCGGATCCGTGGATATGGGATCACATGGCTTAACTGGACTACCAACACCGTTGTCGTTAACTGACGCTGCTACAAAAGCATACGTTGATAGTGCATTATCTAGTACACTATCAAGTGGAGAAATTGTTCTAGGTACAAATACAACCGGTAACTTCGTTTCGATTATTACAGCCGGCGAAGGAATTGACGTAAGCGGTACATCTGGGGTTTCGGCTGAAGTTGTTATTTCTGCTGAAGATGCCTCTGCAACAAACAAAGGTGTTGCAAGTTTTGATGTTACAGACTTTATTGTTAACTCTGGTGCAGTAACATTAAGTGAAGAGCGTATACAAGATATCGTCGGTGCAATGATTACAGACAACGCAACAGAAGGCGTAGTTACAACATACGACGATCTTAATCAAAAAATTAATTTATCAGTTACAGACTTTAATATTACACTAACTGGAGACGTTACCGGCACAGCCGCAGTTACAACGTTTGGTAATGACATTACAATCAATACTACAACAGAATCTATCTTAGGTATCACAATCCAAGATGATTATGTTGACATTGGTGATTCAGGAACAGTTGATACATTAAGTTTTAACGGAAGCAATATTGAATTAACCAGAACCGGTAACACAATTGCAGTTTCTGTAGCAGAAGGTTTATCAGAATCAGATGTACGTGATACAATCGGAACTACAGTTAAAGGTACTATACGTGATCCAGACACAGAAGTAGAAACTGAATCAGGAATTACTGTTAACTATGATTCAGAAAATAATATTGTAGAATTAGGTGTTAGAGAATTTGACATTACACTTGTTGGCGATATTACAGGAACAGGAACAGTATCTAGATTACAAGATGTTACTATTACAACTGTAGCAGACTTTATTGCTGGCATCACAGTTCAAGACGACAATGTTGATATCGGAACATCTGGAACCGTTAATACATTAAGTTTTGATGGCAGCAACATTGTTGCTGTGCGCAACGGCGATAAAGTTAATATCAGCGTACCATCTGGGTTAACTGATCAAGATGTTAGAGACGAAATTGGCTCTACACTTAAAGGTACAATTCGTGATGGAAGTACTGAAGTAACAACCGAGTCAGGTATTACTGTAAATTATGATGTTGAAAATGATGTTGTAGAATTGGGTGTTAGAGAATTTGATATTAATCTAACAGGCGCGGTAAGTGGTACAGCAACCGTAACACGATTACAAGATGTAACAATTATTACAGATTCAGATGCTATTAATGGGTTGACTGTTACTAAGAATAATACAGCAATTGGTTCAGCAGAACAAATTAAATCTCTAAACTTTGTTGGTTCTAATTTGGAAGTAGGTGTTAACAATTTAGATTCAACGATACTTGATGTTACAGTTACGGGCGTTGTTGATGAAAATTCAGTTATTGATATTATTAAACCAAAACTTTCTGGTACTCATGATGGGCTCACAGTAAGTTATGACAACTATGATAGGACATTTGATTTAGCAATTGATCCAATTACTATTAATCTAAACGGTGCAGTAACTGGTTCTGGTACAGTTACATTTGACGGTTCGGGAACTAACAGCTTAGTAAATATCAACACATCGCTCGGTGGCGGGACTGCTGAAATTGGAATTTCTGACGAATACGAAACACAAGGTACCGTATCCTCAATTAATTTTGTTGGCGGAGGGATTACTACAGCAGTAAGTTTAGACGGTACAGTAGCAACAGTATACGTTCCAAACTCGCCAGCTAACGAACCATTTTTAACCGTTGAAGCAGGAAGCGAAAACATTCCTAATGCAAGGCGCCTAGTAGCCGGTACTGGCATTAGTATTACTGATGGCGGAGCTGGCAGAACATTAACAATCAGTGCCGAAAGTGACGCTATTCTAGCAAAAAGTCAACTAGCGCAAGATGATATATTAATTGGCCAGCAGCTTGAACTGAACTTTAAAGGTAGTCGTTTTGTACAACCGGTTATAGAAGATGATGGTGACAATGATAGAATAAATATAACTATCTACGATATCAAAGAATATTGGTTTAGAGCCGAGTTCGATTGTGGTTACCTAACAGATGATGAAGGCGCTATATTAAATATGGGCGACAATCTAAAGAAAGGTATTTTTGAAACTAAACCGGATCTAGGTTCAATAGTATAACAGGATTAACATGGCAAGTCAATTACAATTTAGAAGAGGCACAGATTCAGAGCACGATGCGTTTACTGGGGCAGAAGCCGAAATTACAGTAAACACAACTAATAAGAGTGCTCATGTTCACGACGGTGTTACTGCCGGCGGTATTGAATTAGCACGTGCTGATCTAAATAATGTTGACGATGCTACCTTCCTAGCAAAAGCAGTAGCAGCAGGTGTTGAGGCAAGTGGGGGTGGCGGATCCGCCACAGCAACAGTAACTAACATTACAAATGCTAACCCTGCTGTTGTAACTACTTCAACCGATCATAACTTTGCAGAAAATGCACAAGTAACATTTGTAGATGTTGTTGGTATGACCGAAGTTAACGGTGTTGCATTTTATATTGATGTGTTAACAGCAACAACGTTTGCATTATACACAGATGTAACTCTGTCAACTACCTATAATGCAATTGCAAATAGTTCATATTCTAGTAGTGGTACAGCCACTGCTAGTGCGCCAATTGGTGCACCAAGTACCGCTGCATATGTAACAGTAGGTAATAATGCTACACTACCGAACGAACGTGCTCTAAGTGCAGGCACTGGTATCACTATTACGGATGGTGGCGCAGGTGGTGGCATAAGTGTTGCTGCTAAACTTTCTGCAACAGCTCCAAGTAATTTAGGATCAGCAGCAGCAGGTGTTTCGACTAATATTGCACGATCTGACCACGTGCATGCTATGCCAACTGCTAGTGATGTGGGTGCTGTACCAACAGCAAGAACAGTGTCAGCGGGCTCTGGTTTAAGTGGTGGCGGTGAGTTAAGTTCAAATATCACAATGGCATTAGATGCTGACATTGGCGATCTAGGAAATGTTACTATAACATCAGCAGCTAATGGTGATATCTTAATCTATAACTCTGCAACATCTGCGTGGGAAAACAGTACTGCCCTTGCTCGTTTAACCGTTGAAAGTTCTGGTTCTACTATAGGAACAGAACTAGCTATTACTACTGTAAACTTTACTGGTACTGCGGTTAGCGACGGATCAGTAGTTATTTCAGCTGAAGCCGGCAATAACTCGCAAGTAAATGTTAGTATTCCTCGTATCTACACAGAAGAACAAATACAAGATATTGTTGGCGCAATGGTAAGCAGTAATACAGAAACTGGTGTAACTGTAACTTATGATGATGCAAACGGTAAATTAAATTTTGAAAATGATTCGTTTGATTTATCCTTGTCTGGCGATGTTCAAGGTACAGTAACTATTGATCATTCTGGTAATGTGTCAATGACAACTACAATATCTGCTAATTCTGTTGCACTTGGAACAGATACAACCGGTAACTATGTTGCTACATTAGCAGCAGGCACTGGGTTAAGTTTAACAAATGCGGCAAGCACTGAAGGCGCACAGTACACAATGTCATTAGACTTAGATGGAAATACCAGCTTGTCTGAATACATTGCTGACACAGTTGGTAGCATGGTCACATCAAATACCGAATCAGGCATTAGTGTAACTTACCAAGACACAGATAACACATTAGATTTTGATGTTGCTGATTTTACTATTACACTAACCGGAGATGTTACCGGTACCGGAACAGTAACTAACCTAAGTAATGTTTCTTTTGCAACACAAGTTGCTAATGACTCGATTGCGCTAGGTACTAAAACTACTGGTAATTATGTTGCTACATTAGCAGCAGGATCTGGAATTTCTGTTACAAATGGTGCTGCTGGACTCGAAGGTTCTGCATATACAGTTGCTCTCGATTTAGGTGGGGCTAGTGGATTAGATGAGTACATTGCTGACACAGTTGGTAGTATGGTTACTTCTAACTCAGAATCAGGTATTTCAGTAACTTACCAAGATGCTGATAATACACTAGATTTTGATGTTGCCGATTTTACTATTACACTAGGTGGTGATTTATCTGGTAATGTAACAATTACTAATTTAGGCAATGCTACATTGACTGCACAGATTGCTGCTGATGCAGTTGATTTAGGAACAAATACCACTGGA